>Ga0209344_10000440_pt1 | contig 74275 bp, 70 predicted proteins | sample Cruoilmetagenom6_FD_187293 | JGI IMG/M metagenome (GOLD analysis project Ga0209344, IMG submission 187293) | Oil polluted marine microbial communities from Coal Oil Point, Santa Barbara, California, USA - Santa Barbara Oil Seep Sample 6 (SPAdes)... | ecosystem: Environmental > Aquatic > Marine... | reverse complement strand
TTGGAGTAGTAGCAGTTCATCACACGGACGAGATCGGCAAGTTCGGCTGCGCTGTCAGGATGCAACCCTTGTCCCAGCCCGGTGGCTTCCCTCTGGATGTCGACCGAAAGGTCTGCCAGTTCTGTAGGAATATGCTCCTCGAAGAAGCAGGGTTCGATCCTGGCGGGTGTTTCCAGCATTTTGCCGATCTTCCATATTTGCAAAGTAGTTGAAAAATAAACACATTTCGTACTTTCAAGCAAGGTTTTGCCGATATGCGTTGCCGATCTAGAATTGCTGCATGAAATCAATGGCTTCGGCAGATGTGCCGGGCTTTTCGGTTTTGTTGTGTGCCCAAAGGGGCCGGAAAAAGAGAAAGTGTTCTTCGGGTTTTGTGACTGACGGATGAGGGCCTTTGGGGTCCCTCAGATGGGTCCGGGCCGGGTTCCGGTCTGCCGTTCCTGATTAAGGGCATTTCCATGCAAACAGGTGTCTTGCGCGTGTTGCGCGCGACCGCTGCCTCGTGGTGGCGACACAAGGAACTACGCTGAACCGGCCAGACGGGGCAGGCACAACGGCGCGAGCGCGAGACTGTCCTGCGTGACCTCGGCTATCTGAAGCAGGCGGCGTTATTGCCAAACGCGCATGTGATCTGCGGAGAGGACGGGACATTCATCCATCTTGGTTGGACCACCGTTTCGACCTTCGCGCCGATCGAGCGCTTTCCCTTGGCCACTCTTGCGGTCGCACGAGGGACCCCGTTCATCGATATCCGACCCGTCACCGATGTCATCGCCTTCGCGAACCTACCGCGGGTGGCGCGGGACGGATCGGGCGACCCTGACCATTCGGGTGCCAGCAGGTCCGTTTCTCTGATCATCTACATCGACATAGTTGAAGAGCTTGGCGCTCGGATCACCAAAGATCCACGACCCCTTCAGTCAACCTGATCCCCATTCCCTCTCACCAAAACTCGAAAGGACGCCAACCATGGCCCGATCCCGCACGCCCAAATTCGATGCCTCCGAGGTCATCACAAACGAAATCATCCGTATCATCGAGCGCGGCGTGCTGCCGTGGCGCAAGCCATGGACCGCAGGTGGCAGCTCTCGTCCCCTGCGCGTGGGCGGAGAACCTTACCAGGGAGTGAACAACTTCCTGCTGACGATGCGCACCGTGATGGCGGGCCACAGCTCGCCCTTCTGGATGACGCTGCCGCAGGCCAATGCCTTGGACGCAAAAGTGCGCAAGGGCGAAAAATCCTCTGTCGTCGTCTATTACGGCCAAAGCCGGAAAGACGCGGGCAGCGCGGGCGACCGCAGCGATGGTGATGATCACTGCGAGGAAGCCCGCGTCTTCCGCTTCCAGAAATCCTACCGCGTCTTCAATGCCTGCCAGATCGAGGGGTTGCCTGATAGCTTCCATCCCGAGCCGGACCCGGTGCCTGAGCATCCGCCGTCCGAGCCCATCCCGCATATGCAGGCGGTTTTTGACGCGATCGATATCACCACGGTCTTCACGGGGACGGAAGCCTATTACCTGCCGCCCGTGGACAAGATCTATATGCCGTCCATCACGCGGTTCCACGACCCGCGCAATTTCTACGGGGTCTGGGCGCATGAGCTGGCCCATGCCACGAAAGCCCCCCATCGGCTGAACCGTGATTTCGGGCTCTCGAAGTTTGGCAACACCTCTTACGCGCGCGAGGAGATCGTCGCGGAACTGACCTCGGTGTTCTTGGGGCAAACGCTCGGCTTCACGGCGCATACGCTTGAGATGAATGCCGCCTACCTGCACAACTGGTTGCGTGTCCTTCGCTCAGACAAGAGCGCCATCTTCCGGCACGCCGCTGACGCGCAACGTGCCTGCGACTACCTGATCGCCAGATCGGAGGCGGGCAGGGCCGGGGAGAACGCCGAGGCCGCTTGAGGGGTGTGCGTCGGCAAAAGGGAAAGAAGGCTTCGGAAGGGGTGTTTCAACTTCGCAAAGGAGAGCCCTATGACCATGACCGTTCAACCCCAGCCAGACCATCCAGATCCGACCGTAATCGCCGCACAGAACGACGCGTTTCGCAAGCTCGCATGCCTTGGGGTGCCGCCCGCGCAGCCCATCCAGGGTCGGATGCATGTCACCCGCGCGCTTATGGAGGCCGGTGACGGCTTCATGGCCGAGGCGGTGAAGGCCACCGGTGAGTTTGCAACATTCGAGCCTGAGAATGACCCGGAAGGCTGGCACGATTTCGGGGCGGTCGAGATCCGGGGTGAAACCGTGTTCTGGAAGATCGATCTCTATGAAGCAGACTCGGATTTCCGCTACGGCGCCGAGACCCCGGACAATCCCACCACCACCATGCGCGTGCTGACCATCATGCTGGCGCGCGACTGGTAGAAGGGCAGGGGACCCCTCCCACTGACATCCCAGACGATGAAGGCCCGCTGCCCCCCAAAAGGCAAAGCGGGCCTTCTGTCTTCGTGATCCCCGAAGCCGGGGATTGGTCACGCGCGAGGGCGCGGGCCACACCTCACCAACCGAGAAGGACATACCATGACCACAAGCTTTGCCCCCCTCACCGTCGCGATCGGTGATCTTGTCGCCCACCCCGCCAATGTGCGCAGCAACTCACCGGAAACCTACGACCCCGAGAACATTGCGCATCTGAAAGCCAGCATCGCCGTTCTGGGCCTGCTCCAGCCGCTCTTGGTCCAGAAGCTTGACGGCAAATACGCTGTCCTCGCCGGTGGCCGGCGCCATGCAGCCCTGAAGGAGCTGATCGCCGACAAGACCACCAAGGGGTTCACCGCGAAAACCAAGGTCGACTGCCGCCTTGTGCCGGAGGAGTGTGACGCGACCACGGCGCTGTCGCTTGCCGAGAACATCACCCAGGCGCCGATGAACGCGATCGATGAGTTCGAGGCCTTCGCCCGGATGATGGAGGTCGACGGCCAGACGCCTGAGACCATGGCCAAGACCTTCGGCACCACGGTGGCCGCCGTGAAAGGCCGCCTGCGCTATGGCCTTATCCACCCCGACATCCGCGCCGCGGCCCGGGCCAAGGCGATCACGCTCGACACGATGAAGGCCTTTGCCGAACACCCGAGCCAGGAGGTGCAGCGCGAGGTCTTCGAGGCGCTCACGAAAGACGACGGTTATCTGCAGGCCTATACCGTCCGACAGGCGCTCAAATCCCGCGGTGTGCAGGTCAGCGATGATATCGGGGCTTTCGTGCGCGCGGACTACGAGGCGCGTGGCGGTGCCGTCGCGGCTGACCTTCTGGAAGAGCATTCCGTGCTTGAGGATGCCGCGCTGGTCGAGACCATCCTGCTCGAGAAGCTCGGGGCCGCCGCCGAGGATGCCCGAATGAGGCTGGGCTTTGCCTGGGCCGATGCGATGGTCCGATACGATTACGCGACCATGGCCGACTATGGCCGCGTCTATCCGGGCCCCGTAGAGCCGGATGAGGCCGCCGCGAGGCGCATCGACGAGATCACCGCCGAGCTCGAACAACTACAGCTCGAGATGGAGGATGAGGGGCTCGAGGATGACGCCTACAACGCCCTTTACGAGCGCGTGGACGCCTTGGAAGAGGAAGCCCGCGACCTGCAGGAGGCCTACAGCACCGAAGACCTTGCCCGTGCCGGTGTGATTGCGTCGTGGTCGGGCGGGCAAGTGACGCTCCATGTGGGCCTCGTGCGCCCCGAGGACACCGTCAAAGAGGAAGGCGCGCGCGGCTCCTCGGCCAACCCGACCGGGGAGGAGGCCCCGGACGCCGGCGAAATCACCTATCCAGCCTCGCTGGCCGAGGATCTCAAGACCGAGCGGGCCATGGCCCTTGGCGCCGCGATGGCGCTGCATCCGGAGGCCACGCTCGATCTGACGCTCTTTAAGCTGGTCAGTGACGTTCTGGCCAGCGGCATGAGTGTCACGCAGGCGATCAAGGTCGATGCCCGCAAGGAATATCGCACCCACGCCAAGATGGACGAGATCGACGAGACCTCGCTTGAGCAGGTGGCGGCGGCGCATGATGCGCTTGATCTGTCCTGGCTCGATGACACCCGCGCGCCCGCCGATCAGTTCGTGGCGTTTCGCGCGCTCGAAGCAGGGGAGAAGGCCAAGCTCGTCGCCTATGCCACCGCCAGCACCACGCAGTCCTGCTTCGCCCGGGACCGCCAGCGCGACAGCCTGATGCATGCGTTCGAGATCGAGATCATGCCCGACATCCGCGCCCACTGGACGCCGAATGCGGCGCTCTTCAATCGCTTTAAAAAGGCCTGGCTCCTGAAGATCCTCGGCGAGGATCTGGGTCTCGCCCAGGAGGCTGTGACGCTGGCCTCGTCGAGCAAGAAGGAGATCGTCGCCTTTTGCGACAAGCTCTTCGCTGAGCCCTTCGCGACGCTCACGGAAGCGCAGCGCGCTGCCGTGGCCGCCTGGTGCCCGCCCATGATGCAGACGGCCGGTGTCGCTTCTGATGAAACGGCGCCGATCGTGGAAACCCCCGAGCCTGACAGCGAGGTCGCGCAAGCGGCCTGAGCCAACACACGACCCGTGCAAGCCCTTCTGCCCGCGCGGGTCGACCCTCTTACACCCAATGGAAAGACATCCCCATGGCTATTCTCAAGTTCTCCGCCTTCGCTGTCGCAGCGCAGATCGCCCATGCGCGCGCCTGCAAGACCTTCCTGCCCAATTGGAACGGACCGGTGGACAGGCCCGCCCTGATCCTCATCGTCGGCAATGGCGTGCATCTGCGCTCGAACGGCATCGATGGCACGACCACCCGCATCGTCACAACCGAGCAGGCCGATCCTTCCTTTGCTTTCGCCGACGGCATGAACCCGTTCCGGGACACCGACTGGATGGCGCAGCGCCGCATGGCGTTTCGTGATCTGACCGGGCAGTTCTACACGGACATCCTGGACGATGTGCAGGTGCTCATTGACCGGGGGCAGGGGGCGATCCGGCTCGCCACCGATGGCCACAGCATCCGCGTCTTCGTGCGCCGGGCCGCGGACTATCTCATCGGCGGGACCTACGAAGTGCCCTCGGGCCTCGGCGGCACCTTCCGGGTCATCCTCAAGGATGCCTGCGACACCTACGCGATCGTGCAGAACTGCGGCAATTGCGAGGATTTCGACGCCATGCAGCCCTACCGCGTGCCGCTCGATGCGCTGATGGAGATTGATGATCGGAGGGCGGCTTGATGGGTTGGCTCTTCTACACCGATCGCCGCGTCCAGACGTACGCGGATGAGAAAGCGGAGATTGCCCGGCTCTGCACCTTCGAGGGCGACACGCGCAAAACTGAACTGGTCAAGGCTTGCAAGGTCGCCTCCACCTGGTATGCGGCGGCAAGGGTCACCAATCTCGACGGCACCGCTGTCGAAGACGCAACCTATGTGACCGATCCGGATGGCTCCATCACTTTCGGGGCTGTCTTCCTCACCCGATACGATGACGGCTGCTGGGGCTATAAGGACATGGAGGAAAGCGCTGGCCCGAACGAATCTCGTGCTCCGCTTGGGCTGATCGAGCTCCTCTCCGACCTGAAAGACCCGGACAGCTACGCCCAGGACTGGCGTCAGCGCTGCCGGAATTGGGCTGCGGTCCCGGACTACGAGGAAGGCGACAAGATCAGGCTCGCCACCCCTGTGACGCTCACCGATGGCAGCACTTGCCAGATCGTCACCGCGACGCACTACAGGCGTGGGCGGCAAAAACGCCGATGCTACCGCATCGAGGAAACCGGCGGGCTCGTGCGCCTGTCTAAAGCGACGCTTGTGGGCTCGGAGCTGCTCAGCTCCGCAAAGGGCGAGGCCAGTCCTGTGCTGGCGGAATTTCTGGCGGGGCAGGGTGGCTGAGTTTCCCGCTGAGACAACACCACGGGACCACGCGCACACATACTGCCGACTTGAAATCGTATCTCAAATGAGATACATCATTCCCATCAACTGGAGGACTATCCATGCCTGCCCAAACATCCATGCTTCATGTCCGTGTTGACGATCAGCTGAAAGCACAGGCTTCGGACGCACTTGCGGGCGTCGGTCTGACGCTCTCCGACGCGGTGCGTATTCTTCTGACCCGAGTAGCCGCAGAAGGCGGATTGCCTGCCGGATTGACCGCTGATCCGGATGCCTATGACGCCTGGTTCCGGGCGAAGGTACAGGAAGCGCTGGACGATCCAAGCCCCACAACGACCCATGCCAAGGCGATGCAAGACGCCCAAGCATTGATTGACGGGAAGCGCCTTGCCAAATCTTGATGAGCCCGATCTTGAATGGAAAGCCACGGCCATCGCCGACTTGTTGGCAATCATTGACTACATTTCCGATGACAACCCGGATGCCGCCCAAGTTCTCAAAGATGAGATTGAACACAAGACGTCCCTCCTTCCAGAACGCCCTCAAATGTACCGCGCGGGCCGTGTCGATGGGACCCGGGAGATGGTTGTTCGGCCAAACTACATCGTGGTTTATGCTGAAAGCCCTGAGATGGTGGCCATTTTGCGCGTACTTCATGCTGCGCAGCAGTGGCCATGAGCGGCGTGCAGGCCCTCCGCTAAGAAATTGCCCGCTCTACGCCTTCAAAGTGTAGAGCGGGCTTTTTGTCCTTTGGAACTCAGACCCTGAACCAAAGGAAAATCCCGATGACCAAGCCCAAACCAGCAAATCCGGCTCTCTCAATCTCCCACCCTGACCTCGCCTCTGCGCTCGCGCAAATCGGCACGGAGGTCGACGACCAACCCCTGCGCAGCTCAGCGCTCGCGCGCATCATGCGCGAGACGTTTCATGGCAGCGATGCCGGCGGTGCCTGGGACTGGCGCATGGCCTATGATCTGATGCAAGCTGCGGCCATCCAGGTTGTGCTGCGTGGGGACGGCGCGGAAGGTGACATCGCCGCCGCAAAGCTGCTTGCCTCACGGCTTCTGACGGAAACGCGCCGGTCAGAGCAGCAGATCCGGCTGCAGCAGTTTTCCACGCCGCTGCCATTTGCGGCGCTGGTCTTGCGGGCGGCGGCGATCCGCAAGGGCGAGACCGTGCTGGAGCCCTCGGCTGGCACCGGTGCCCTGGCTGCTTTCGCCGCCCGGGCCGGTGCCACGCTTTTGCTCAACGACATCGACCCCTTTCGCCAGCGCCTCCTGCGCGCGGTTTTCGGCGGCGAGGTCACAGGCCATGACGGCGAGCATATCGACGATCTGCTGCAGGCGCCGGTTCTACCCGACGTGTTGGTGATGAACCCGCCCTTCGCCTCCTCGGTCGATCGCTCCCGGGACAAGCACATCGCCGCCAAACATCTCATCGCGGCTGCCAAGCGCCTGACACCCGGTGGGCGGCTGGTGGCGATCATGCCGCCGGGATTCACGCCCGAACGCGATGCCGCGCATTGGTCCCGCGCCTGCGGCCTCGTCACGCCGCGACTGGCGCTGACGATGCCGGGACAGGTCTACCGCAAGCTCGGCACATCTGTGGAAACCCAGCTGATGGTCTTCGACAAGGTGCAGGAGGACGGTGAGATGATCCGCGCCACGGTCCAGGACCTGGAGGAAGCCCTTCCTCTTGTCGACGCCGTGGCCGCAACCCGGACCGAGATGCGCCCCATACAACAGGCGGCGGCGATCCCTCACAGGCGGCCGACCGTTCTATCCTCTGCTCCGCGCAAGACCGCCGCTGCGCCTGTCGCCGCCTCCAAGCCTCGGGCCAATGCCGTCCGCCCGCTAAGATTCAAGAGCCTTGAGACCCCGCGCGACAACACGCCTGTCTCGGACATCTATGCGCGCTACCGTCCGCAGCGGATCGAGATCGCGGGTGCGCAAGAACATCCCACGCCGCTCGTCGAGAGCATCGCCATGGCCTCGGTCGCGCCGCCGGTGCCCTCAAACACGGGCAGTGATGACTTACGCCTGCCCGCACGGTTGATCGAGGAGGGAGAACTCTCCGAGGCGCAGCTCGAGACCATCGTCATGGCACATGATGCCCATGGGCGTGATCTGCCGGGGCGGATGCGCCTAGATGACGACCAGACCAAGCTGACGCGCGCCGATGACGACCCGGACGCACGGGCCTATCGTCTCGGGTATTTTCTCGGCGACGGCACCGGTTGCGGCAAGGGGCGCGAATGCGCGGGGCTCATTCTCGTGAACTGGCTGGCCGGGCGCAGAAAGGCGATCTGGGTCTCCAAATCCGCCACGCTCATCGAGGACGCCATCCGCGACTGGACCGATCTCGGCGGCTCGCCCGCCGACATCCAGCCGCTCTCCAAATGGAAACCGGACCGGCCCATTACCGTGACCTGTGGCATCCTCTTTGTGACCTACGCCACGCTGCGGTCCGCGGGCAAATGCGGCACCACGCGACTGAGCCAGATCCTCGACTGGATGGGCGATGACTTCGACGGCGTGCTGGCTTTTGATGAAGCCCATGCCATGCAGAACGCGGCAGGGTCCGAGCAGGGCAGGGGGGTCAAACCCTCGCAGCAGGGTCTTGCGGGCCTGCGGCTGCAACTGGCAGCACCCCGCGCTCGCGTCTTCTACATCTCGGCCACGGGCGCCACGAGCGTGCACAACCTCGCCTATGCCGCGCGTCTCGGTCTCTGGGGGCAGGGGCCGGAATACCCATTCCCAAGCCGCGAGAGTTTCGTTTCCGCGATGGAAGCCGGCGGTGTCGCTGCCATGGAGGTGGTCGCGCGCGATCTCAAGACGCTCGGCCTCTACACGGCCCGCGCCCTCAGCTTCGACGGCGTGGAATATGACGTGCTCGAACACGCGCTCACCCCGGCCCAGATCGAGATCTACGATGCATACGCAGGCGCGTTTCGCACGATCCACCACAATCTCGAAGCGGCGCTGACAGCCACCGGCGTCAACGATGCCTCGGGGGAGACCAATGCGTCGGCCGCACGCGCCTCGGCCAAGTCCCGCTTCGAGAGCACGAAACAGCGCTTCTTCAACCATCTCCTGATGGGCATGAAAGCCCCGAGTATTATCCGCGCCATCGAGGAAGATCTGGCGGCGGGCAAGGCTTGCGTCATCCAGGTGGTCTCGACGGGTGAGAGCCTGCTGAAACGCCGGCTTGAGACGATGGACCCGGCGGACGAGCTGGTCGAGGGCGCGCTAACGCCGCGCGACTACGTCCTAGGATACCTCGAACAGGCCTTCCCGATCCATGCGCAAAAGCTCGTGGAGATCGACGGCAACATGGTGGCCGAGCCGCTCCGGGATGAGACCGGCGCGCTGGTTGTCTCCCGCGAGGCGCTCGCCCTGCGCGATGCGGCGATGATGGAGTTGATGACGCTCGCCCCGATCCCCTCGGCGCTCGACCAGATCCTCTGGGCTTTTGGCGACGAGGCCGTCGCTGAAGTCACGGGGCGGTCCGTCCGCCCTTTGAAGGCCGAGGATGGACATCTCTTCGTCGAAAAGCGCGCCGCCAGCAGCAATTCGTCGGAGACCCAAGCCTTCATGGACGGCGAGAAGGATATCCTGATCTTCTCCGATGCGGGTGGCACGGGCCGCTCCTATCATGCGGCGCAAACGGCGAAGAACCAGAAACGGCGGCGGCACTACCTGCTGGAGCCCGGCTGGCGCGCCGATGCGGCCATCCAGGGGCTGGGCCGCACGCATCGCTCGGCTCAGGTCAGCGCGCCCTTCTTTCGGGTCTGCACCTCGGATGTGCATGGCGAAAAACGCTTCACCTCGACTATAGCCAAGCGCCTAGACCAGCTGGGGGCCCTGACCAAGGGTCAGCGCGAGACCGGCTCGCAGGGCATGTTCCGCGAGGAGGACAATCTCGAAAGCCCGATCGCACGGGCCGCGCTGCGCGGGTATTTCGCCGATCTTGCCGCCGGTCGCGCCGAGGCGATGAGCTACGAGAGCTTCACCGACTGGACAGCCCTGCGGCTGATCGACAAGGACGGGGTGCTGCTTGAAGAGCTGCCGCCGATCCAGCGGTTTCTGAACCGGGTGCTGGCGCTGCCCATCCACATGCAGAACGCGCTCTTTGCCGAGTTCATGCGCCGGATCGCCGATCAAACAGAACGGGCGCGTGCGGTGGGCACGCTTGATCTCGGCGTCGAAACCCTGCGTGGCGAAAAGATCGAACAGGTCTCCACAGAGGATCTCTGGACCTGCCCGAAATCCGGCGCTGTGACGCGGATCATCGGACTCGAGGTCACCGACCCGGTCCATGTGCTGTCGGCAGATGACGCCCTCTCGCGCAATCCCGACAAGCTGCCGATGGTTAATCGCGCCTCCGGCCGCGTGGCGCTCATCTCGGCGCGGCCCATGCAGATGTATGACGAGGAGATCGTCACGCTGATGCGCAAGGCGGTGCGCCCCACCGGGTCCAGCTATCTCGAAGAGGCACGGTTCGAGTCCTCGGCCTGGGATGACATCGGAAGGCCCGAGTTTGCAGGGCTTTGGGATACCGAGGTTGCATCCCTGCCAAAAACCACCACGACCAAGCTCTACCTGCTAACCGGTCTCTTGCTGCCGATCTGGAAGGACATTCCGACCACCAATGAGCGCATCTACCGGGTCACGCCGGACGGGGCGACCGCCATGATCGGACGCACGCTCAGCGAGGAAGGAGCGGCCGCGCTGCGCGCCCGCTTCCTCGTCTCTAACCCGGTGACACCGCAAGAGATGCTGACCGCCGCGATCGGCACCACCGCGCCTGTCGATCTGGGCCGGGGTCTGACGCTGACCCGTCGCCGGGTCGCAGGCGAGATGCGTCTCGAGCTTAGCGGCGCGGACAAGGGCATGATCGACGGCCTCAAGGCCCTCGGCTGCTTTACAGAGATCATCGCCTTCCAGCTGCGGGTGTTCCTGCCGCATGGGGACGGGATCGACACGGGAAGCATTCTGGCCCGGATCGTGGGGCAGGGGCCTGCTATCACGGCGGACCAAGCCGCCTGAAAAGCCAAAGCAGGCTTTGGGTGGGGCGTCGCAGATCGGGATTTGACCGGTCTGCGCGTTCCGGGCGCGCGCGGGCAGACCAATGCCACGCCCGGCCCCCCCAATTTCAGATAAGAGGACAGACCCATGACCAATCCCCAGATCGACTATGCCGCAATGGCAGCTCAGTGGCGCGCAGAGCGCGAAACCACGCTGAAGGCATCCCGAACGGAGCTGCTCGCGCAACTGCGTTTGCTTGGCATCAGCGAGGTCACTGCCGAATACGAAGGCTATGGCGACTCCGGCAATGTCGAGGATGTGACGGTACAGCCTGCAGACGTCAAACTACCGGAGCCGCTTGCCACCGAGGTCGGCGATTTCTCCTGGTCGCTCGCCTATCACCATCACCCGGGGTTCGAGAACAACGAGGGCGGCTACGGCACGCTGACCTGGGAGATCACCGACGACAGTATCACCTTGGATCATGCCGACCGCTATGTCGAATGCTCGCACAGCTATGACGAGGGGCTGTGAGATGGCCCATCCGCTTCATCATGCCGAAAGCTCTGCCCGGAAATTCGGCGGGGTGCCGTCTGACTATCAGGCTGTCCACGACTGGTTCGATGCCTCGAAAGAGCACCTCGCGCTCTTCACGCACCGCGCCATGCGCCATCATGCCCAAGGCCTGTTCGAGGCCGAACGTGCCTTCGGCTTGACCCTGACCAATAGCGCCGGTCGAGAGATCCCCGTGCGGTGGATCGGCGAGCAGCATGTCCGCGAAGACTGTCAAGGCCGCATCCCGAGCATGGCGGACTGGCTGCGGCGGATCCAGCCCGAGCCATGGATGGCCAATGGCCACATCGAGCAGCATGTCAGCGGGGAGCCCTGCGGCGATCCAAGGGTAGCCTGGGCCTCCGAAGTCGCCGCCGGACGAACGGTTCTTGGCCTGAAAGATTGGATGGCGGCGCGCGCGACGCAAGCCACGCAAAGCGCCTGACAGGTCTCGGCCGTTTGCCAAACAAATGCTGCATGGAAGCCCGGTTGGACGACCGGGCTTCTTGCGTCGTTTACCCACCATTCTTCGTAAGGAGGTTCGCATGACACTCGATGAAATCAAGGCCGCGGTCGATGCTGGGGAGAATGTGCATTGGGTCAATATCGGCTACGTTGTACACAAGGACCGGCTCGGTCAGTACCTGATCAGCTATCTGCCGAACGGTAGCTGCATCGGTCTGACCGACCGGGAAGGGCAACGGTTGAATGGCAAAGAGGCAGAGTTCTTCATCGCGCAATCGAAGGACGCCGCGGAAAATCCGGGCGGCCAATCAAGTCCAGATGGGCAGGGGAGGGGCGTAGCACAAGGAGGCGCGGGGGCATTCCCACTCGGAGGGCAGCGCTGACCCATGGGCAGGGCTGAAAGGAAAGCAGGCTTTCTGATTTGTGATCCCTCAAGGGGTCGAGAAAGCAATCCCGGATGCGCTGGCAAGGACGTCAGGCACCGACCAATCTGAAAGGAACCATCCCATGTTCGCAGGAACCCTCACCCGCAATGTCGAGACCGCAGCCGCTCAGTACACCGGCATGATCCACTCGACGCGCTTTGACATCGCCATCCAGTTGGAGGCGCGGGCCAAGATGTCCGAACGCAGCCCGGATTTTGACGTGACGGCAGTCAACAAATCAGGCCGCAAGGTGCGCATCGGCACGGCCTGGAACGAGACCGGCAATGCCAGCGGCAACCCCTACATTTCGATGCAGATCGACGTGGGCCTCGGCCCGTTCCGGGTCAACGCGGTGCAGACGAAAGAGGCGCGCGCCGCCCAGAGCGGTGCATTCGAGATCATCCCGCTGGTCTCCAACGGCCTGATGAAATCCGGCTCGATCTCGGGCGAGTTGACCGCCATGGACGCCGACAACGCCTTCACCGGCTACATCGCCAACATGATGTTCGATCTGGAGTTCATGCTGATCCAGAACAGCTACAAGACCGAGGAGACCCATCCCGATTACCGGATCGAGGTCAGCTCGCCCCGGGGCACGCCAATCCGCGTCGGTTCGGCCTGGGTGGCGAAAAGCAGCCGCACGGGCAATGACTACCTGTCGCTGCTGATCAACACGCCCGATGGTGACCTGCGCGTCAACGCCGTGCAGAACGAAGAACAGCGCGGCGGGCAGACCTTCTCGATCATCCCGTTCATCGACAGCGGCGAGCAGCCGCAGGATGCGGGCGCGGCGCTATCGTTGGTCGCATGATCGGACGACAAATCTCAACACTGGAGGGGCAAGGGGAACCGCGGGAACGCGGTTCCCCTTTTTTTGTTCGATCGACTGAAAGGATCCGCACATTCTGGAGCCCTGCAAAATATTTTCTGGCGGCCCAAGAACCGTTTCGTTCGCTCAAATGAGTGTCGGAGCTCAATGTTGTTGGTATTGGAATTGGAGGGCGCGACTTGCACTGGAACGTGCTTCTTCATATATTGGCCTTGCTCTAGGCAGGAGCATGGCACTCGCCGTTTCGAAGCTGCAGGCAGCGCTGTCCCTAGAATTCATATCTTCCTTATCAGCTAGCATTCTGGCTTGAGGGACGATTGGCGAGTGGCGTTTCCATTTCAGGCCGGGAGATAGCTATGTTGATCGAAGATATCCATCCTACCACCCTTGCCGGGGTAAAACGGCTTGCCAAAGAGTTAAAGAAGTCGAAAGGCATCAAGCACTCTGACGCGCTGGAACTTGCTTCCAAATCTGCCAATTGTGAGAGTTTCCGTCATGCGCAGCGGACCCTCCCTATGACTAGGCCCGCGCTTTCAAAACCATACATACTCCTGACCACCTATTGGAGCGACAAAGAGCTCCGCCACCGATGCGGGCGAGAAACTCTGCGGATTGATCTGTCGATGCCAATTCTGGATTTGTGCGAGAAAAGCGCACTAAGGTACGTGCGTGGCTTCGGCAATCTCAGAATGGTTGCCGGCGATCATTTCGTGTGTGACGACATCGCACCGAACCAAGAATATGCGCGAAGCAGGCTTTGTACCGCAGAACGATCGCTTCGCTTCATGGAGCATACCGGGCTGCGGCCATATCGAAACCGTACTGCATATCCCAATATTCTGAATCGCGATAAACTTCCGAACATGGACCACTCGACGGACTGGATTGACCAAGCCAGCGACCAGTTCGTCCTGGTTGATGAACCCTACGGAGGCGCGCCTGATGTTGAAGAGCGCGCAGCTTGGGCTGATCGCACAGGCTGGCGCATCGAAAAGACCGGTTGGCCAGGCATGTACAGCCCCTATAATTGCGATCTTTATGTCGGCGTGGACCATCGGTCCGGCTACGATCTGGATACCCTCATAGGGAAGATCGACGCAATGCCAGTCCCCATGGTCAGCGGCAACTGGACCGGCGAGTCTGTATCCTCGTGGGAGACTTTTCTAAGTCCCATGGCGAAGACCCGTCAGGACGAGCGCCGTGCGAAATGCAAAGGAATGATCTATCCGTCACCAAGTAAGTCTACTGTGCCATATAACTATAACCCGGGATGCTCGCGCCGTCGTCCGACCGGGGAGCTTGGAGTAGACGGTCACATTGAAGCTGGACGTATAATCAAGACTGCGATGCGTTCAGAGTTTTCGCGCTCGGTGGTCTTTACGCGGATGAGTGCGCTTCGATCAGACCTCGAGGATTGGCTGGCTCTTGAAATTGGCCGGGAGCAACTTGAGGGGCCTGAGTTCTTCGAGGTCTACTATCAGTGGACGGACGAGGATCAGTCTTTTCAGGAGAAGCTTCATTCAACCGAAGATGTTATTGCAGCCCTACGTGGCCTGGAAGGGAAGCTAAAGCTGGCCTATCCAGATTGCGCGCCGCTTCGTAAACAGCTTCGGCGGGTCGAGATGTCGATTACACTCCTCGAAAAGGCGGGATGAGTGATGTCTTTTGGTTCAGAACACCGAGAGTTCCCGAAACAAAGGTCGCCGGGAGATCCCAATTAGCGACCCAGAACGATGAAACATAGTTTGGATTGGCATGGTAAACGTGCCAGTCCTTCCTGCACTTTGTATAAAGGTTTACATTGATCATGAATTACCCAGAAATTTGCCGGGAAGCCTTTGCTCTGGTCGACGATATCGGCAACGGAGCTTTCAACAACGAATTCAGTGAACGCGGCACGCTCGCGACAACAGTTGAAGTTGCGATGCCGGTTTTGGCAGTCTTTCGCGAACTGGTCCCCGATGATGCAAAATCCGTCGCGGAGGCTCGTTCACAGCTCGCCAAAATTGCCCAAGCGGAACAGGGCGTGTTTTCACACTACCCTGCTTTGGCCGCTTTCGCCCTAGGTGAGAGCATTGTCGTTCAATAACTTTCGCAAGGGGCTCCGCAAAAAGAGGACGACCGGCGTCACTCTGCCTAGACGTCCTCTTTTCCCTCTCGAATGCGGTTCAAGAGCTCTTTGTCTCTTGGATTGGCCCCACCCATGATCGCTTCTACTTGACGTAGGTGTTGCGAGGCACGCCTCACATCGCGCTGGATAAGCGCTTCGGTTTTTGTTTGCGACCGATCGTCGACAACCTCATGCCCCTCATGAATTGCCCACCCGATGAAGCCCTTTTCGAAACGTTCTTTTGTGGCACCACTCAGGCAAAGTTCTTGGGTTGGTTCACCCGTCCGAATCCTCAGAACCTGGAATGAACGATGAAATCCTCCCCGCCAATTTTCTTGTAACGGGCCCGATTTTTTCTGTCCTTTTGGCATGGGTGTGAGGGACACCTTTAGGAAGATATCTGGGTCGTCAATATTGATGAGCGCCAATGCCAGATCCAGAGACTCACCCAGTGTGCTATGCGTCCAGATATTGTGATCCATCAGGTAGTCGTCGCCTTCGTGTGTCCAATACCCACCGTCAGGTATCCAGAACATTGGTCGATCATCGAGCAAGTCCGGCGCTGAAAACTCCATAGGTTGCCAAATCTGCACCAGTGGCTGAGACAGTTTGAACCGGACACTATCAATATCCACGAACTGCTTTTGCCCAAGAAGTGGGACCGCAACGGATGCAAGGCGCAGCGCCAAATCGAGATCTGTTATGGATGGTGTTTCGCCTTCATCAAGCAGCACTTTCAACCCTTGCGATGCGAAGCCCTCATCGGGTGTGCGCCCATAAAACTCCGGAATCGACAGAACACAGTCAAATGGGCCAACCAGAATTCGAAGAGAACGACAATCGCCCTGTGCCAGTGTGGGGTAAAGATCGACGGAGTTCAGGTTTTGGATCGCGTTGTAGATGAGTTGCGCAACGATTGGCTCGAGATCGGATGCGTAGGCTTCGACCGCACTGATGGCTCCTCCACGGTTCAGGATCAGCTTTGCGTAGATAGAAGCCTCACTGTACCCGTTACCCTCGACGACACTAAGTTCCAAGCCGATGATTGGATCGCCAGAATGATGCATGCCGAAAAGCGGGCCAATTTCTCCGATCAAGCATGCAAGCTCGATATTGTTCTTGGCGTGTTTTACCTCTGCGAGACGCGCCGGAAGTTCTACGGCCTTTCGGTTGACCGCTGGAATCAGGTTGGTGTTGAAGTCTGCTGACGGTTGATGATGCTTGGATTGTTTGGTTTTCAACGCTCCCCAATTTGAGCCTGGGCTGATCGCTGCAGCCAGATCGTTTAGAAGTGTTAGTTTTGTAGGGCGATCTTCACAGGTCCATCGTTCCAGAATTCGGTCTACACCTTTTGACAACCTGTCGAGTCTCACTGGGAGAGTTTTGTCTGATGGCACTTTTGTGTTGATGTTCATTTTGCTCATTCCTCTGACGTGCCTCCAAGTCCGGTTTAAGCCGTGGGCCCTATAGCAGGAATCGGAAAGCGCGCATTTGATTGAGCAAACCGTCGAATTCTAAGAAGCTCGGCAAGCCAAGATCCATTGGGCCCGGATCAGGTTCGCTGGGTTGGTTTCCACCTGCTGCGCCGACCTGTTTTTCACAGCGCGCCAGCCCCAATAAAGCTACCCTCAAGATACATCGCCTGCGTTCAATAAGCAACCTCCAGAAATATCCAGAAATGCCTCACGGCCTCCCCTGCTCGGCTTCGCGTGTCGCAGGGGAGAACGGCCCTTCGGTCCGTCGCGTATTCGGCCATGCGGCCTCACCGCGGCGTTGCGCCCGGCATTCCGGTTTGCCCGCCTCGCGAGCACGTCCCTCCCCGGCCGCTCCGCCGGATTGCGCTCTGGTCTGTTTTGCGGGGCAAAACGATCCCGGCGCTCCATCCGTCTCCCGCGTCTGGTCGGGCCGTTTGCCTGCTCGGGTCGGGCAAACCTACCGTCAAAAAAACACACACATGAGCGTGGAAGCATATCCTCCGGATGGCCCCCAAATCAGCCCGCGTCAAGGATCGCAAAACTTTTCGGCGACGGCGGTGCCTCTGGCCGCGGGGCGTTCCCGTGCGTGAGGGTGCGCGTGTGTCGGGTGTTGCGCACGGAAAACTTTTGCGCCCGGCAAGCCGGCGGCTGCGCCGTCCCTGACCCGGGCAGATTCGGAAACCAGACATTCGGCCATGCCACCACACTCACGTGGTGGTCGAACCCAATATCTGGAGAATGAACATGGCTTACGATCAAGCGAACACCTACGAGACCATCGAGCTTTTTGGGCTGACCGAGAAGGACGCACAGCTGCCGATCCCCGAGGATCACATCCTGACCGATCGCGTCATCCGCGAGAGCTTCGAGGCTCTGCTCGGTCAATTGCGCAATACCGGGCTTGAAGCAGAAATCGAACCGCTGGCCCATGGGCTCGCGACGATCCTCCAGCGCCGCAAGGTGGCGCTTGGCAAGGAGGTCGACCGCACCGCTGACAAGATCGGCGCGCTGGCAAAATCCCACGATGGATCGGAGATCGCCGAGACCGCGCTCGAAGAAGCGCAGGCGCGCTTTCTGCAGCTGCGCGAGATTGTCAGCGCCATCGAGGTGATGAGCGAGGCAGCGGCGGAATGCTACGAGATCGAGACCGGTCACGCCTTCATTCCGGCAGCCGGGTCGCGCGCAAGCGTCCGGGCGCAAGAGACCGGGGCGGTCTTCGAGGCGCGGCAGCTCCTGGAGCAGCACGACCGTGAAACCGCCGAGAAGTCGAAAGTCGAGGGGGTGCCCCTGATCGTCTCAGGCGCCACCGACTGGACCGATGTCGATGTGATCTTCAACACGCTCGACAAGGTTCGCGAACGGATCAAGCAGAACCGCAACCAGGAGTTCTTCCTCTGCCACAAGGGTAGCAAGCACGGGGCGGAGATGATCGCAGCTCGGTGGGCCCGGGCACGCGGGATAGCGCAGGCGCGCTTTGATCCGCGCTGGTCCGCGCATGGGCGGGCGGCACCGTTCAAGTGCAACGACGAAATGCTGGACGACAAGTTCGCGGCGACGGGGGTTGTTCTCTTCGGCGGCAACGGGGTCGCGCTGAACCTCGGGCAGAAGGCGGAAGCGAAAGGCCTGACGGTCATGCGGGTTGCTGACCCGGCGAAGAAGACCGCGCAGGATTGAAGAGAGGGGGTCGCGCTTGGCGCGGCCCTTTCGTCATGTCTCATGGCGCGTGCGGTTGGTCATGTGTGATCGGCGTCTCGCGGCGGCCAGCACCGTCATCTCTCTACCCGGTCCGTCAGCGTGCCGCCCATCCACATCGGTACGGGTTGGGGATGGTGCGCACCTCACGTGGATCGTCAGCAGCGCAAGACGCGAGGGGTCGAGACGTCGCACTTGAGGCTGAAGACCTGCATAACCCTCGGGTGGCGTTTCGGGACATCGCACCTAAGCGGTCGGGCTCCGTCAGCACCCCGGCCAGGCTCGGCGAGACGCGGACGCAGATGGTGGCGGCTGCGTGATGGCAAGGGTCATCCGTGTCTCTCCTTTTTGCTCATTGATGTGGATCGCACGGGGTCGGCCCAATCGTGCCCTGCGCTTCGCTCCGGCAAGCACAAATACGGCTTCCATGGCGGCGCCGCGGACCCTCCGCATTTGCGCTTGCGACCGGGCCTGTTGCCCCCGTGCCGGGTGATCCCCATCGCAACAAGGAGTAACCCAAATGACCAACCACTACGTCGCCACCGTCCCCGTCAAGTTCACCGACACCGATGGCCAGGAGCGCACCCGCTTCCAGCGCGTGGGTGCGATGTTCCGCAACACCCGCAACGGGGACGGCTCGGAGTTTTTCAGCCTCAAGCTCGACTTTCCCGTCGCGGTCTCGGAGCTGGTGATGTTCCCACCGAGCGCGAAGGATCCCCAGGACTGAATCCTCTGACGAGGATGGGCCGCCCCAGGACGATCTTGGGGCGGCCCGATCCCTGTTCCAGGGATGCCGGGTCCCGCGGTCAGATCGCCCGAGGCGACCTCACGAAGCTGCCGGTCCCTGCGCATCCAACGGACGCACTTCCCCCGGAATGATCAGGCCGCGACAGGGCGGCCAGTCAGCCTCAAGGGGGCCATCCACAAAAACCTATCGGCCAGGGCCTCCCGGTTTTTGCGGCAGAGATTTGGAGACCCAAATCTGGCCCTCCTTGACCCTGCCTGTCCGCCCTGTCGGAGGGGTTTGCGCCCGCCCGCGGTTCCGTCCGAACACATGCGTGTTCGGCCAGACCCTCGGGCGGTGCTGGCGGACGGGACCCCTAGGACAGGTGGGTCGTCCGGTGGTGGGGACGGCAAAGCCGCGTCCCTGCGGGCCGCGGGGGAAGCGGACACCAAGGCTGCCTGAGACTGAATGCGACGTACGTATATCATTGACAGCGTGGTATATTATCGTAAGGTAGGGGCAGCCTTGGTGGAAGGTGGCAGGAAATAGGGGGGCTTTCTTCGCATGTCGCGCTCAAAACGTCTCACAGATGCGGACCGCATGGAGATCGTTCGCGAAGCTGCGGAAGGCGTTTCCACGCCAGTGCTGGCGGAACGGTTTGGCGTGTCGGTGCGGGCGATCCAGTACACGCTCAAAGCCGATGCCGAGCGTCAGGCGGATGCCGCGATCCCGGTCGCCGCGGTCAGTGTGAAGGTCACGGCTGCGGAGCTTGCGGCTCTCGACGTGGTGCTGGCCGAGGCCGGGATCGAGAGCCGGGCCGAGGGGCTGCGGCGGCTCATCCAGGCGGCAGGCGGGGTGTTCGTTCCGGACGCGCAGATGGCAGCTGAGATGGCGCGCTACCGCGCCTCGCTGCACGAGGTCGGTAATGGGGTCGCGCAGATCGCCAAGCAGATGACGCGGGCCAATCAGTTGGGGCGGGGGGCCGAGGGGAGCACGAGTGCCGAGTTCTCCGAATTACGCCTCGCGCAGATACGCGGGTTGGCGCGGTTCATTCTGGATTCCGCTGACGAGATCGATCTGCTCCTCCGCCGCCGTCGGGACGCGATGCAACTGCAGGCCACGGCCGCGCTGAGGGAGTTTGCCCATGCGGCTGAATGATGCCGTCGATGCCGTCACGGGCGAGGTCTTCCGGGATGACTGGAGCCGCGTCCGGGGATCGATGCAGGGGCTACACGTGGCCAAGCAGTCCCAGCTTGTGCGCGCGGCAGCAGGGCATCGGCCAGCGGTCTTCAAGGCGATCCGGGGCGGGGGCACGCATACCAAATCACAGCTCGCAAACCAGCTCGATTACCTGACCACCAAGTCCACCCATATTGTGGACAGTAGCGGGTTTCTGGATGGCAAGGCGAAGCTCGAGGCGGGGGACATCAAGGACCTCACCGAGCGCTTCGCCAAGCGGTGGGATGCGGGCTTCAAGCCTAAGCTGGGGCAGACCACCCATATGCTCATGTCCTTCCCCATCGGCACGCGCGGCGAGGATGTGCGCGACATCGCGACGGACGTGGCCGAGCGGTTCTTCCAAACGGGTGAGGGACATTTCGACTACATCATCGCGGTGCATGAGGACCGCGATCACCCGCATGCGCATCTGGTGTTGAACCGCCGGTCGCAGGAAGGCGAGTTTTTCTTCCTCGGGCGCAACCATCGCTTCAACTATGACGATTTCCGCCTCGCCATGGTCGAGGAGGCGGAGAAGTACGGCGTGCGCCTGGAGGCCACGCGCCGGGTGGATCGCGGGATTGTGCATTACCCCGCCCGCACCGGCGAAGTCTATGCGGCGAAAGAAGAGGGTCGGGCGCCCCGCGAGCGCGAACGCGTGGGGCAGGACCTGACCCGGACTCTGGCGGAGATCGCCAACACCAGGACCGTCTACCATTCGCTTGCCGCTGAGGCTTCGCGCGAGGCCCGCGAGGATATTGCCGCGGCCCTCTTCCGCGCGGGCGAGGTGCTGGCGCATGGCGGGCAGGTGGACCGAACAGGAGATGTGTACATGGCCGAGGATCAGAGTTTTGAGGATCTGAGGAGCCTCTATGCGGAGAAGCTCGCGCGGGTGCAGGGCATGATCGCCGAGAAGTCTGACGCGGAACGTCCCGTGCTGGAAAAACGCCTCATCGAGATCCAGACGCAGGTCCAGCACATGCAGCCGCTTGGATTGCGTTCGAGCACGTTGTCTGAGGCGCCGTCGGAAGGTGGGGTCTACTCAGAGGCAAACATACAGGAGGGCCAGTTGGAGCGCCTCACTGAGCCGCGCCTGCGCTCGCGGATCGATGCGGCCCTGCGCGGCACCGGGATCAGCACAGCGGAAGTGGTGGCGCGGATCGAGACCGGGGCCTTGAGTGCCGCACTAGAGCATCAATGGATCGCGGACGATCTCTCCAAGGTGGCCGAGGCGCGCGATCTGAACCTTGAACGCCGCGCCGATCTGGAACAGGCGCGCGACATTCTCAACGATGTGCATGTCGAGCTTGGCACGCTTCTGGAACGGGAGAACGTGCTGCGCCGGGATGGTGTCGTGGAGGAGGAAGCGGTCAGCGAGCGGTTCCATTATCACCAGGATGCAGTGCAGGCGATGGAAGGGACAATCCGTCAGGAGATGCGCGCAGACGGTCTGACAGCGCAGCAGATCGAGGACCGAGACTGGGAGGTTGTCTCGCGGGCGGAGCGCCGGATCGAGACCGAGCAGCGCGCGTATCTCGAGGCACATCCGGACCTGCTCGCACGCCCTGGCGATGTGATCGACCGGTCTGAGCCCTACAGGGAGGCCATCACCGATGCTTCCCGCGCCCGCGAGATCGCCCGCGATGTCGACCGGATCATGGAGGGACGCGACCTCCGCACGCCCGTTGCCGATGCCGTCACGGATGATTTCAGGGCGCGCTATCCGGACATGCCGTCCCACCTCGCCCGTGGGCTCGGCGCGACCTTTGCGGCCGTTGTCGAGATACGCGACACGGAGGTCATCAATCAGGTCCGCCGCGAGAACGAGATGCGCGACGGGCTCGGGTCTGCCACCCGCGAAGAAGTCCTCGCCGCCGGCGGTGAAAGTACGGCGCGGTCTGAGCGTGCCGACCGCCTCGCAGACGAGATTGCGCGTGTTCTGGACCATGAGCGGGCGGGGGAGTTGTCCGCGCCCTTCGAGACCGAGGCCGAGAGGGACGCCTTCCGCGGCGAGATCGCGCGTGTGCTGGATGACCGCCAACGCGACCGGCTCACATCCGGCGATGCCGATGCGCTGGACAAGGTTCTCGAGGACCGCCTCGACCGGCTCTATGTCGCCAAGGTTTATCTTCAATCCGATGCCGCGACGGCCAACACGGAGGCCTTGCGCCAGGTGGTCGATGATCTTGCCGACGCCGAGTATGAAAAACACCGGGCCACAGACGTGGATGGCGAGACCGAGCGGGGCCAGATCCATTGAGCGTCTCCATGGGAAAAGCGCGGATCGCAACAGGCGTCCTGCTTGTGACGCTGGTGACCGGGGCCATGGGCTATACCATCGCTTCGGCGGTGCTGACCTACCAGGATCTCGGGTTCGGGGCCGAGATCGACTTCGCCTATATCGCGCAGAACTATCTGGCGATCCTCGATCGCCGCCCCGAGGATGCCCAACTCATCCACCTGATTATTGGCAGCTTCGCCGCCGCCGGCATGATGTTGAGCCTCGCCCTCTCGGGATCGGCCCTGACACGATTCGGCCAGACCCATTGGCAGAGTGCGCGCGAGATGAAGGCCAATGGCTTCTTCGGCGCACCCGGGACCGGGTTCATCCTCGGCAAGCTGGGGCCGCCGGGCTCCCGCGCCAACTACATTTGCTCGAAAGTCTTCCCCCATGCGCTGATCGTGGCCCCCACGGGCCGCGGCAAGACCACGGGCTTTGTCATTCCGAACCTGCTGACCTGGCAAGGCTCAGCCGTGACGCTCGATGTGAAGGGTGAGTGTTTCGAGGCCACGGCCCGTCACCGCGCCGCCCAGGGCGACAAGGTCTATCGCTTTGCCCCCACCGATTGGGAGGGCAAGCGCACGCATCGCTACAACCCGCTCTTGCGCATCTTCGAACTGAAAGATCCCGCGCGCCAGCAGATGGAATTGCAGCTCCTGGCGACGCTTTTTCTGCAGAGCGACAACGACCGGGTGCAGGGCCTCCTCAAGGGCGGGATCGATCTCTTCGTGGCGGCAGGCCTGCTGGCGTTCCAGCGCAAGCGCCCCACCTTGGGAGAGATCTACCGCATCGCCGCCTCGGGCGGTAACAAGCAGAAGGAATACTTCGCGCGCGGCCACGAGGTGGACAACAGGGCGGCCAAGCTGATCTTCACGCGGCTGGCGTCGACCAACAATGACACGCTGACCTCTTACGTCTCGCTCCTGATGACCTCGGGGCTCGATCAATGGCAGAACCCGGCCATCGATGAGGCGACGGCAGTGTCGGATTTTGATTTCCGGACGATCCGCAAGAAGCCCTTTTCGGTCTATCTCGTCGTCCAGCCGCTGATGGTGAAGCCGCTCGCGCCGCTGATCCGGCTCTTTTTCTCCGATCTCCTCTCCGCCATGCAGGAAAAAGACCCCGGTCCCGACGAGCCCTGGCCCGTGATGATCATGCTCGACGAGTTCAACCGCTTGGGCAAAATGCCGATAGTGGTCGAAAGCATCGAAACCCTGCGCACTTATCGTGGCCATCTGGCCGTGGTTACACAAACCATCCCCGCCCTAGATGAAATCTATGGCGAGAACACGCGCCGTGCCCTGCAGGGCAATGCCGGTGTGAAGCTCTATCTGACACCTTCAGATGAAAAGACCGTCGAGGAGTTGAGCAAGGCGGTCGGTAAGACCACGAAGACCGTCATCACGCGCTCTCAGTCCATCGGCAAAAACCCCTTTGAAGGGCGCAGCCAGTCGACCCGGACCGAAGAAAGCTCGTTGTTACCTGAAGACGAGGCGCGCCGTCTGCCGCTCGATGAAATCGTCATGGTCATTGATGCCCAGATGCCGGTCCGGGCCAAACGGATCCAGTATTTTGACGACCGGCTCTTCAAGGCGATCCATGCGGCGCAGACGGGCGAGTTGCCGTTTCCGAAGCCGGGGGGAGGTGGGTCGCAGGGCACGCTGCCACTGAGTGTGCGCGCCATGCCGATGACACCGCCGTCGGATGGGCCAGGGGGAACAGAAGCCGATGTGGAGAGGGCAAGCCAGGCTGGCGATGGTCAACCGTCAGGCCAAGCCGACGCCGCTCCAAAGAAGACCGCGCCTGTCGTTCAAGCCGTCATCGCCGAGGAACAGCGCCAGATGGAGATGGATTTTGGCAGCAGCGTCGTGGATTCTGAAGCTGCGAGCGTAGCTGATGAGGCGCAGATGCGCTCTGCAGTCGATGGCTTGGACGACATGGAAGCGATGCTGCGAGAGGAGGATGGTGAAAGGCTGGTTGCGCGATAGGGTGGCGAGGATGGCTTGTCTGGCTGGGCGATGAGCAAACACTTGCCGTGCTAGCTAGAAAATCCTTAAGGTTGGGAGGTCAGCGGCCAATAGCGCGTTGGAATGACGAACCTTCGGCTGACGATTTATGAGGGCCTAAGCACTTACCTTGATTATCGGCTCGAATCCCTTCCCCGGCTTTTGGTCGTAGATGACTAGCGGCAAATCGGCTTTAGGCATTCGTGTGCGGCCAGTTTCGACCGCTGCGGAAACGGGAAGAACCGGAAACATGTTGATAGTCGCATCCTCGCCATGATGGGCTTTGATCTGATCAAAAAGCCTGCGAAGGTGGGCCTTGTAGATTGCAAGATCGTCCTGTCTTCGCATGATGTCGTTGTGAGGATCCTCTGCCGTGATTGACCAGATGGCCGTGTTGTCGCCGAGAACCGAGCGAATTCTCTGATCATCGACGGTCGCACTGAGCGCCAGCTTGAGGGCGACTGGTACGTCTTTCGGCCCAGAATACTCGCCAACTTTGAAATTTATCGACGGCTGGTGGAGTTGCCATTTCCAAGTAGATGGCTCGCGGTACTTTTGGTGAACAGATACAGGCATGATGTCACCAAGTAATGTACCCAGTTCGATGAGAAGCGGCTGTGGCGCAAGCGCAAACACACTCAACTGTAGAATCTCCTTCTGTTCTATCCGCTCTTTCACCTTGCGTTGGAACTGGCGGTGTAGATGCGCGCTTTGCATGCCCCAAAACTCCGGTTCATCATCCTTGATTTCTGAATTCAGCTCGATGTCGATGGTTCGTCGCTCCGCCGGATGCCTGTCGGGCGGCATAGCGGCAAAAATGGCTTTGGTGGAAACCAAAGAGTCCATTTGGCCGATATTCGCCGCGAAACGGAGCACATGCGCCGCGCGGTCAGCGTCCATATCTGTAACAGTCTCGATCCGCTCTTCGTGCTCGCGCTTCATTGCCACGAGCGTTTCTTCCGGATAGTCGTCCACGTGGTCTACGTCGATTTCCTTGTGATGGATGGGGCACATCAGCATCAGGTTGCTGATGTCGCGGGCGAGGAGCGGCGAACGGACTTTATCACCCCTTGGACCATTATCGCTATCTGCCACAATATGCGCGATGAAACCGAACTTTCCGTCTTCCTTGCCAGCGATAAGATCCCCGACAAGGAGCTTGTTGCATCCTGAAAATTCACATCGACCCGCCGCCAAAGCCCATAATTGGGTCTGAATCTTGGCTGGGATATTTGAACTAGACAATTTTTTGCTCCATTTTGATTAGCGCCACCACAGCGAGTTACGATTGGATGGTCAGACGAGTAGTCAACCGATTTCAGGCTATCGAATGATGCTAGTGTTCCGACGGTTTCCAACCTTCGCCAAGTCCAGCTTCGGGAACTGCATTCGCAATTATCAGCTGGCCGGTCTCGGGCAATTGGTCACGTTGAAACGTAGTGATAGTCGCCTGAATCGAGGCGTTGCCCATTAGACGGACAATGACCAACGCTGCAAACGAAGGCCCGCTGTTTTCGACCATATCCGTCATCGAGGCCACGTCGATCTCGCTAGGTATTGGTGGGAATGTCGGGTGCGAGTGCCATTCGCCAAGATAGTCAACCCGACCAGCGCGACCACTATTTTCCAGCAAGATCCGATCCATCTGTTGTGAGTGCGGCTCAGGTAAACTATCGAAACGATCTCGTGTCCCCGCCTCGAGATCGACGGTGAAACCGACGAGTTCAAATTTTCCCGGAGCTGTCTGTTCTGCAACCAACCACCCGCCGATCTCGCGGTTGCCGCCTTGCTTAAGGTGGATCTGCAGTTTCGCAAGCTGCGAGCGTGGGACTGTGAGGCTAAGCGTCATCTTGTACTCCAAGGTGAGTCATGACGCGTTCAACGCCCTCTTCTGCACAACTTGTGCTGTCTATTACCCATCCGTCGGTAGGACCGAAAATGACCGGATGGGTGTCAAAGGGATGATCAAAGATCCAGCCTTTGCGAAGGCCGATAAAGTATGCAGGTTCCGGATGAACTCTAATCTCCGTTGTTGAAAGGGCGTCTAGGGCATGACGAACCAGCCTGTTGGCAATGACCCCTACATCGCCGTCAGAGGCGAATAAGGGCTCATCGTCGTCATCACTTTGCACCCCGTAATTGTGTTCGCGGCCCTCTGGCGGTGCGATGCCTTTCTCCTCGCACCATGCTCGCAATTGAGATGCAGCGGTCAGTGGTGGCGGATCTTCAGACGGGATACTTCGTGCAATCAGTCCTCCGAGTCCTCCGGCGTAGACTCGTCCCCAAACGAGAGGTTTACGCTTCTGCGTGCAAATGGCCGCTGCCATTCGAAACACTCCGCTATCAGCCGTCGTATCTATGACGAGATCACAAGTGCTGATGATCTCGCTCAACTGAGCAATATGCTGGACAGCGGATTGAGACGTCAGACTCATTCCCAAGGCACCGACTTTCACTGCCGGATTTATTCGTAGCAATCTGTGCCTAAGAGAAACCGCCTTGTGATGCCCCACATCCATTTCATCGAGTTCGTTTCGAACCAAGTTGTCGGACCAAAGAACGTCATTGTCGAACAACATGAATTGACCGACGCCTTCGCGCGCAAGACTGGCGGCCACCTTTGATCCCAGCGAGCCTGCACCGATGATGCAGATGCTAGATTCTCGGAACATCTTCCCGTGAACCCGGCGTTCTTTTGCCGTTGGTGGCTCAAAGGTATGAAACAGGTCAATCCTTCGTTTCGACCCGTTGTGGAGAACGCGCAGCAATACCTCTTGCTTGCCATTTGAAATGACGACCAACATGTCGCCGGCGTCTTCTACCCATTTACGGAGCCATGAAGGCAGGTACTGGTACAAGAGCCCCTTCAGTTCCTCGGGCTGCAGATCTGGAATATGCCGAATGTCGGGCAATCGATATAGGACCCCAGGGACCACCCTTCCCCCAAATCCCGCACCATCAATCGGCACGCGCAAGCCAGAGTCCAGCCCGATGCTCGCAATGCGAGCAACAAGGACTTCGGAAGCCCCAACCCGGCGCTCCAAAGTTATATGAATATCGGTTGCGTGTCCGGCAAGGCGCAACCTTAACAGGCGGGCGGTGTCAGGCGGTAGCATGAAGCGTCGGGAACACCCCGAGAGCAGCGAGGGTAAGTCGGTAGGATGAGCGCTTTCCACGTCCGAGAAACCATCGTCCTTTGGGGTTGCTTCGAGAAGTGCTTTGGCACTCCTTACCACATCGGCGCTCTTGCAGTCGGGATGCCAGTTATCCGGTCTATACTGGAGGCATAGTTCACCACCCTCGCCGTATTGGTGCTGCGATAAACGGACGGAGCTGTCGGCTGGAAGTACGAATGGTGGCAGATCTGGAAAGAGTGCTGGGAAAACCAGCCGCAATGGAATGCGACGATCACCGGCGAGCAGAACAAACGACCACGTCAGCAGGCCATCGGCGTTCTTGCCGAACTGGGGTTCTTCTAGCCAAGCTGATGCCGCGGCTAGGCTAGCGAGCTCTTCACACTCACGGATTAGCCTCGCCTCGCCGGCTGTGAACTCCATCAACCAAAACCTTTTGGCTCCGTCGGCCTCCGATCCTCACCACCAAAAACGAGACCCGGCGCAGAAGCCCCGGCCGCAGCGGCAGGAGCCACGGACGCCGCACGTGAACCCGCGGATGCCGCTACCCTCGAGCGAACACCTTCAACAAGGGTACTGCCAAGATTTCGTGACAGTTCATTCAAAACAATATTCGTATCACTGAACTTTTGAACGGCGCCAAAATCTGATCGAGCGGTTTCAAGCCACTCAAAGAAGGATTTCCGACGATCGGGAAAGTCCTTCCACCGATCCGCAAAATTCTCAGAAGGGTCAGTCGGGTTGGCGATCCATGACTCACCATTTCGTTCTTTGACTTCGAGATGCATGTCCTTCAGGATTTTGGCAATTGCATCTGACACCCTTGCTTCGCCTGCGTAGGCATGGGCCGAGAGCGTCGTGAGGATCACACTGATAACCTTCAGCTCCGGATCCTGCTCCGCGAACCACTCATCCCTGTGACGCTTCAAGATCATGATGGCTGACTGGAGAGGTGTTCGCACCCGAAATACCGGGACGTCCTCCACACTCGCTGTCACTTTGCCTTGGGCGTCGAGGAATGCCCTGCGACGCTCATTCAGCTGTTCAATCTGCCTTGACTTGAACCATGCGGCAAAGCCCCTAGGATTGCTTCGGGGCCAATCATCCGTGATGATACGGTATGTGCTAGTCTTGTCTTTATCGGTGATGGCAATCGCACCTTCCGCAAGCGCCTGATCCGCGAGGTAGGAAGAAAGAACGGCACGCATGTTTGCCTCGTTCGGCACAGCCGGCAATACGTCCATGTGGAATTGCGCACCATCTGCGTAGATCAAGGTGCAGCATCTTCTAGGCTCATCACTTACCTCATTCTTGATCCCTCGCGCATCGCGATACGCCTTGAGCTCAGCCAGCAGAAGAGCGCGCAGATCAGCTTGCGAAATTTGCGCTTTCGTCAGAGACCGGAACGAGACAACGATGTCGAGATCGTAGTCTTCGTCCTTGGATGTCGGCTTGATCGGTGTGCCGAGCGCGAAAGAGCCTTGGATATAGACATCGGGATCATAATCACGAACCTTGGAGTCATCTCGATGCAAAAACTCGCCAAGATCCTTGTAGCGCCTTTCGGCTTGATCGAAGCGATCTTGCGGCACTGCCAATTCTTCCGCAAGTTTCTCAATTGCAACATTATACCCATATCCTACGCCCGCGCTCACATTCATATCAAACCTCTTGTTCACAATCCCACAACTACAAGATGTCCATTTTAAGATTGATTTGCAACGGCTGTGCCGAACCAAACGCCTGTCTTTTTTACAAGCAGTTTTGGAAAGTGAACTTGCTACGAATGGCGGCGGTTAGAGCTCCAAGCGGAGCATGAGAGAACCGTTCCCAGTGCCCGATTAGGGCCGTCACCGTCGCCCAAGTCGTCCCAGTCTCGCCAGCTGTGCCAGCATTTTTGACCCTGCGTCAGTGGATCCTGTGCCGCCTGTGGAACCCGTCTGACCCATGCTTTGCCTCGCCGGCATCTGCTGCACGCCAAAGAACTGCCGCGCCCTGAGGGCTGCGTATTCCGCACCACCGGCACCGCCGATCAGGTAGCGATTGTAGGCCTGCTGGCTGCCCATCGCTGCGCGAGCGAAGTTGTATCCGCCACCGAGGCCGCCGGAGAGCGCCGGCATCATGATGTTGCCGGAAATCGCGCGGACGATGAAGGGTGTTGCGATTATGAACCCTTTGGCCATGAGCACCATCATAAAGAAGGGGAGGAGGGCACCAATGTTGGAAGCTCCTTCCGGATCACCCAACTCGCCGATGAGAGCCGAGGCCACCCCGGTAATGGTCGCGAAGACCCCTGCGATCACGATAGGGTAGATCGCGAAGGAGATAAGCGCGGATAACCAGCGCGCGAAATAATCCTTGGTCACTTCGAAGAGGGTGAGGAAAATCATCACCGGGGCGATCCCGATCAGAAGCGCGATCATCAGTCGGGAGGCCACGAGGATGAAGGCGGCCAGTCCGCCAAGGATCGAGAGCAGAAGCACACCGACGATGTCGAGCATGGCGCCAGCCATCCAGTTCAGCTCGGACCCGGCAGCGTTCAGATAGTCGCCAAGCTCCGCGATCAGCCGGTCGAATTCTTCGGCGAAGGTGCCTGAAGGGCCCGGGCTGCCGCCGCCGACGGAAGCCACGAGCGCGCCCGCGATACTATCGATCCCATAGAGAATGGCAGACGAGAACGCGTTGAACTGCATCCAATTGGTCGCGAATATCCCGATGAGCCCGATCTTGACCGCGAGCCAGAAGGCCGTGTGCCCATCCATGGCCCGGTATTGATAGATCATGTTGATGCCGACGAGGATCACCACCAGCGTTGTTCCCAAGACTAGGAGCGTGCCGACCGTTGCCGCGACCGCACCAAACTGGGTCTCAGCGGCGGTGTCGAGATAGGCCTGGGAGGTTTCAACGAAGTAGGTGACGACGCTCATGGCGGGACTGCTTTACCAATTGCCTGCGGCGTCGCAGATTGCTTTCGCTGCAGGGCGGGTCGCGTTAGCGCGGCGGTTGTAGGCGTCCGAGGCTTGCAGCATTTCCCATCGTTCGTCGCTGGCGTAGCTCTCCCGAAACACCGCTTCGGCAGCGTCCCAAGACGGGAATTGGATTTCGCAGGCGCAGCTGCCGGACTCGACAATCCGCTCGAGGTTCTGGGCGCGGTAGATGTCCTGGACCAGCACGCGCTGATATGCCTGACGCAAGGGGATCTCTTGCATCCAGGCGGGTTCAGCGGGCCGGTCCGGACAGACGTCAAAGCTGCGATCGAGGGTTGGCACCAGGTTGCGCTCGGCAACGGCGAAGGTAGGCGTCAGGCTTAGGGCCAGCGCGGCCAAGGCGAGGTGCTGCGCCTTCCTCATGCCGTGGCTCCGATGGTTATGGTTTCGCGCTTCAGGAAAACGGTGTGCCCGATATTGGCGAATTCCGAAGTGCTGATCGACACCACCTCCCACCCGTCTGCGCCCTTCTCGTTCAGGCTGGCCTGCATGTCGGAGAGGCTGGTCTTGCGGGTCATGGGGAAGGACAGGATATTGTATTCAAATGTCTTCATGGGGAAGTTTCAATCTCAGTTGCGCCGGGGAGGTAGAATTCGGTGATGCCGCGTTTGCCGTCATGGCGACCGGCCTGGATGATCACATCGATGGAATTTTCGATGTACTGGATCAAGTCGGCATAGGTCATCGGGATTTCGGTCTTGAGTGCCGCGATCGCGAGCCGCTGCACGGCCAATTGGGGGGTTTCGGCATGCAGCGTGGTCATCGAGCCGCCATGGCCGGTGTTGATGGTTTCCAGAAAGGTCATGGCCTCCTTGCCGCGCACCTCGCCGAGGATGATCCGGTCGGGGCGCATGCGCAGCGTGGCGGTGAGAAGCACATCGGCGGTCTGGAATTCTGTGTCGCGATTGGCGATGAGGGTCACGGCATTTGGTTGGGTCGGTAGAAGCTCGGCGGCTTCTTCGATGGTGACGATGCGCTCCTCAGACGGCACATTGGAGAGGATTTTGCGCGCGGCCACGGTCTTGCCGGTGGAGGTACCGCCCGAGACGATCATGTTGAGTTTGTTCTCGACGCAGAAGGCCAGCGCATCATCGATCAAACCCGCGGCTACCACGGCGCGCAAGGCGCGCTTCTTTTCCAATCGCAGGTCTTCGAGCTTGCGTTCCTTGCCATAGAGGAAATCGAGCGCGATCCCATCGAGCGGCAGGCTTGAAAAGAACCGCAAGCTGATCGACATGGCCGAGAGCACGGCGGGAGGAGTGATGACCTGTGCGCGGATCGGTCGCCCCTTATAGGTGATGGAGACCGAGACAATGGGGCGGTCCTTGCTCATCGTGGTGTTGGCGGAGGAGGCGATCTGGTTGCCGAGGTCCTTCACTTCGGTTGCGGTCAGACTCTGGTCTAGCTGACGCATGAAGTGATCGCCCTGGAATTCTCCCCAACAGCTGCCATCAGGATTGATACAGATCTCAATGACATCGCTTCGGGCGGCGGCGTCGATCCGATCAAGGGAAGTCTGGAGATAGCTCAACGACATGGGCTCAGAAAATCTCCAAGTCGCGGTCGACCATCACCGTGACGCGGGCCCCTTGGTCGACATAGATGACAGGGCCGATGGAAAGGTAGTCGCCGATCACGCTGTCCGTGGCATCGGCAAGATCATCGCCAACATCTTCGAGAACGTCGGCGGCCGTCTCATTTTCCGCATTGGATGTGACTGCATTTGGCGCAGCGGAAATCAGCGAGATCAGGGCGGCCGACCCGAAACGCTCGGCAAAGCGCGTGTCCACGAAACCAGTGACACCGGAGCGACCCAGTTCATCGCCCCCGAAGGAGCTGATCTGGACGGTTTGGCCCGCGGGCAGGATGATCCGGTCCCAGGCGATCGTCACGCGGCGCTGCGCGATATCGACGCCGGCGCGGTAGCGTCCGATCAGGCGGGATCCGCGCGGAATCAGGAGGCGCGAGCCATCGAAGCTGAAGACATCTTCCGAGACGACGGCGCGGGTCTGGCCGGGCAGCGAGCTGTCGAGGGCGGTTTTCATGACGGCCTGGATCATGGTGCCCTGTAGAATCGTGTTGGAGGGATTGGCGATCACCTCTGCCTGCGTCACAGTTGAAGGTAGCGCACCATTCAGAACGAAATCCGTCACCTCGCCAAAAGTGCGTTCGGTCAGAGCCGATTCATTCGCTCCGGACGTGCCGCCAAACGCGATGGTGGGCGAGGCGATGCGCCGCTCCTGGAAGGCGCGTTCCTCCGCGGCGCGGCGCTCCAGCTCGGCCATGCGCCGGGCTTCTTCCTCCCGGCGCAGTCGCTCTTGCTCGCGTGCGCGCAGCTCATCTTCCGTGGGGCCCGCTGGGGCGGGTTGGGGTCGGCTGGCCTCGAGTTGGGCCAGTTCCAGATCCATGCGTAATTGCTCAAGGCTGCGATCCCGCGCCGTCAGTTCGTCCTGGAATCGTTGCTGTGCGGCTTCCGAGGCGGCTTGTAGCGCGTCGATCGCCTCTGCGGCGGCGGTGTCTTCCTCGACGACCGGTTCGGGGGCGTTGCGCAATTCCTCGATCTGAGCCTGCAGCGCGGTGATCTGCGCCAGAAGTTCCGCGTTGGGCTCGACTGGATCCGGTCCGACAAACACAACCTCGGGCTCGGGCGGGGGCAAGGTCTCGATAGCGCCAAAGCCGTCCCCCTCGTTTTGGAAGACGTCCGGGGTGGCCGTCGGCAGGGCCTCTTCCTCTTTCGGCTGGGGGAGGAGATAGAGCAAAGCTCCGCCAACACCGATGACAAGGACAACGACCAGGGCGAGAAGCGGCGAGCGGCGCGGTGCGGATGCGGAACCACGGGCGTTGCCTTTCTCAAGAGCGGCGAGGCGTTTTTCCAACTCAGTATTGCCTGTGTCACTCATGATGCAGCCCCCGTCGGCGGTGTCGCCTCGATGCAGACCAGGTCTTCGTCGATCCGCAGTACCCATTGCCTGTTCACCCCGGAGACCCGGAGCACGCCATCCTCGGTGGCTTGCGTGTTGACCGTCCGCTCACGGCCATTCGCATAGCGAAAGATCGCGGGCACTGGCGCGTTCCGCGGGAATTCGAAATACGTGAATGTCCCATCATCCCAGACGCGGGTGGGCGTGAACTCGGTCCGCGCGCTGGCACCGTAGTTGTAGTTCGGCGCTTGTGCCGCGATGGCCCGCGTGGGGCGGCTGTCGTCGTCCGGGTAGCGGAACTGGACGACGTAGAAGGTCGGGCTGCGGACCTCCTGAACGTTGAAGTAGTAGCTGCGGCGATTGGTGTAGACCGTCACATTGGTATGGACGCCACGCGCGACGGGTTTGATTGCGAAGGCCTGGCCGCCCGGCACGCCATCGATCTCGAAGCCTTCCGTGTCGCCCGCGATGATCGAGCGGATGCTTTCGCCCTCGCCGAATTCGACTGTGGTGACATGGGTGAGCGAAACGCTGAGGCGATAGACCTGACCTTCCTGGTAGGCGGCCAGCCGTACGCGGGTGTCATTGGGGCCGCCACGCGGAATAGCTTCAGCCGCGGCAATGCCGGGCAGCAGTACAAATACAATTGTTACGAGGGCCTTATTGATCAAATTAATTCTCCAATCTGTCGGAGCGGATGGAATATTCGAGCACGGTGAAGCCGAAGGGGTTGGTCCAGACTTCGTCGATGGAGCGGCGGGTCTCGGGGCGGAACTCGAAAAGCAGCGTGGCGGTGAAGAGCCCGGTCTGGACGCCATTGAGCGAGGTCAGACGCTTGCGCAGCCGTACGGTGGAGCGGTTGGTACCAATCCGGTTGATGCTGAGGATTTCCACGTCTAGCCGGGCATTGGGGCCATAAACCGTCGGCGGGTAGTTCTCATTGGCGCTGTTCCAGATCTGACGCAGCCTGCTCTCGGCGGCCCCGTCCGAGCGACGCAGCACGCTGCGGATACGCAGATCATTATCGAGTTGGTTGTAGACCTCCCGGTCGGTCACATAGCGGAAGACCTCCGCCTCGATGATCGCCTGGTTGGCTGTGACCGAAGTCGCACCCACCGAGGCCTCGGGGAGCGCAAAGCCGGTGGCGGGATCATAGGGGACAACTACGGGCGGCGGATCGACATCGAGGATTGCGACAGCCGCGGCGCTCAGGCAGCCGATAATGCCGAAGACAAGGCCTATCAGGCCAAGGCGTTGCCAGAGCCGTTCGCGGCGCAGAGCACCATAGACCAGCTCTTCTTCGATGATTTCCTGTTCACTCGCCACCCTTCACAACCCCTGATCAGTCTGCCCGCAGGTCCGGCAAGGTGAAATCCATGAAGCGCTGTTCTTCGGCGATGGTGGCGGCATCGATCACGCCGCCGGTGCCATCACCCACCGTTTGAATCGCTTCCAGCTGCCACATCGCCACGAGGGCGATGGCCAATTCAGCTGTCACGCGCGTGTTGAGATCTATACTTTCCTTGAGCTCATCCATGTCGTCGATCAATCCAACCAGCCGGTTGACCCGCTCGAGCGATTGGCCTGCATCTTCATAGCTGTTCTGCGCTGCGGCCGAGACGAGCGCGCCGGTCGTGGCCTGGGTCGCGATACGATTGGCTCCGGGATTACCGCTGGTGGCCATTTCCGAGAGGGTGTCATCGTCAAAGCCGAGATCGGCCAGCACCCGGTCCATCTGGGTTTCGATCTCGCCCGCGCCGGAACCGGACAGGCCAGAGAAATCCCCCGTCTTGATCGCTTCAATCGTGGCAAGGATGTCGCCGAATTCCTGATCGAGCAGACCGTTCAATTCATCTTCCATTTCCGTCCGGATGATTTCTGGAAGCTCGGCAAGGCGGGTGAGGGCCTCGTAGGTGCGCTGCAGCTCAGCAAGTTGATCTGTGAGTGTGGCAAGCTGTTCGCGGAGCTGCGTCAGCTGCTCGTTTTGCAGGATCTCGTCTTCGATCATCTGCCGGAGCTGCTGGATGTTTTGCGCGATGTTCTGGGTGTCGACGACCGGTACACCTTGTGCTGCGGCAGGGGGTAGGGCGCTGAACTGCAAGCCAACGCCAAGTGTCGTAGCCAAAGCTGTCCTCAAGAGCAGATGTCCCATCATTCAATCTCCCTGATCGTAAAATCCATGAACGCGCCCTCGGCCATGCGGGCGCTGGCCTGGGCCAGCTCTTCGGCGGAGAGCACGCGGGTGCGTGCGGCCTGAAGCCGGATACGGGCGGCAACGAGGCGCACCAGTTCGGCGCGGGCATAGGTGTTAAGCGCGACGCTCTCCTGCACATCCTCGGTTTCGGAAATCCGCGTGACGATATCGGAAATGCGCAGCGCGGCCTGGCGGATCGCGGCGGGGGAATTGGAGCCATAGAACGCTGCCTTATGACCCGTGAGCGAGAGGTTGGCGTTGGCGAGAAGCGCCGGATCGATCGTGCCAAGCGCTTCGACCCCGCCGATACGGCTCAGATAGAGATTGTAGCGTTCAGGGATGACCTGGACGTAGTGCTGGGTCTCGCGGAAGGGCGGGACGCCGCCATACTCGAAAACCCTGCCAGGTCCGGCGTTATAGGCCGCGAGGGCGTTGATGATGTTGCCATCGAATGTGTTCAGCTGGGTCGCGAGATAGCGCGCGCCGCCATGCACCTGCAGGTAGGGGCTGTCATAGTATTCCGGGTTGATGCCGAGATCGCTGGCCGTGCCAGGCATGATCTGGGTGAGGCCAAAGGCGCCGACCGGCGAGCGTGCGCCAATCGAGAACCGGCTTTCCTGCCAGATCAGCGCCTGCAGAAGGGCGCGCCATTGAACAGAGGAGAGACCCGCGCGGCCCACGCCCGCAAAGCCGCTGGTCTCCTGGGCCACGCGGATGATGAGCTGCTCTATGTTTTCCGCCGCATCCCCGAACATCTGCGCGCCGCCGGGATTGGGATCGGTCTCACCTGTGCCATAGACCGCGTCGACCGAGCGGGTTGGATCGCCGCTTCCGTTCTCCAATCCAGAGACCATCGCGGGCAGGCCTTGACCGCCAAAGCTTGCCTGCGCATCGAGGATGCGCTGCAGGGTGGCCAGTTGCTCGCGCTCAATCTCAGCGATGAGTTCGCGCACGGCAAGCTTATCCGCCTGCACAGCCAGATCCGCCTCGCGGTCGCCGGTCTCGACGATATCGCGCGCGGTCAGCCCGCTGTCATTGGTGGGTACGCCTTGTGCGGCAACCAGACCGGGCAGCAGGCAAAGTGCCAAGATATGAGGCAGGCTAGACTTCAATGTCGTGCTCCGGGGCGCCAAGGGGCGTGAAGTCGCAATCGGGCGCGACGGGTGCGGTGGACGCCAGGAATGTGAAGCAGTTCGCCTGCGGCTCTCGGTACTGGGTGCAGGAGGCCAGCGCGCCGAGCGCAGCCAAAGCGATAAGAAAACGGATCATGAAAGCCTCCAGAAGTCTGGGCGGTCGCGGTAATCGGCGCCGACAAGCGCTTCGCCCTTTTCCATGCCGCCAAGGATGGTGAGATTGGGCCCAAGGGCACTGAGATCGGCATCGACGACGATGGAGCCCTGGTCGTCGCGGATCAGCGCCAAGCGGCTGTTGCTGCCCGTGTTGAGAAGGACGTCGAGCTCCTTCTCGGTGAGGTTCAGCATGGCGTAATCCGCAGGCTGCGCGCGGATATTGGGCAGCAGGATCTGCGTCGGCACGGCTTCGACGATGGTCTTGCCGGTCCGGGTGCGCTCAAGCTGGCTTGCGTATTGCGTCATCATCACCGCGACGGTGTTCTGCTTGCGCGCGGTCACGAGCCAGTTCGACAGCCGCTCGGCGAAATACGCGTTGTCGAGCGCCTTCCAGGCCTCGTCGATCACGATGATGGTGGGGCGGCGATCCTCGATCTCGCGCTCGACCCGGCGGAAGAGATAGGAGAGGACGGCCATCCGCTCCTTGTCGGCCTCGCTGTCGAGAATGCCGGTCAGATCGAAGCCCACAACATCGCCCTTGAGCGAGAAGGTGTCTTCGAGGCTCTGTCCGAAGATCCAGCCATAGCGGCCGTCTTCGGTCCATTCGAGCAAGCGCTGATGCAGATCGCCGCCATCATCGGTGGACACAAAAAGCGACGCGAAATCCCGCCAGTTCCGCAGGGCCGGATTGGAGGCCTGCGCGTTCTGGCGCACGACTTCCTGGATGCGATTGGTCTGTGCCGGTGTGAGCGGCTTGTCGGCGCGGTAGAGCAGTGTGGTGAGCCAATCCGAGAGCCAGGCGGTGCCGCGCGCATCGACCTCTGTCCAAAGCGGGTTGAGGCCTGTGGGCTGGCCCGCGTTCAGCGACGCGTAGCGACCGCCATTGGCGCGGACCGCCATCTCCATACCGAGACGGTAATCGAAGACGAAGATCCGCGCCCCTGCTCGACGGGCTTGCGTCATCAGAAAGGCCGAGAGCACCGATTTGCCCGAGCCGGGACGTCCCATGATCAGGGTATGCCCGCCGGTGGGTTCTTTGTCGGGCGAACCTTGTTCGTGATAGGAAAACCGGTAGGCGCTCTGCTCCGGCGTGGGCAGATAGGTGATGACTCGGCCCCAGGGCGTTTGCGCGGCGGGTTTGCCGAGCTGCGTTCGGTGGAAGGCCGCGAAATCCGCGAAGTTGCGATTGGTGACGGCGCTGGCGCGGACGCGCTTGGGCTGGTTGCCGGGATGCTGGCTGAGGTAATGCGCCTTGGCCGCAACCCGCTCGCCGATCATCTTCACGCCTTCGGTTGCGGCGGCGTTCACGATCTCAGCGCTGAGCGTCTGCAGCTCATCGAGTGTGTCGCAAAAGAGCGTCACGACCATATGGTGCTCGCCGAAGCTCTGGCGTTTGGCCTCGAGATCATCGGCGGCGATGTCGAGGGCTTCCATGAGCGAGAGGGCCGCGTCCTGGCTGGCTTGCATCTGGCGCTTTTGCCGCTTGATCCGGCCCGCCATGAGGTTCGAATTGATCGGCGTGAAGGACTGCGTGACGATCATGTCGACCGGCAGGTTCAGCATGTCGAACATGGTGCAGGAGGTGGCCTCAGCATATTCCCCGATTGTGAAGCTCTTCCCAAAGCGATGGCCCACGACGCCTTCGGAGAGCTCGAAATGATCGCCGTGAAACGTCACGCGGGTATTGGCGACGTTGAAGGACAAAAAGCCGTAGGTGTTTGCAGGATAGAGCGGCAGCTCGGTGCCCGTGTTGAGCGCGCCCAAAAATCCCACCAGCTCACCTGATGCGGCCGACAGCAGGCGCGGGTTGAGCTCGGTGAGGCCCGAGAGGAATACGTTCACGGCCTCGCCCAAGCGCTGCAGGCGTTTGCGGGTCTCCTCTCTCAGGCGGTCCGGCGCGCTGCGGCTGAGGAACAGCAGGAGGCTTTTCGGGGGCGGGCGGTGAATGACGGTGAGCGTCAGTGTTTTGTCGCGCAGGCCGCTGGTCTCGAGTTTCGCGCGCCAGCGCCTGTCCACCTCGCCCGCGAAGCTGTCCTCACGGATGGGGTCGAGATCAGGTTTGATGGCCTTGGAGACCTTGTGAACGTAATAGCTGAACTCCGGTCCGAGCTGCGCGATGATACGGGCAAAAAGTGCGGTCACCTTGTCGAGGTAGGCATCGTCGGTCGTGTAGCTGTTGATCCCCTCGAGCCGGATGCAGCGGAAGAGTTCGTTCACCCGGGTCCGCACGGTCTGGTCGTCGACGAGGCTCACATAGGGCAGCATATGCGCAAGCCGGGTCTCGCGCGCATACCAGTCTGGCGTCATTGTGCGGGCATCGAGCGTTTCGTCACGGGGCATAACTGTCCCCACCATGGATGCTCCGGTTCCTCGTGGGCGGCGTCTCCTGCAGCGCCGTCATCATCACGTCGATGAAACGCGGGTCCCAATCGGCGGCCTTCCAAAGCACAGGGTAGAGCAGGGCGGCCACGCCCAGCACCGCGATGTGCTGGACCCAGACGAACAAGAGCACCGAGCCGAAAAGCCACACCATCGCGTACATGATGGGCAGGCCCAGAAGCTTGGGCGGGCGCACGAGCCCGAGGAAGAGAGGCGAGCGCTCAGCCACTGGCAAAGACCGCGGCAACGATGGTGGGCGCGGCGGCAACACCGGCGATGCCGACGAGCACCCAAAGCGCCTGGCGCAGGTCGATGATGTTGAAGAACCAGCTGAGAAACACCCCGAGCACGGCGAGCGTGGCGATGACAACGCCAAGCGGGCCGGTCAGCGCATCGACGATGCCCTGCAACAGGCTCTGGATCGGGGAGAGATCGATGCTTTGCGCGAGCGCCGGTTCCGCAATGACCAGAAAGAGGGCCAGCGAGGCGACAAAGAGGTCTGAAATCTGTCTCATGAATTTGATCCTTCCAATCGGGCCACGACAGCCATGACGCGGGCCACGTGGTTCTGGGTTTCTCGGTAAGGGGGAATGCCGCCGTATTGACGCACGGCGTCCGGTCCGGCGTTGTAGGCGGCCAGCGCCAGATGCGGATCGCCGAATGTCTCCAGCATCATCGCGAGGTAGCGCGCGGAACCGTCGAGGTTCTGCAGCGGGTCACGGGGATCAACGTCGAGATCACGGGCAGTGGCGGGCATCAGTTGGCCAAGGCCAATAGCGCCCGCGCGGGAGACCGCATCCTGTCTGTAGGCGCTCTCCACTTCGATATTGGCCCGGTAGAGAGCCAGCCAATCCGTGACGGACAGTCCTGCGCGGCGCAAACCGGGATGGCTGGCATAGCGCAGGGCGGTGGCTTGAATCGCAGAAAGAACATCTGTGCTGGGCAGGGGAGCCGCGCGCGGAAGGGCCGCAATCCTCAATTCTCCGGCCTTTGCATCAGTTTCGGTTTCGCCGAAGCTCGCGAGCCCATCTGCCGCAGACCCCTGACCGATGCCGTCATTGTAATTGCGGGCAAAACTGCTTTGGGAGCGGGACGGGACCAGGGAGCCGTCGCCCTCCATGACCAGCACCATCTGTGCCGAGATTGGCGCCGCCAGAAACCAAACAAGAAGAAAGCTAGTCGCTGACGCCCTTGTCGGAAGCAGACAGTTTGTGCGAGGTCCGTTGGCCTTCTTCGAGCGGCACATCGGCATGGGAGAAGCCGATGCCGATGAGGAAGGACACCACGCCAGTGATCGTCTTGAACTCGCGGATCTTGATGTCGTTATAGGTCGTCCGTGTGCGAGCAGTGACCAGAAGCTTTTCCACGCCTTTGTCAGACACAGCGCGCATGATCCAGACCCCGTAATAGCTGGGGCCTTTCTTGTGTGCCGATTCCTGACACAGGATTTCTGCGCTATAACCGCTTTCCACGAGCTCGCGGAACCTGGCTTCCGTAACCACATTTGGTGCTTCGATGTCCCAGTTCATGGCCCGGCTCGCGCTTTCTCCAATGGCACAACCCCGGGCATTCCTACTTGAAGTCCAGAGTTACGATAGTATATTATCAACCGCAAGATGTAATATCGTGCTTCGGCTGTAGTTTGGTTACGCAAACACTAGTCACGGCCGGGGTCCATGTTCAAGGAGATAACAGGTTTGAGAAACCCAAGGTTGACAGGCCCGCTCCCATTGCAAGCTATGGCCCTTCTGATCTGCGTTCCCGGGCCGGTTTTGGCGGAATCCTGCTTCGCGCCACCCCGTCCGTTCCTGCCAATCGATTCGCAGGCGGCGCGGGACTATGCGGACATCATCCGTGGCGACTTCGAAGATTACATCCAGGATATCCAGAGCTACTTCCGGTGCCTCGACGGCGAACGGGCCCGCGCGTTCGAGGAAGCGCGAGAGGTCAGCGAGGACTATGGCCGGTTTCTGCAATTGGTAGGGGATTGATGAGCAGCCACGGGAGCATCAGACTTGTAACCCATGGAAACCAGACGCCGATAACACCCTCAAATATCCACTTTTTAGATAACAGATTTCATCCGCTAGCGACGTCACAAAAGGTATGTGACGCGTGGCAAAGACAATCAGAAGCACGGGACAGGTGGCACTCTGCCAAGCGTTGGTCGACGCGCGTAAAAACGCGGGCTTGGGCCAGGACGACTTGGCGGACAGGCTCAAGTGCCATCAATCTCTCGTGGCGCGCATTGAAAGTGGTCAGCGTCGGGTCGACGTTGTCGAGCTGGTCGTCCTTGGGCGCGCCATCGGCTTTGACCCCTTCGAGGTTTTGGCGATCGTTGAAGCCGCCACGGAGCCCGACCATAGGATTTGAGTCATTTTATTAACCGAGAACACTGGAGCTGAATTCTCCAGTGTGAAAATCGCTACCGCGAGGAAGAACAGTCAGCCCATATTAACGAAGTCCGGCATGCGGTTGCAGCAAACGCTTTGGGATCCCAAGCTGCGATCCGCAACGCCAAATTGCAGGAAGTTAGTAAACAGTGAACGAAGATGAGGTTGAGGGCGTCGCGATCGCCAATCTGATCGGGACAGATGAACGTAGTGTTGTCGGGTGGGTGTATCGCTGGAATACCGGGGCGCTGGCGGTGAGGTGGGACGTCAACGGTCCGCAGCGGGTGTCGAAATGTCAGCCCGACCTGAGTGATGCGCAGAAGCGAGAAATCGACTTCGATGGTTTGGCCCGTATTTAGGCTAAGAGCCCGGGCTAAAAGCAGCGGGCGCTGGTTGCTTTGCCACTTTTCCATGCGAGCGATAGGGGAGTGCCTGCGGGCAAGCTGGCCGCAGGCATCCAATCGTTATTGTGGCGCAAATCTGGAGCTCACTGTCTGACGCAGTTGGTGTTGACTCGTCCCGTATGTGGGCACAGCCGCCTTGCGGCTGACGCCAGTAGGTCAGTAATTCACCTGTTCGAACCCATAATTGCCTTGATAGTCTCGCCAATCCACGAATACCGATCGATTATGGATGCTTGGGCAATTCGCCCCCCACCCTTCGAGCCCGACATGAGCATCAGGTAGAGCCGTTGGTGTAGAGACTGCCCATGAAAACTCGCCCTGCGCGCCATATGTGCCGAGGTAGACCAGCGCATAGCGTCTGCACAGATCGTTTTCTCCGGCTTCTCTCTGTGACGCGAAACGAATGTCAAATACCCGAATAGACCGCACAAAATTGAACTCCGAACCACTGATGTCGATGTCCGCGCGATCCTGAACGAGGTGCATAGCAAAACCGACAGATAAAAGATCGTCCGTTGCTTTGTAAGAGCGCAAAACCTCATTGCTCGATGCAGCAGCTATAGCGTCGCTTATAACGGGAACGGACTGACCCTGTTGGTCGCTAAGATCTCCGAAAAGGATTTCAAAGAACCGCTCTGTCCCATGGGGTTGACTGTCCATCTCATATGATGCGCCCATAGGACAGCGCCATATCTGCAGTGGCGGTTCCACCGGCCAGGGCGTGATCCGCCGGATGAACTCAGCGCGCGCATGAGAACAAGGGACAGACGCTGGCCAACCGCCGGACAGACAGAGGAGGATTGCGCAGTCGATTGGATAGGTCTGTGCCTGTAATTTTGAAGGCAGCGAATTGCTCGTCAGAGACAGAGCCACCAGCAACGTGCCCACTAGGTTCTTGAACGGTCGAAGCATACTTGTGATCCTTGGCAGGGGACCCCTAGCATACATTCAATAATATACTAGCGCAACGCGAAGTATATCTCACGCATAATGAAGTTTATGTTAATATAAAAATATTCCAGCCCAAAGCATGCGTAATTGTGCTGCCCCTATTCAGAGGTCGAGTTCCCGTTAAAATCACAGTCAGACTGTGAACAAGGGAGATGAATGATGGAATATTTTGCTGGTTTGGATGTGTCGCTCCGCTCATGTGCCATCTGTATCGTCGATACCAAAGGCACGGTGATGTTCGAAAGGGAACTAACCTGTGAAATCGAGGATATCGCCGATTGTCTGAATAGCTTCGGTTGTCCGATCGAGCGTGTTGGATTTGAGGCTGGCACGCTTAGCCAGCATCTCTTTTATGGCCTGTCCGGCGAAGGCTTTGATGTCGTCTGCATGGAAGCCCGCCAGGTGAACGCTGCCCTTTCAGCGATGCGCAACAAGACCGACAAGAACGATGCGCGTGGGATTGCCCATGTCTTGCGCACCGGCTGGTTCAGTCCGGTCCACATGAAGAGCCGGGAAGCGCATGGTGTGCGAGCCTTGCTCAGCACCCGCAAAGCGTTGCTCAACAAGACAATTGATCTCGCCAATGAAGTGCGGGGGCTGCTGAAGATTTTTGGCCTCCGACTTCCCAAGACAGTGCAGCATGGCAGCTTTGACGGCCTTGTCCGCCCGATGATTGAAGTGGATGAGATCTTGGCTCATGCGATTATTCCGCTGCTCGATGCACGTCGGGTCTTGTATCAGCACTTTCTGGAGCTGGACCGGCGGGTCAAACGCGCGGCCGCCCAGGATGAGGTCTGTCTCCGCATGATGACCGTTCCGGGTGTCGGGCCGATTGCGGCGCTGACCTTCAAGGCCGCCGTTGACGATCCTGCGCGCTTCAAACGGTCTCGCACGGTTGCCGCCCATTTTGGACTGACACCAAGGCGCTATCAATCTGGTGAGCATGACAATCCCGGCAGGATTTCCAAAGCTGGAGACCGAGATGTCCGATCGACGCTTTATGCGGCCGCAAATGCACTGCTGATGCGCACGATGGCAGGCTCTCAGATCAAGTCTTGGGGCATGCGACTGGTGCGCACCAAAGGACGCCGCCGTGCCGTTGTCGCGGTAGCCAGAAAGTTGGCCGTCCTGCTGCATAGAATGTGGGCAGATGGCACCGAGTTCCGTCCGGCAGAGGTGGAGGGCACAGCATGACTTGATCCGCCCCCTCCAAAGCCAAACGGGATCGTCCCTCACCGGACGAGGTCTGTGGAAGAAGCCGAAAATGGCTGCTGCGCAACGAGAAGCGCGTCCCTTAGCAAGGCTCTCCGCTACCAATCCGACACATGCGTGCAGCGAAGCCAGATGGCATCAACCAGACTGCGAAGAGAAGCGTGACCCGGATGAGTGACAATGATCCATAAGAAAGAAGGAAAATGAGCTTGACCTAAGCACCCAATTAGAGAAGTAGCCGTTCATGCATGACGCAGAGAATGCCGGCTTCGAGCCCAACCTGTACTTTGGATTTTCTCGCTGCGTGCGCTCGCAGCTTTAGAAATGCCGCGTGAGCAAAAAACTTGTGTTGCCGCATAGCGGAAAGAGTGTCATTCTTGAAGTTCGCAGCGAGGATCATACCTCGAATTCACAGGTCGCGGACATTGCTGCCGCTCGCTTCACCGCAGGCAACGACTGCTCATAGTCGATAGCAGTGGTTGGAGCCGCCGCCGAATTGCAATTGGGATCCACCCGACGACGATCACAACTATGTTCGGGAATGATTTCTTCCCCTTGATCCTGCTGATATTCCGAAATGTACTACTTTTATGCGCCTTCAAGCAGATCATGGTGCCTGGGCACTATCCGATTCTTAGGCAAGCGCGCGTGATCGCGCCGCGGCCGCATTCACCGCGTCCTCCACAGCTGTCTGCAAGACGTCGTTTTTGGCAAAGGCATCTAATGCGGCTGCCGTAGTTCCCCCTTTTGAGGTCACGCTTTCTCGCAGTACCGATGGAGTTCTGTTTTCTTTCAGCAACTCGGTCGCCCCGATCATCGTGTCAATCGTTAGATCAAGAGAGAACTGACTTTCCAAACCCGCCTTTTCGCCAGCGAGGACCAGCGCCTCGACAAAGGCAAAGAAATAGGCCGGGCCGCTGCCGGAAACGGCTGTGGCCAGGTGTATGTCGGCCTCGATGTTGACCCACCGCACGGGGCCTGATCCCGAAAAGAGCATCTGGAAATCACCCTTACGGGCCGGGTTGGTGGCGAAGGCAACGTTCACAGACCGGCCCACGGCAGCTGCCATATTCGGCATGCATCGCACTATGTCGCAATTCCGACCGGCGCTGGTTTGAATACGATCACTTCCGACCCCGGCCATGATTGAAATCACCATTCCATCCTGCGCCAGTTTCAGCGCCCACGCCGCATCGAATGTGTCGAAGATCTGCGGCTTTATGGCCAGCACCATGATGTCAAACACAATTTCTTCCGGGATTTCATCAATCCGGCGGTATAGCCCCTTCAGCCCGAGTTGCACCCCGGCATCCACGTCCATGAAAGGGTCGACCACACAGACAGCATTCATGTCGCCACCGCTATCGCGAAACCCCGTCAAGATAGCGGCGCCCATGTTGCCGCCACCGATAAAGAGGGTTGATTTGGTCTTTTGTACCATGTCAGTTTTTCCTTTCTTGGTGGAAACGGTCCTACTCGACAGGATTCCAACCATTGTGCCTCAAGGGGAGTTGCTTGTTGGGGTTAGTCCGGTGTCGACCGGCCTGAATTCAAAGGTCGATTACCAGCCTTCTTCATTTCCCACACTGCGCGCGCCACGCATACCGATCCGGGTCTCCATATATTTGATGCCGCGCAAAATCGGGAAGCAGTAGAGGAAATAGAGTGTCGCACAGAGGAATAGAATCCACATGATATGTGCGGGATGCCGGTGAATGGCATCCTCGCCCTGTCGCATCAATTCAACCACGCCGATGACTGACAAAATCGACGTGCCTTTGATGACCAGAACATAGACGCCTGCAAGCGGTGGCAGGGTCAGTTTCCAAGCCTGAGGCAGGATCACATTCAGCAGCCTTTGGCGCGTGGTCATGCCCACAGCCGATGCCGCTTCCCACTGACCTTTTGGCACAGCCTCCAACGCGCCGCGCACGATCTCCGCAGTATAGGACGAAGTGTAGATCGTCAGCGCCACAACAGCCGCAGCGAAGTTGGACAAATCCAGTATCGACCAACCGGTGGTCGGCAAAACGTAATAGACGATATAGATTTGAACGAGGAATGGCGTCGCGCGCACAAGATGAACATAGAAACCAATCAGGTTGCTCAGATATCGGGGCCCGACGGTTCTGATCAACCCGAGGACAAGTCCAACAAGGCTGCCGAAAAAGATCGCAACGAGAGAGATCAGGATCGTGTTCAGAAATCCTTCGAGCAGAAACGGCATCGTCTGGATTGTAAGTTCAACCATTGCGACCTCCTATCGGTGGCGCCAGGAATTCCCGGCGAGTTTCTTTTTTATGAGGGACGACAAGAACAACATCAGCGCGTAGATCAGCAGATAACCAAAGGCGGCTGTCATGAATGCCTCGACGGGCATGACCCGGTCAGAAAGAACCCTTAGCCCCGCGCCCAGCAATTCAAACACTGCGATAAAGCTAAGGATTGAGCTGTCTTTGATCAGGACGGCTGTTTGCCCCAACAACGCCGGAATGATTTTAGCGAAGGCCTGCGGGTAGATGATGTGCATCATGGCCTGACGCTCAGTCATGCCGACCGCCTTGGCCCCTTCGAACTGACCGCGATCCACAGATTCAATGCCGCCACGGATGATCTCGCTCATATAAGCGGCAGTGTGGATCGTCAGGGCGAAGATGCCACAGGCCAGCGCGGGAACGGGCACGTTCAATACCGGAATTTGGGATAGGCCATAGTAAACAAGATATAGCTGCACCAAAAGCGGCGTACTGCGCACGGCCTCGACATAGGCCACGACGGGAACCCTCAGCCAGCGTTTCTTGGAACGCCGCGCGACCGTGATCAAAGTACCGAGGATAAGGGCAAGAACCAAGCATACACATGAGATCCAAAGAGTGGCCCAAAGCCCCCAGATAAAGTCTGGCAGGTATTTGGAAACGACCCGGTAATTGTAGATTTCGATCAGGCTCATCGCGGCCTCCCTTGGGTCAAACCTGATGAGGGGCCGGTGAGCGGCCCCTCAATGGGTGCTGCTGGCGGATTACTTGTGATCCGCTTCCCAGGCATCGCTCATGACCCAGTAGTCCAGCATACGCTCGATCGTGCGATCAGCTTGCTTGATGCGGAACCAGTTGTTCAGCCATGCCTCCAGATGCGTATCCGTGGGCCGTACCGGGAAGCTGAGTGGCGATTTGACGATGACTCCATCGGTGAGGCGAACGCCTTCGAATTCGCGGGTGAACTGAGTGGCGATTTCACGGGCAGTTACACCGGCGTCGATCCGACCGACGGACAGGGCTTGTGCAACAGCAGGGCTACCACCGGACAATTCGACGATTTCAGCGTTTGGCATGTTGTCGCGGGCGAACTTGGCATGAGAGCTGGCCTGAGGCACGCCGATCTTGATGCCTTCATTGTTCAGGTCTTCCCACGTAACCGCGTCGGAATTCGGACCCACATAGGCCACGACTTCGCTGTAAAAGAACGGGTCGGTGAAGTTCAGTTGCAGCGCGCGCTGTGGTGTCGGGGTCATATCTGCTGCGATAAAGTCAACCTTGCCTGCCAGCAGCGCCGGGATCAGACCTTTCCATTCATAGTCTTGGAATTCGATTTCAACTTCCATGTCGGCCGCAATCAGTTTCACCAGCTCGACGGCAAAGCCGGTACGCTCACCATGTTTGTCGACAAAACTGAACGGAGGGCCTTGGGTCTGAACCGCGATGTTCAATGTGCCCCGGTTCACGATGTCCGAAACGGTATCCGCACTCGCAATCGAGAAAGTTGCAGTTGTCGCCGCCACGAACGTCGCCGCCCCTGCCAGTAGTGTCTTGAAGTAGTTCATCACGATAACTCCCTTGTTGTGTTGTGATTTTCTAAAGAACCTTTTCCAGAAACTGCCGCGCGCGGTCTGTTTCCGGGTTGTCGAAGAATTCAGCGGGCTTGCCGCTTTCAACCAATTCGCCTTCGGCCATGAAAATGACCCGGTCACAGACCTCGCGGGCGAAGTTCATTTCATGGGTAACGACACACATGGTCATGCCGTCAGTGGCGAGCCCCTTCATCAGGTCCAACACTTCGCCGACCATTTCGGGGTCCAGCGCAGACGTGGCCTCATCGAACAGCATCAACTTGGGTTTCATCGCCAGCGCCCGTGCGATTGCGATGCGTTGTTGCTGGCCGCCTGATAATTGCGAGGGGTAGTTGCCCGCCAGATGGTCCAGCCCAAGCTGGCGCAGCAGGTCCATTGCGACCTTCTCCGCCTGCGCCTTGGTCAACTTGCGCACCAAGGTTTGGGGCAGTGTGATATTTGCCAACGATGTCTTGTGCTGGAACAGGTTGAAATGCTGGAACACCATCCCGACATCCGCGCGCAGCGCGTTCATGTCCGTGCTGCGATCCGCCAGATCAATACCGTCAATCACGATATGACCAGAGGTCAACGGGTCCAGACCGTTCAACGTGCGCAGCAGCGTGCTTTTGCCCGATCCGCTGGGGCCGATAATCGCAACAACCTCGCCGCGATCCACATGGGTTGTTACCGATTTCAGCGCGTTGATCGTGCGCCCATCAGCGGTCCGAAAGACTTTGGACAGGTCGTCAATCTTGACCAGCGGTTCAGGTGAAGCGGTATCAAGTGGCATGTTGAGCATCCTCCAGTTCAGCGGCACCCAGATGACGGGCAAAGCTTTGCATCAGTGCGTCACCAGCGGTGGGATCGACATCAATATGTGTGACAACCCGAATGCGGCGTTCGCCAAAGGCTCCGATCAAAATGCCTTCGCTGCGCAGGGTATCGACCAGATCAGCCGCAAGGGGCGCGTCATCTGTCATGTCGAAAATCACGATGTTGGTCTCGACCGGCAGCACCGATTTAACGAAAGGCAGCTTGGCGATGTCGCCGCCCAGTCGGTCCGCCAGATCGTGGTCGTCGGCCAGCCGGTCAACGTGATGGTCCAGCGCATAAAGGCACATGGAAGCAACAATACCTGACTGACGCATGGCCCCGCCAAACCGCTGTTTCAAGCGCCATGCTTGCGCAATGAATTCTTTCGACCCCGCCAGAACCGCCCCGACAGGCGCGCCCAACCCCTTGGTAAAGTCGATCCAGACACTGTCGTATTCCTGCGCATAACGTGCAGCCGGAATGCCGGATTTGATGGCAGCGTTCATCAACCGCGCACCATCCATATGCGTGGCAAGCCCGGCCTGTTTGGCGACCTGTGCAACCTCGTCCAGTTGGTTCAGCGGCCAAATCGCGCCGCCGCCCATATTGGCGGTCTGCTCAACACACATCAGCGCGCTTTTGGGCATGTAGCGGGAGTTTGGACGCAGACAGGCGCGGACCTGATCCGGCGTGAAAATCCCGTTAGCGCCAGAAATCGCGCGGATCATCACGCCACTGATCGCTGAGGGGCCGCCTGTTTCAAAGTTGATGATGTGACAGGATTCTTCGCAGATGACCTCATCACCCGGATTGGTGTGCACCTTTATCGCAATCTCATTGCACATCGTGCCAGACGGCAGGAAAACAGCGGCTTCTTTGCCCAGCAACTTGGCCACGCGGGCGCAGAGTTCTGTTGTGGTCGGGTCTTCATCTTTTTGTTCGTCACCGACGATGCAGTCCAACACGACCTTGCGCATTGCGTCCGTGGGTTTGGTTTTTGTATCTGCGTAAAAATCGTACATCAATTTGTGCCTTTTGGGCGACCAGACAATAGAAACACTATTTTTTTCAAAGCTTTCGCCAAAAGCTCACGTCTCTAAAGGGGTCGTTCTTTCGTTGGTAGCGGTCCGTTTGAAAGAAGTTTGACACGGATAGTTTTCGCTGAATAATGCCGACAGAAGCGTTCAGTATTCATTTTTGATATACTGAGGATCGCCGAGAATCGAAGCATAGGGAAAGCAAATGCAACTGAACTCGCGACTTCTCGAGTGTTTTCACGCGACGATGGCCGTAGGCACCGTCACAGGCGCCGCTGAAATCCTCAACACCTCGCAACCCGCTGTCAGCCGGTCCCTAAAGCAGCTGGAAGATGCTGTTAAAATGACGTTGTTCAACCGGTCTGGAAACAGGGTCGTCCCGACCCGTGAGGCTTTTCTATTGTATGAAGAGGTGGATAAATCTTTCCGCAGCATCCGGCGGATCGGGCGCGCCGCTGAGGAGATCAAGAACCTCCAGCAAGGTAAAATCCACATCGCTTGTGCTCCGGCTTATTCCCAAGGCTTTCTCGTGTCAGCCGTCAAGGCCTTCAACGAAAACCACCCCGGTGTTCAAACTGTTGTCACGACCCGGCAAACACCTACTATTTCAGAGCTGGTGGCCTCCCGGCAATGCGACATAGGGCTTGCGGCTTACGCCGTGGAACCGGATGGCACGGAACATCAGATTTTCACTGAAGCCGCAGAGGTTTGTTTGCTTCCTTCAGACCACCCGCTTTGTTCAAAAAATGAGATTTCGCCACAGGACCTCAATCAGCAAAGCTTTGTGACATTGGGCCAGAATGACCCTTACGCCAAACGACTTCAGAGTGTTTTTGAAGCTAACGATGTGACTCTGAAGGCCGTCATCGAGGTCCATAACTCGATCATGGCAGCTGAAGCTGTTGCGCAGGGTGTCGGGGTAACAATCATCAATCCCTTCTCCGCTCTCAGCTTCAAGCACAGGGATGTGGTTTTCAGGCGCTTCACTAACAAATTGCCCTTCAAAAGCACCATCATCCGCTCGAAGTTTCAGCCTCTAAATGCCCTTGTTTCAGCGTTTGAGACCTCCCTCATTGAAACTCGAGATGGGTACCTGAACGAACTGGAAACCCTTTTGGATTATTGAGTCGGTGAGCAGCTCCAAAAGGATTTGAATCTCTTGGGAACATCCCATCGACGTGTGCATCCAGTAATCCTGACAAGCACAGAAAAGACCTTCAAAAACTTGCTCGTTCTGACGATCGTAAAAAAACCATGCGGACTGCCGATTGCCACATGTTGCGTCGGATAATTGAGCACGCTGCCAATGACTTTGCATACCTTACCGTCGAACTTGAAGATGCGCTGAGTATCGCCGAGAAAATCGACATCCAGAGCACATTGGCGGGCGGCATGTGCCGTTCGTCAATTCGGACTGGGCGTACGTTCTCGGCGCAGCAATGGTTAGAATCGAGCCCACACCGGGCCTCTTGATTTCGTGCTGCGTGCAGCTCGCAGCACGAATTTCTCTGCACACGCGCATTTTTTGGTGTCGGATCGCGGCGAGAAAACCGGCCATACAATAAGATTGCGGCGAGATTTTCTGCCCGAACTAACAGGTCGCGCGACACAGCTTGAATTCGTTTCTTCGCCGTAAGTGTTCGCTATGCGAGCCCTTTGTCCATTGGCCTGAGCTGCAAAAAGCGCCTCAGCAGGCAGTAGGAACGAGCTAGCCTTGGACGCTTCGGGCCAATCTAAGCGCGCTTGAAACAGCTGCATTTTGCAGGAGCGGCCAACTTTGGGTCAGCCCTTCAATGATCACGGCGATATCGGTTTCGAACTCTTCAACACCGCCCGCTTGCGCAGCGCGTTTTGCGACGTCTGACTTGTGTTTTTTGAGCAGAGCGTGCAAGCGTTGGTCACGTGGGGCTGCGGCAACTGCCGCCTGGAAGAGACACCCGCGTTCGGCCTCCTGAGCCATCCACGCTCCGACCTTGGTTATCACAGCCGCAAGGGCGTCCGGGCCCGGCGCGGGCAAATCATCAAACACATGCGCGATATATCTTGAATGTCGATATTCCAGCGCAGTCAAGACCATCTCGCTCCGCGACGGTGTGTATTTGTAGAGTGTGCGCAGGCTGACGTTCGCTGCCTCACGCAACGCTTCCACATTCGGTTCTGCAAGACCCTGGGCAACGAAGGCCCGTTCCAGCCCGGCGGCAATTTTGGTCGCGGTGTCCATCATTCTTGACGATGTAGAGCGATCACTCTACCAATGCAAGTAGAGGAATCGCTCTACCTCGAGTCGCTGCAACAAAAGGACATCTCAATGCTGGATCTGCCCAACCTGATTGATGAACGCCGGGTCCGGTCCTACCGGCTCAATCGCACACGTGAGTTGCTGCAGGACTTTAAGATGGATGCGGCGGTGCTCTTTGACCCGCTGAACTTGCGATACGCCACCGGGTGCCGCAACATGCAGGTCTGGACCTCTCATCACCTCAGCCGCTACGTCTTTGTTCCGGTTGAAGGGCCAGTTGTGCTGTTTGACTATGGCGGGGCGAAACATCTGTCTGATGGTCTGGAAACCATTCAGGAAACCCGCCCAGCCAAGAGCTGGGACTATTTCGGTTCGGGCAACAGATCTGAAGAGCATGCCAACAAATGGGCAGACGAAATTGTCGACCTTCTGCACCAGACCTGCGGACGCGGCGCGACGCTGGGTCTCGACAGGGCTGACCTTTTGCCGATGCTGGCGCTACAACATCGCGGTATTAAGATGAAGGACGCCAAGGGGCCTATGGAAATGGCTCGATCGATCAAATCGATGGAAGAAGTCGCGATTATCAAGAACGCCATGCAGGTCTGCACCGATGCAATCGCCTATATGCGTCAGTTTGCGGACCCAGGCGTGAGCGAGAACTTTCTGCTCGCCAAAATGAACGAATACAACATGCGCCATGGTGGCGAATATCAGGAAACACGGTTGCTGTCGTCGGGCCACCACACGAACCCATGGTTTACAGAAACATCCGAAAAGAAAATCGAAAAGGGCGAGCTACTGGTGTTTGACAGCGATCTGATCGGCCCTGACGGCGTTTTTGCCGACCAGACCCGCGCATTTGTCGTGGGCGATGAGAAGCCAACAGATGAGCAGCGCGTACTTTATGCCCATGCCTATGAGCAGATGGAGCATAACATGGCGCTTTTGCGACCCGGCATGACTTTTGAAGAGTTCGGCGAGCGGAGCTGGAAGATGCACGACATCTATGTGCCAAACCGCTACGCCGAAATGATCCACGGCATCGGCTTTGGCGTTGAATACCCGGTGATCTATTACCCCGAAGATCATGAGACTTGGCAATATTCCGGCACGTTCCAGGAAGGCATGTGTGTCTGTGTCGAAAGCTATATCGGCCCGGTGGGCGGCGATGAGGGCGTCAAGCTGGAACAGCCCGTATTGATCACCAAGGACGGCCCGGTTCCGTTGACAGATTGCCCGTTCGAGGATGACTACCTTTGAGCACCTTTGACTATATCATCGTTGGTGCAGGCACGGCTGGCTGTACGTTGGCGCATCGGCTGAGCGAGAGCGGCACATACTCGGTTCTGTTGCTGGAACATGGACAGGATGACCGGACTTGGATCTTGCAGATGCCTGCTGGGTTACGTTCGGCCTTTAAACCGACCAGCAAATATAATTACTGGTTCAAAACCACTCCTCAGGCGCAGCTCAACAACCGCGAGATTGATCAACCGCGCGGCAAGGCGCTTGGCGGGTCCTCGGCGATCAATGGCATGACGTTCTTGCGCGGCAACCCGCGCGACTATGATGATTGGGCCGAGGTCGACGGTTGTACCGGATGGTCCCATGCTGATTGCTTGCCCTATTTCAAGAAGTTCGAAGGCAGCGACCGTCCCAATGATGGCTTTCGCAATGCCTCCGGCCCTGTCGGTGTGCAACGCCAAGAGGACCTCAGCCCGCTCAACGCGGCCTTCCTGGACGCGGGCCAGCAAGCTGGGCATGATTTGACTGTTGATGTGAATGGCTATCAACAAGAAGGCGTCAGCCGATTTGAGATGTCCGTAAAGGATGGCTATCGCTCAACTTCGGCCCGCGCATATCTGCACAAACAACCCAAACAGGACAACCTTACCGTGGTGACTCGTGCCAAAGTTCTGCGGATCGCTGTTGAAAAAGGTCGAGCTACGGGTGTCGAATTTGCGCGCGGTAAGGCGGTTCAGTCCGCCACGGCGCGGCGCGAGGTGATCCTCAGCGCCGGTACTTTCGGGACACCTCAACTTTTGATGTTGTCTGGCATTGGCCCCGAGGCACACCTGAAACAGCATGGCATTCCTGTTGTATGGGATGCTCCGCAAGTGGGCCAAAACCTGCATGACCATCTGGAAGCGCATGTTCAGGTGGAAACCGACAAACCAGTTAGCCTGAACCGCTATCTCAAACCACACCTGATGGTTTGGGCAGGGATGCAGTGGTTTGGCTGGAAGGGTGGCGTCGCGGCGGTCAATCAATGCCATGTCGGAGCGTTCTTGCGCTCGGGCGATGAAATCACCCATCCCGATATTCAGTTCCACTTTTTCCCGATCCTCTTTGGCCCGAACTGGATCCCCGATCCGGCAAAAAATGGCTATCGGCTAGGCGCAGGGCCCATGCGTCCCACCAGCCGTGGCACTGTGCGGCTGGCCTCGGGCGATCCCGGCGACGCGCCTTTGATCGATCCCAACTACCTTGCCACGGATCACGATTGGCACGTCATGCGCCAGGGTCTGAAATTCGGGCGCGAAGTTCTGGCGCAACCGGCCTTCAAGGAGTTCCACGTCCGCGAAGACCTGCCAGGGGACCACGTCAAAACCGATACGGATTGGGACGATTTCATCCGCGAAGATGCCTCATCAGCCTATCACCCCTGCGGCACGGCCCGCATGGGTGCAGCAGGCGATGAACGCGCTGTTGTTGATCTGGAGCTCAAGGTCAACGGCATCGAAGGGCTGCGCATTGTCGATGCGTCGGTCATTCCCGCCGTGCCCTCGGCCAATATCAACGCATGTGTGTTCATGATCGCTGAAAAAGCCGCCGATCTCATCCTCGGGCGTGCGCCGCTTGCGCCCGAACATGTCGATTATTACCGTGCCGTCTAAGGAGAAATCTGATGCGAGTTACCGAACGAATGCTGGACGGCAAGAATTTTAAACGTCGCCAGGCCACCGCAGATACCAAACGTAAGATTGAAGGGTGGGACGTCTGGGAATGCGATGACGAAACATTCCAACACGACTATGATCGCAAAGTTACCATGTATGTGGATCACGGCGATGCGGTGCTGACTTTTGCCGATGGCGAAGTTGTCGACATCAAAGCGGGTGACACTCTGACGATTCAGGCCGGGGCCTCGGCATCTTGGCAGATCAATGTACCGATCCGGAATCTCTATTGCTACCACGACAGCTTTGGGTCTGCTGAAAATCGCAGTGCTCAGGTCAAATGGCAGGAGAATATGGACTGATGCGCGCGCAACCGAAGGGGTCAAATTATATCGGTGGCCAGTATCTGGATGACCCGAATGGTCTGGAGATTACCTCGATTTATCCGGCAACAGGCGAGGTGATCGCAAAGTTGAATTCTGCGAGCGCCGCAACTGTGAACCGCGCGGTCGAGGCAGCCCGTGCCGCGCAGCCCGCATGGGCCGCGATGGCTCCCGTTGAACGTGGTCGTATCCTGCGTCGTGCCGCCGACATCATCCGCGCGCGCAATGAAGAGCTGAGCAAACTCGAAACCCTCGACACCGGCAAACCCATCCAGGAAACGCTGGTCGCTGATGCGGCCTCCGGCGCTGATAGTCTGGAATGGTTTGGCGGCATCGCGCCGTCTGTCCACGGCCAGGCCATCGATTTAGGTGGACCCTTTGCCTATACGCGCCGCGAACCGCTTGGCGTTTGCGCGGGCATTGGGGCGTGGAATTACCCAATTCAGATTGCTTGCTGGAAGGCCGCCCCGGCGCTGGCCACCGGCAATACGATGGTGTTCAAACCCTCCGAGGTCACGCCTTTGAGCGCGCTGAAACTGGCCGAAATCCTGACCGAGGCTGGCCTGCCCGATGGCGTGTTCAACGTCGTTCAGGGTTTTGGCGAAACCGGCGGCGCACTGGCGACCCACGCGGACGTCGACAAGGTCTCGCTGACAGGGTCCGTGCCAACCGGCAAACGCGTGATGGCCGGTGCCGCCGAAGGGTTGAAGCATGTCACCCTTGAGCTGGGTGGTAAATCGCCATTGATCATCTTTGACGATGCCGATCTCGACAATGCCGTTTGCGCGGCCATGAACGGCAATTTCTATTCCTCAGGTCAGATCTGTTCAAATGGCACGCGGGTTTTTGTGCATCGCGCCGTGATGGATGGCTTTTTGACTCGATTAAAGGCGCGCACCGAAGCAATCCAGTTGGGCGCCCCGATGGACCCCGAAACGCAGATGGGGCCGATGGTCTGTGCTGGGCAGGCTGACATCGTGGAACGCTATCTCGAAACAGCACGCCGCGAAGGTGCGCGGTTTGTGACCGGGGGCCAGAAAGTGGAAATGCCTGGGCTGGACGGCGCACGCTTTATTGCTCCCGCGGTGTTGGCCGATCTGACAGATGACATGACCATCGTGCGCGAAGAGGTCTTTGGCCCCGTCATGTCGGTTCTGAGCTTTGAGGATGAGGCCGACGTCATCTCGCGCGCCAACAACACTGAATTCGGGCTGGCGGCAGGTGTGTTCACGCGCGATATTCAACGTGCCCATCGTGTCGCAGCTGACTTGCAGGCGGGTACAATTTGGATCAACAATTACAACCTGACACCTGTCGAGATGCCCTTTGGCGGCGTCAAAGCCTCTGGCATCGGGCGCGAGAACGGTCTGACAGCTGTTGAGTTCTACACGCAGACAAAGTCAATCTTTGTCGAAATGGGAGATGTTGATGCGGCCTACTGAGGATCAGAGTTTCGATCCGATCACAGGGTTTATTCACGGGTTAACCCTTGATGATGTTCCGGCTGAGGCGCTCCATATGGCGCGTCGTTGCCTGATGGATACGCTCGCAGTCTGGGCTGGTGGCAGCAAAAGCCGCCCGTCCCAAATCGCTCGCGATCACGCCGCACGTCGCTATCCCGGTGACCTGCCAATGCCCTTCGACGGCCGCCGTGTGAACCCATTGGGCTTTGCCTTTGCCGGTGCCGTCAGCACGGATGCGCTTGACGGGCACGACGGGCATCAATTGTGTAAAGGTCATGCCAGCGCCGCACTTGTCCCGGCGCTTCTAGCCGAACTCGGGCCAAATCCAGGGTGCACGTTGGACGAGTTGCTGGTTCATCTTATCGTCGGCGAAGAAATCGCGATCCGTGCGGGCCTTTCGTTGCATGACACGGCCTCAGAATATCATTCGTCGGGTGCTTGGAACGCCATCGGTGTTGCTGCCATGGGCGCGCGGATGCGGAGTTTGGACGCCGAGCAGACCAGACATGCGTTGGGGATTGCTGAATACTATGGCCCCCGTGCGCCGATGATGCGCTGCATCGATCATCCTTCAATGGTGAAAGACAGCACATCATGGGGAGCCCTCACCGGTGCTTCGGCCCTCGACCTTGCCGAAGACGGTTTCACCGGCGCACCGGCTGATATCTGCATCGCCGCGCCGGAGTACTGGCAGGATCTGGGACATAACTGGCGTATTCTGGAAACCAATTTCAAGGCCTATCCGGTCTGCCGTTGGGCTCATCCGCCGATCGAGGCCGCATTGGGTCTGATGCGCGAACACGGGGTCGCGGCGAAGGAGGTTGACTCAATCAAGGTCACAACATTTGCTGCGGCCACGCGGCTTGCGACAACCCGCCCCGCCGATAGCGATCAGGCGCAGTATAGCCTGCCTGTGACGCTTGCACTTGCCATGCTTGAGGGCACAATCCTACCCGATCATGTCGCGCCAGAGTCCTTTGAGCGCCCCGAGGTTTCGGAGTTGGTCGACCGGGTCACGCTGGAAGAAGACCCTGAACTCAGCGCGATTTTCCCAGCTCAGCGTCAGGCGGTTGTGACCTTGGACCTGCATGATGGGCAGCAGCTTGTCTCGGATCGCTGCGAGGCGCGCGGCAACTTTGACGAGCCGCTATCCGATGCTGAGCTGATCGCCAAATGCGCCGCCTATGTGGGTAATGCGTTACCCGAACAAAGCAAGAGCAAGCTGACTGCCCTTCTGGACGCGAACTCGGCACCCACACCAGCCCAGCTGATCGCAACGCTCACCTGAAGGAGATCGCTATGGCCATTTCGTTTGACCTCGACACGCTAGTCAAAGAGCTCAGGGCGGCAGCGACGCAGCCTCGCCCGCATCATGCCGTCAAAGCACTGTTGGAGCAGGCTGTAGCAGACCCTAATGCTATGGCGGACGCGATGTCCGACTTCGCTGACAATGATGTGATCCTGTTTGAGGACGAGACAGTTTCAATCTGGCATTGCCGGTTCATGCCGGGCCAAACCGTCCCCGCGCATGATCATCAGATGCTTGCCACGATCGGCGTCTACTACGGGGCGGAGCGTAACCATTTCTTTGAGGCTGATCCCGAAACGGGAGGCATTCGCAGAAGCAGTGAAGTGGTGCTCAGCGCAGGCAATGTCCTGCAGATCGGGCCAAGCGCTATCCATGCCGTGGGTTGTGCCGGCGATGAACCCTGCAAGGGCATCCACGTCTATCTTGGGGCGCTTACGCAGATTGATCGCTCGCTTTTCGATACGGAAAAAGGGGAACAGATGCCCTTTTCGGATGAGAACTACCATCGGTTGACGCGCTGAAGGCCAACTTTGGCGTTTGAAAATTCGATGTCGTGAAACGACAGCGCCCGACTCTCGAAATGCACAGCGCGAGGAAGTTGGCTAGCTGCCCGGCGCACGTGGCCAGATATCCGCTTTGTTAGGTTTCGGTGCGTTAGGTACGGCACTCATTCGCTGCACCGGACCAAAGCAGCGGAGATATACCGGAAAACCGGAAATCTCAGAGCGGTTCAACTTCTGCTCGGACACACAAAGGTTGACAGCACTGTCAGATACCTTGGCGTCGAACTTGAATATGCGTTGAGCATCGCCGAGCAAATCGACATTTGAACCACGTTGGCGGCGGCATTTGCCATTCGCCAATTCAGACCGGACCGACATTCGCAACGCAGCGGGGGTTCTGATCGAGCCCACACTGGATGTGATAGATTTATGCTGCGTGCGCTCGCAGCACGTAAGTTGTTGCACGCTCACCAGTCGGAGTGCAGCCACGCAGCGGGACGACTGGTCGTCCGTACTGAGCGCAGCAAGGATCGCCACTTATACTCATTATAGATAGCGGTTTAGGCAGGTCTGCTCACCGGCAATGTCTGAGCCATCTGATAATGCCCGCTGATCAATTTCCCAACAACGCATTTGGCAACCAAAGCGCAACCGTCGGCACGTAGGTTGTGATCAAGAGAGCAGGCAGCCAAGCGCCCGCGATCAGGATCAACGTCGGGCCAAGCGTTGAGTTGATCTGCGCCCGGCTGATGCGCGACGACAGGTACAAAAGGGGCGCGGTTGGCGGTGTGATGTTCCCCATGCCCAGGTTCACCCCCAGGATCGCGGCAAAGTGGATCGGATCGATGCCAATTTCGACTGCGATGGGCAAAAGGACCGGGGTTGAAAGCAAGACGCCACTGACATCGTCCATCAGCATCCCGACGATGATCATGAAGACATTCAGCATCAGCATAATGACAAGCGGGTTCTCGGACACGCTGCGCAAACCGTCCAGGATGACCTCGGGCAGTTCCTCGAAGATGAACAACCGGCTCAGGATCATGACAACGAACAGCATGATCATGACCACGCCCGTGGTCACAGCGGTTTCGACCAGCACGTCCGCAAAGTTCTTCAGGTTCAGGCCGCGGTAGATCAGGAAACCGACCGGAATGGCATAGATCGCGGCAACTCCCGCGGCCTCGGTCGGGGTCATCAACCCGCCATAGATACCGCCCAGAATGATGACGGGCATAAGCAGCGCAGGCGTTGCCTTGCCGGTCTGAACCGCGGTTTTGCGGATCACCTGGGAAGGCGGTTCGTGCGGGTTCATGATGATGTCGCGATTGCGGCGCAGCATGAGCAGATTGGTGATCGACAAAAGCACAACGACGATCAGGCCGGGAATGACGGTCGCCAAGAAGCATTTCAGCACCGACAACTGGGCCACCCATGCGTAAAGGATCATCAGCGCACTGGGTGGGATCAAAAGGCCCAGCGGGGCGGAACAGGCCAAAAGCGCGGCGCTGTGCCCTCTGGGATAACCTCTTTCTTCGAGCTTGGGGAACAACACCGTTCCGATACAGGACAAGGTGGCCGCAGCACTGCCGGAAATGGCACCAAAGACGGCGCTGGCCAGCACCCCTGCCACGCCCAGCCCGCCGCGCAAGCGACCGAACACCGTTTCGGCGATGCCGACCAGCGGGTCGGCGATGCGCCCCTTTTCCATCAACCCTCCGGACAGGATGAACAGGGGGATGGCAAGCAGCACGACGGTATTCATCTTGGAATATCCGACCGGGATCAGGCTGTCTGGGCTGTAGCCGCCAAAATAGGCGAGAAAAATCGTGGCTGCCCCGAAAGAGAAGGGCACGGGCACACCGATTACCAGTGTGAAAAGCAGGATCAGAACGGCAACGAGGACGATTTCCACGGGCTTACTCCTTGAACTCGGTCGTGCCGGAGATCCGGCGCCAGAAGTGAATGGCGGCGTGCAGGGTCATCAGGATGAATCCGATCAGAATGGCCGATTGCGGGACCAGCAGTGGGATCTTCCATCCCGGAGTGACCGGCCAGCGTTGCAGGGCAAAGTCGATCAAAAGCCAGCTCCACCAGGTCAAAACCACCAGAACGGCCAGCTCAATCACATCGCGGATATATCCCAGTGCGCGAGTCACCACGGTGTCACCGACAATTGACTGGATAAAATCTGCCTCGATGTGGGATTTTTCGTAGGACCCGAAAGCCGCGCCGATGAAATAAAGCCAGAACGCGGCGATCAACAGGAATTCTTCGGCGCCATAGAGGTCGAAGGCGAACAGATATCGCGCAAGGAACGATGCCACCACGATCAACATTATCGCCAAGTTGGCAATGATGAGGATCAGGCGTTTCGCCCATTCAAGCCGTTTGAGTATCATGCGCCAGCCTCCCTCCGGTCATGGTTCACAAAAACACCATCGGGTATTTTTGCGCGGTCCCTTTCGGGGAAACCCGCGCGAATTGGACATCGCGCGGGTCAAAAAAAAAACCCCAAGGGTTATTCGATGTCGGACTTTAGACAGCTTACCAGTTCAGCACCAAAGCGGGCTTCAAGCTCGGGCCAAGCTGCAGCACGAACATCGCTCACAAATTTCTGGGCAGCTTCACCCGAGAAATCATGCACCGTGATGCCGGCCTCGGCCAGTTTGGCCAGATACTCGGTGTCTTCGGCTTCGGACCGGTTCACCGCGTCCTGTGCCGCCTTGGCCAAGGCCTCGGTGATCGCGTTTTGCTGTGCTTCGTCCAGACCGTCCCAAGTCTTTTGGCTCATCACATAAGCCGTGGCTTCGACATAGGCGCGGTAGGGGATGAAGTCGGTGATGATGTCGCGGAACCCGGTATAGTTCAACGCAGCGGTGCCACCGATCCAGCCGTCAGCCACACCGGTCTGAAGCGCCGGATACAGATCGGCATATGCGATTGTCGTGCCGCGGAACCCCATGGCACTGGCGCCGGTGCTGAATGTGTCGATTGGCGGAACGCGGATCAAAACACCCTTGTCGGTCCCCGCCTCGAACAGAGCCTCGGCGGGCTTGGTCAGGGCGACACCGATGAAGCCTTCGGGAACGATCCCCATCAGACGCGCGCCCAGCTTGGCCTGCATCTCGGCATAGGCATTGTAAAAGCACGAGCCGGGCGAATAGATGCGGCGCATCTCGTCATAGTCAGACACCAGGAACGGGAAGAAGTTGCTTTCCAGGTTCGGGTCCAACTGGCTGGGCACCGACAGGTGTGCAATATCGACCGTGCCGCGAATGATGTCTTCGAAAACTAGCGAATAGTCCCCCAGTTGGTTGGACGGGAAAACCTTGGCGGACAGACCGACATCGGCACCCTCAATTGCCTCGGCCACGCCATTCAGCGCGATAGTTGCAGGGTGGTCGGTGGCGTGCTGGCCGGATATTTTCAGACGGGTTTCTGCCAAGGTCGGCGTCGCAGCCGCCACGGCCATCAAGGCACCGACAGCAAGAGAAAGTGTATTGCGGGTGAACATGGATTCTCCTCCTCAGGGATTGCATTAGAAGAACCCTAAACAGCGGGCCCGCCCGCCGCCTTGGACGGATCATGTCAAGTCTTGAATGTAGCCCTACAATGGGTCCGAGATTTCTCCATTCTGGTCCCCAGGCAAGCCGCTTGTCTTGCGCCAATGCGCACGACAGAAGCGCAATGTACATCGCCACCTTGTGACAACATTCAAAGCAAGAGAGATTCCGTTCTAGCGGCCTTTTGTGAATTCGGCGTATTTTGAAACCACGATAACAGGGCGCCGATTTGAGCTTCAGCTTGCGGGCGCATGAATAAATGCAGCTAAAGCGGGGAAAGCATCGGCTTTCTTCGATCTACTGGCGCCAGACGCCAAAGGAGGAACCGATGCGAGATAGCATCACTACACGTATTGACGATGCCCCCATCCGCAGCCTTGTGCCGGTCAACCAGGTGCACGAGGCGCGCAAATTGTTTCGTCACCTGCCCTTGACCTTCGAAGTCCAGCTTCACACAAATGCCCCCTGTGCCGGCTTCAACCTCTGCGCTGACATCACGCAAACCGGGCTGACCGTCAAAGGCGCCAGCTACCACGCCAATGGCGCTTTTTATCTGCGGCTTTCAGACGATGGCTACACGGACCCGGTCACGCTTGAGCGGGTTTTTCAGGCGCATGACGCTGTCACCATCGTGCGATGGACAAATGTGGTCGGCACAACAGCCTAACCGATCCGGGGCCTAACCGATCTGACGGGTTAGTTGTCGGGGCTGCACGCCAAAGCGATGTTTGAAAACCTTGCTGAAGTTGCCAGAGGAAAAGCCGGTGGCTTCGGCGACTTCGACCAAAGTCAGATCGGTCCCGACCAACAGGGAATAAGCGTGTTCAAGCCTGAGATTTTGCGCAAACGATTTAGGCGTCACCCCGGTATGAGCCTTGAACAATCGCTCCAACTGGCGACGCGAAATCGCAAGGTGCTCGGCCCAGTCATCAACGTTGAACCCACCCTGAAGGTTAGCCTGAACAAATTCGATCGCGCGGATCAGTTTTGGGTTCTGTAACCCGAATGCCTTTGCAACCGCACTGCGCTGCATGTCCTGAGGGCCGCGTACATGCAGTTGAAGGCACATGTCAGCCACGGCATATCGCAGGTTTCGACCGAATTCTTTCTGGATCAGGTGCAGCATCAAATCGGTCGATGCGACACCACCACCGCTGGTCACAATTCGTCGGTCCACTACGAAGGCCGCAGGATCAAGCGGCAAGTCCGGATACAACTCGCTGAACGACGGCTGGCATTCCCAGTGAAGGGTGAAGCTGTGATCGCTCAGAAGGCCTGCCTGACACAGGGCATGGGCCCCGGTACACACGCCGCCGACAATATGTCCCCGTCGCCATGCCCACCGAAGCCAGTCGGACAAAGGTTTCGGAGTATGCATCTGGGCGTTGTCCCCCGAACATGCCAGCACCACGGCCCCTTTCGGCAGATCCGTGAAGGTTCCGTCCGAAGACAAGCTCAACCCGTTTGACGCCTGAACCGGCTTGCCATCGACGGATCTTGTTTCCCAATGAAACAAAGCTTGTCCGGCCAGTTGATTGGCAATGCGCAAGGGCTCCAGAGCGGCGGAAAACGAATGCATCGAGAAGTTAGGCACCAGGGCAAAGACATAGGCCCGCGCCACCCCGTCAAAGTCGACGGGAACATGCACATGGCCGGTCTGGTGAAACCGCTCCGCCATGCGGCTACACTCATCCGCCTCACCCTCGGGGGTGTCGCTGGTCAGGTGCATCTTTGCCGTCATGATCGACCTTCCCGTATCGTGTTACTCCCAATCCATCACGACCTTGCCAGCTTCGCCAGAAAGCATGGCGGCAAAGCCATCTTCGAAGTCGTCGATGGATATCCGGTGGGTGATCAGGTCGCTCAGGTCCAGGCCCGACTGCACAAGCGCTATCATCTTGTACCAGGTCTCGAATATCTCCCGGCCATAGATCCCCTTCACGGTCAGCATCTTGAAGATGACCTCATTCCAGTCGACGGCGAACTCTGTCGGGGCGATGCCCAGAAGCGCGATCTTGCCGCCGTTGTTCATCCGCGCAATCATTTGCCGCATCGCTGCCGACGCGCCGGACATTTCCAGCCCCACGTCAAAGCCTTCCGTCATGCCGATATTGCCCATCACGTCCTGCAAGGTTTCGGAAGACACGTCCACGACATGCTGCACGCCCAACCTTCGCGCAAGGTCCAGCCGGTAAGGCGCGATATCGGTGATCACCACCTTGCGCGCACCCACTTTCTGCGCCACCAGCGCCCCCATGATCCCGATCGGCCCGGCCCCGGTAACCAATACGTCTTCACCTATCAAGTCAAAACTCAAGGCAGTGTGAACCGCATTGCCCAGCGGGTCGAAGATGGCCGCGATCTCGTCGGGAATGTCATCCGGGATCGGCACGACATTGACCTCGGGAATGCAGACATATTCGGCAAAGGACCCGGGCCTGTTGACGCCGACGCCCAGCGTATTGCGGCACAGATGGCCACGCCCTGCACGGCAGTTGCGGCAGGTCCCGCAAGTGACATGCCCCTCGCCTGACACCCTCTGGCCGATGTTGAACTTCATTGCAGCCTTGCCGCAATCGACGATCTCACCGCAAAACTCGTGGCCCACAACCATTGGCACCGGCACGGTCTTGGCCGACCATTCGTCCCACTTCCAGATATGCACATCGGTGCCGCAAATCGCGGATTTCTTTACCCGAATCAGGACTTCACTGTCGGCAGGTTCGGGCACGGGCACGGTCTGCATCCACAGACCCTCTTTGGGGTGCGCCTTCACCAACGCCTTCATTTCGTTGCTCATTGGATCAACCCCATTTCGCGGCCCACCTCGATGAACGCATCGATGGCACGGTCAAGTTCTTCGCGACTGTGCGCTGCCGACATCTGCGTTCGGATCCGGTCTTGGCCCTTCGGCACCACCGGGAAGCTGAAGGGAGCGACATAGACGTCCTTGATATCAAGACGTGCGGCCATATCCTGAGCCAGCTTCGGATCGCGCAGCATCACCGGAATGATCGGATGTTCGCCCGGCAGCAGATCAAACCCGGCCGCCGACATGCGTTTGCGGAAATGCATCGCATGTTCCATCAACCGGTCGCGGCGTTCGGTCGACGCCTCGAGCATGTCCAGCACTTTGATCGAGGTCTGCGCGATCACCGGCGCCAGCGTGTTGGAAAACAGGTAAGGGCGCGAACGTTGACGCAGCCAGTCGATCACCTCTTTCTTGCCCGACGTATAGCCGCCCGAGGCCCCACCCAACGCTTTGCCCAACGTGCCGGTGACAATGTCCACCCGGCCCATTACGTCACAATGCTCGATCGATCCCCGGCCGGTTGCCCCGACAAACCCGACCGCGTGGCTTTCATCCACCATGACCATTGCGCCATACTTGTCTGCAAGGTCGCAGATCTCGGACAATTTGGCGATGTAACCGTCCATCGAGAACACGCCATCCGTGGCGATTAGCTTGAACCGGCACCCCTCGGCAGCCTGCAATTGTGCTTCAAGATCCGCCATGTCGGAATTGGCATAGCGCAGGCGTTTGGCCTTGCACAGACGCACCCCATCAATGATCGACGCATGGTTCAGCGCATCCGAAATGATGGCGTCTTCCGGGCCAAGGATGGTTTCAAACAACCCGGTGTTGGCGTCAAAGCAGCTGGAATAAAGGATGGTGTCCTCGAACCCCAGAAAGGACGAAAGGCGCGCTTCCAGTTCCTTGTGTTCTTCCTGTGTGCCACAGATGAAGCGGACAGAAGACATGCCATAGCCATAGCGGCTCAGCGCGTCCCGCCCAGCTTCGATCAAGTCAGGATTGTCGCTGAGACCAAGATAGTTGTTGGCGCACAGGTTGATCACCTCTTTGCCGCTGTCGAGCGCCACGGTGCCCGCCTGTTTTGAGGTGATCACGCGCTCGGACTTGTAAAGACCGACCGTCTTCAGCTCGTCAAGCTCGGCGCTGAGGTGGGCGATAAAGTTCTGGGTCATTAGGTGTCTCCGAATGAGTGGGTCAGGCTGTTCAGCCAATCCACAAAAAAGTGCGCGCGGCTGCGTTCCACCGCAATGGTCCAGGCGGTTTCACCTCGCCGCTGCACAACAGCGGGAATGCCCGCAACAAGCGTGCGTTTCGCGTGTCCCACCGGCAGACCGCTGGTCGAAAAGCTCAGAAAACTGCCTTGGCGCAAAAGGTCCTCGGCCCCGCCCCCGTCCAGCGACAGCCAGCAAAGGGCATCCGAATACGGGCTGGCCAGAACGGTATGGTCGGGGAATGCCAACGCAACATTGTCGACCAACAGCTTTTCATCACCATGCGCGCAGGTGACGATCCAGGAGCGAGGCGTCAGCCAAATTGCGCGGCGGTCTTGATCGGTTGCCGTCGCACCATGGACCCGAGGCAGGTCTACAGCCAACGTTTTTGACAGGCGCGTCAGATCGCCGGACAAGGGCCCGGTTGCGGTGACCAGAACAGCACCATTGTCGCGCATTTCAGCCAGCGTAACATCACCGATCTGGCGTGGCGCAAACTGCGCCCCCAGGGGCGAGAGGGCTTCGAGTTTCATGCGTGCAACCTTTCGTTTTTCGGATCGACGAAGACCGGCGAACAAATCTCGGCTTCACTGATCTGCCCCTCGGCATATATCTTGATCGTTTCCCCCATGCGCCCTGATCCGCCTTCGACCAACGCCATGGCGATATTGCCGGCGGAGGGGCTGTCACAAGCCGATGTTACGTTGCCGATGGAGGGTGCAGGCACGGTGTCATGACCTTTGGCCAGAATGCGCCCACCGATCCGGATCGCCCCCGCAACCGGTTTCAACCCGACCAGTTCTTCGCGCCCCTTTGACGCGTTATAGGGCAGCGACAGCGCGCGCTTGCCGATGAAATCCGCCTGTTTCTTGGCGACCACACCGCCCATCCCGATATCCAATGGGGTAGTGCGCCCATTGGTGTCCGCGCCAAGATGTAGATACCCTTTTTCAAGTCGCAGACGCAGCCAGGCTTCCATGCCGATGCGTTTGGCACCCAAATCTGCCCCAGCCACCATCGCCGCCTGCATCAGTGCCTGACCGAACCGGGCCGGAACCGCAATTTCATACTGCAATTCACCGGTAAAGCTGACCCTCGCCACACGGGCCGGAACCCCTGCAATCGTGCCTTCGCGGTATTGCATATGGGCGAAAGCATCACCTGCGACATCGAAGTCCGGTTCAAGCCGCTCAAGCACCTTGCGCGCGTCAGGTCCGGCCAGCGCAACGGCGGCCCAATTCGACGTCACCGGGGCAATCGCCACCCGCGTGTCGGGCCATTCGGTTTGGCGCCATTGTTCGAACCAGGCTGCCACGACCTCGGCATTGCCAGAGGTCGGGCCAGCGAGGAACAGATTGTCGTCAATGCAGGCCACGACCCCATCATCAAAGATGATCCCGTCATCATGGCACATCACGGAATAGCGGATGCGCCCCGGTTTCAGCGTCATCAGGTTCGAGACATAGAACTTGTTGATGAACACGCGGGCATCGGGTCCTGCGACCTCGACCTTGCCCAAGGGCGAGGCATCGAACACGCCCACAGCGCTGCGCACCGCCATCATTTCGACGGCAATCGCCGCTTCGCGATTTGTGCCATTGTCGGCGTACCAATCCGGGCGTTGCCAGCCGAAATCCTCGAAATCCGCGCCGTGGGCTGCGTGATCGTCATGCGCTGGCATGAGGCGGCGTGGCATATACCCATCCTGCTGACGGTGATGAGAAATCGCGCCCATTCTGGTGGCGGTATAGGGCGGGCGGAAGGTGGTGGTGCCCACGGTGCCGACCTCGCGACCCGTCTGAGCCGCCAGGATCGCCAGCCCGTTGATATTCGAAGTGCGCCCCTGATCGGTGCCCATACCCAGCGTGGTATAGCGTTTCAAATGCTCGACCGAGGTATAATTCTCGCGCGCGGCCAAGGCCACATCCGAGGCTTTCACGTCGTTTTGCAGATCTACGAACATCTTTTTCGGGCTGCCTTGGCGTGCCTGCCACATCGGTTCGATGTCCCCCATCGACAGGGCAACCTCGGCGACCGGGGCCGTGACCTTGCTCGCCGTGATGGCCTGTCCGGCGGCGTGACCCTGGGCCAGAACAGCCCCCAAGTCACGCGCACCGGTGGCCGCGCCAGCACCGTGCCAACCTGCGGGGAGGAGTGCACAGGTAAAGGCAGCAGCGCTGGCGTCATAGGTCGGTTTGGCCCCGCGATGGGCCGCAAGATGAATGATCGGCGTGGCCCCGCCTGCCATCGCCAGAGCATCGCAGGCGATGGTTTGACCGTTACTCAGGCGCAGAGCTTTCACAGCGCGCGCGCCTGACACATCCGCAATCTCGGCGCCGGTCACCACGGTGGCACCGACGGCGCGGGCGGCCTCGACATGCGGCTCGCTGGGGTGTGTGCGACTGTCGATAACCGTGGCTTCCAGCCCAGCACGGCGCGCGGCTAGCGCGGTCAGGTATCCACTGTCGTTGTTGGCAAAAATGCCAAGGCTCTGGCCCGGTGCGACGCCATACTCGCCCATGAACTGCCGTGCGGCGGCAGAAAGGAACGTCCCCGGCCGGTCGTTGTTCTGAAACACCAAAGGCCGGTCCACGGCTCCGGTGGCAAGAACAACCTGATCCGCACGCAGCTTCCAAATCCGTTCACCAACCAAGCCTTTGTTATCGGTTCGGCTTTCGACCAACGTGAAGAAATTGCCCTCATAGGCGCCGGTTACAAAAGTGTTCAGCAACAGCTGGCCACCTTCAGCCTGAAACGCAGCGACGGTGTCGGCGGCCCAGGACATGCCCTGCGCACCGTCAACCTTCGTCTCTTCCCAACGCAGCGCACCACCGGCAGCCGGGGCATGATCCGCCAGAACCACCCGGTGCCCAGAGCCCTGCAAGGCACGCACTGCCGCCAAGCCAGCGGGCCCCGCCCCGATTACCAGCACATCGCAGGTGTCGTGACGGTATTCTCGCTGGCGGCTGTCCGCATCACCATCCAACGCGCCAAAGCCGGCCGCCTTGCGCACGGCTTCTTCGTACCAGCTCCAATTCGGCCATTTCAGGGTTTTGTAGTAGAACCCCGCCGTCATGAAGGGCGCGACCAGTTTGGTTCCGGCCGCCAGAACATCGAACCTGGCCGAGGGCCAGCCGGTGATCGAACGCGCCTCAAGCCCGTCGACCAGTGCAACCTGCCCGGCCCGCAGGCCCGGTTCAACCCCGTGGCCGTCGCGAATGGCCAGCATGGCGTTCGGGTCTTCGACACCGGCGGCGTAAATGCCGCGCGGGCGGTGGTATTTGAAACTGCGCGCCAGCGTTCCCACGCCATTGGCAACCAGCGCCGAGGCCAGCGTATCGCCCGGGTGCCCCTGCATCCGCGTGCCGTTGAAGGTGAAAGACAGGGTCCGGGTGCGGTCAATGCGCCCGCCCTTGTTCAGACGAAACCCGCTCATGCGCTCAACCCCTTGTCAAACTTCACAACTTCCAGAACCTCGTGGGTGACCGTGTCCCGCGCCACCTTGAACCATTGTCCACAGCCACCCGAGCAGCACCACTGTTCGTGATGCGTGCCCTTGGGATTGGCGCGGAAGTACAGGTAATCCGTCCAGACCTGATCCGAGACCGTCGCAGGCTCTTGTGGGCGAATGATCTCGGCCTCGCCACCAAAGGTCAGTTCTTCCTCGTGGCGGTCTTCGCCGCAGCAGGGACATTGAATGATGATCATGTGGAAACCCTCAGTGCGCGATACCGGCGGCGGCACCTTCGTCCACCAAACGGTTTTCGCGGAATCGGTTCAGGCCGAACGGAGCGGCCAGTTCATGCGGTGTGCCTTTGGCGATGGAATGTGCCAACAGATAGCCGCCCGCCGGGATCGCCTTGAACCCGCCGGTGCCCCAGCCACAGTTGATGTGCATGTTCGCAACCGGTGTCTGCCCAAGGATGGGCGAGCTGTCAGGCGAGATATCAACGATCCCCGCCCAATGCCGCATCAGGCGCGTCTGCGAAAAGGTCGGGAACATTTCCACCGCCGAGGTCACGACCTTTTCAATGGTCGGGAAATTCCCGCGTTGGCCATAGGAGTTGTACAGGTCCAGCACCCCGCCCATGACCATTTCGCCCTTTTGGGTCTGGTTGATATAGACCCCTGTGCCGGGGCTGATGACGACATGATCAAGGAAGGGCCGGACCGGCTCGGACACCATGGCCTGAAGGCAATGGCTGGTAATCGGCAAACGGAAACCGGCCTTCTCGGCGATCACGCCGGAATGCCCGGCAACCGCGACGCCGACACGGTCTGTCTCGATCCGCCCGCGCGAGGTGTTGATGGCGGTGACCCGCCCCGCTGCCATGTCGAACCCCTGCACTTCGCAGTTCTGGATGATGTCGACCCCCAAACGATCCGCGGCACGGGCATAGCCCCAGGCCACGGCATCATGGCGAATGGTGCCGCCACGCTTTTGCATGAAGGCCCCGCGCACCGGGAAACGACCGTTCATTTCCATGCCCGGAAGCATCTCGGCCACCTGACCTGCGCCGATGATTTCACCGTCCACGCCGTTGCATTGCAGCCAATTGGCCTTGTGGCGTGCGCCTTCCATCTGGTGTTGATCGTGGATCAACGTCAGCCACCCGCGCTGCGACAGCATGATGTTGTAGTTCAGGTCACGGCCCAGCGTTTCATACAAACGCAGCGCAAGATCATACATCGCCGCCGATTCCGGGAACATGTAGTCCGACCGCACATTGGTCGTGTTACGGCCCGTGTTGCCGCCGCCGATCCAGCCCTTTTCCAGCACGGCGATATTGGTCAGCCCATGTTCGCGCGCCAGATAATATGCCGTTGCCAGCCCATGCCCACCGCCGCCGATGATCACCGCGTCATAGCGTGATTTCGGCTCGGGCGAGCGCCAGGCCTGTTGCCAGCCCTTGTGGCCGGACAGACCCTGCCATAGCAGATTGAAGACGTTGTAATTCATGGGCTCCTTGCTCCGTCAGCCCCGCCGCGCTTGGTAAAGCGCAGCCGCACGGGCAACATTGTCAGTGTTCAACTCAAACCCCAGACCCGGGCCGCTCAGAACCGGCATGTGGCCGGCTTCAGGCATCAGATCGGGGGCGTTTACGATGTCCCATTCAAGGAACTTCAGCATGTGCTGATTGCCGTCATCCAGATTGGAACAGGCCGCCGCCGTCATATGGGCGGCACAGGTGGTGATCCCGGTCTCGTAAAGGCCGTGGATGCAGATGTTCACGCCCGCCAACTGCGCCAGTCGCGCGATATCGGTCATGCGCGCCAAACCGCCACATTCATGCGGACCAATCACGATCAGGTCTGCGGCCTGTGCCTGCAACAAGGCGTAAGCCTCGTCCGGGGTAAACACGGCCTGATCAGCAGCGATGCCAACAGGCGACGCCACGCGTACCTGGGCCAAAGCCGAGATGCTTTCGCATTGGGTGGGCTGTTCAATGAATTCCAGATCATAAGGCGCGAGTCGTGCAATCATCTGTTTGGTCTCAAGCAGTGACCAGCTTTCGTTCGGATCAATACGCAGGCGCGGGTCCGGCCCGATCGCCTTGCGCACGGCGCGAACAGTGGCCAGATCGCGGGCCATACCAAACCCGGCCTTGAGGTAGATCACTTCGTACCCACGGTCCGCAAAAGATTTGGCGTCGGTGGCAACCTCATCCGGCGTCGCCCCCATGGCGAAGCCGTGATACCCGATCTGATCATGCACGGCCCCACCCAGCAACGCATGTACGGGCTGCCCGGTGGATTTGCCCAGCACATCCCACAGCGCCATTTCCAACCCGGCCAGAACCTGTCCGGCAAAACGGGGCGCACTGCATACGGCCTGGGCGCGAAACAGGGTGGTATAGGCCTCGTGCATCAAAGCGCGGGTGTGGAACGGGTTTCGCCCAATCAGCAATGCTCCGGCCTGATCGACCAAGGCCTTCAACGCCATCCCATCAGGCGCTGCGATGCATTCGCCAAAACCGCGGATGCCGGTATCCGTTTCGACTTCGACCAAAAGAACGTCGGCCCCTTCGATCACTCCGCGCGCCCAATGGAAAGGGGTCTTGTATGGGACAAGCAGCGGCGTGGTGGTGATGGATTTGATCTTCATGTTCTTTTCCGTTTCCAATGACGTCCAGTGCCTAACCAGAAGATCCAACGACCGTTGCTTTAAGTTGCCGTTCTCACCGCATCTACGGCGTTCCTGGGTTGGCAACTTGAAGGGTAGGTTACGAAGGAAGAAAACTGCAATATTGAAAAGAACCTCAATCTTGTTGTATGAAACACATCCCATGCAACAAGAATGCCTCCAATGTCCGAACTAAACTTCCCGCCAAACCTGTTTCCAACGCCACCGAAGGCACCCGATCTGTCACCCGAAATGAAGGTGGGGTTCGTCCTCAGCCCCCAGTTTTCCCTGTTGCCGGTTGCCAGCTTTCTGGACGCCCTGCGCCATGCTGCTGATGAGGCCGATTTCGGTCGACAGATCTATTGCAGCTGGAAAATCGTCGGCCCCGAAGAAGGTGAGGTCATTCCTTCCTCCTGCGGATTGGGCTCTCGGGTGGATTGTGCCTTCCCTGACCCAAGAGAGTTCGACTATCTGGTCGTGGCCGGAGGGCACCTGCCGGATTGCCTGGACGTGCCCGAGGAAACCCTGGCTTACATCCGGCAAGCGCGTGCCGCCGGGGTGATCCTGGTCGGGATTTGCACCGGAAGCTTTCTATTGGCACACGCAGGCGTCGTGGATGACACACGCTGCGCAGTTCACGCCGAACATAGCACCCAGATGCGGGCGCTGTTTCCCAAGACACGTCCCATCACCGACCAATTGATTGTGTCGGACAATGACACGTTTACCTGCCCGGGTGGCAGCACGGCGTTGGACCTTGCCTTCTCTCTGATCCGATCACGATGTGGTCGTGCACGAGCAGTCAAATCCCTTACTTCTCTGATGGTTGGCAAGGAACGCGCAGCCAAGCTCGCCCCTGATCGAGAATACGCCCACCTGTTCTCCTGCGGAAACTCCAAGGTTGAAAACGCCGTGGGGATCATGGAAAGCCATCTGTCGGAACCATTTTCGATCAAGGATTTGGCTGAGCGGGTAAATATCTCGGCGAACGGCCTGTTGGCAGCTTTCAACCGCCACGCAGGGGTTGGCCCTACCGAGGTCTGGCGCAATATGCGCCTGGCACACAGCCGTTGGCTGCTTCTCAATACAAATCGGACCGTCACTCAAATAGCTTTCGAATGTGGTTTCGCAGACTGCGCCCACTTCAGCCGATGGTTTCAGAAGCGATATGAGAATTCTCCGACTGACTTTCGTAAGGGACGAAAAAGCCAGTGAGGCTTGGCAATGATCTATCCACCGAGTAGGGTTTCTGCGTTGGCACCAGCCGCGTCGGTAAAAGTCCGTTTGGTTCGCTCGACGGCTATAAGAAATGGTTGCGGCAAAAAATGGCGGTTTGAAATTTGGCGAGATCGTATCGTCTAAACGGCTAGTTTGGTGAAATCAGCGGCATCGCCGAAGTTTCACCGCCGCAAGTGCAAACATTTTCTGCGTGAGCAAACGCTGCATCAGCAAGGCATCGTCAACTTGCGGGTCCCGCTCTGAAGTCGTACCGACCGACATGACAAAAGCCAAACATTCCGGCGCCTTCAAAGGCCACCGTTTCCCGCCTGAGATCATTGCATATGCGGTCTGGTCTTAT
>Ga0209344_10000439_pt1 | contig 74372 bp, 62 predicted proteins | sample Cruoilmetagenom6_FD_187293 | JGI IMG/M metagenome (GOLD analysis project Ga0209344, IMG submission 187293) | Oil polluted marine microbial communities from Coal Oil Point, Santa Barbara, California, USA - Santa Barbara Oil Seep Sample 6 (SPAdes)... | ecosystem: Environmental > Aquatic > Marine... | reverse complement strand
AAAATGAGGGCAACATTAAATATATGGCGGCGCATGGTGTCCCATCCTTTTTCGATGCAACAACCAAGCCCTCAACCCTGTTCCGGGGGCTTCACAGATGGGCAAAGCATCGCCAACTTCAAAGCCAATTACTGCAACATTCCCCTTTCCGCGAACCCTTTCCCATCAGCTTCTCAAGAGAAGCTCGCAGCTGCTTTCGTTATTCTCCGATACCCGGCTAATCCATGAAAAAACCCATTCGACAGACGCGTGCCAATGCAAATTTCGCTCAGTCGTTCCTCGGCTTCGTTACTCTCAATCATGCCCCGGCGCAGGTCGTCAAAGACGGCGGCAACTGAAACCATGTCGACCTGCTGCGGCATTAAACGCAAGCCGGAAACGCCGATTTCTTTCAGGTATGCAATTTCTTCAATCAGCGCCAGATAGGTCTCCGATTGTGTCTGAACTCCGTTAACGCGCAGGAAAGGCACTCCATCGCGCGTGGACAGCGGCATCCCATCTGGATCTTCCTCGCATACAAAGCGACAGTTGTCTTTGGTCCGCCCATGCGCGCGGGCATGATAGCAGCGCGCTGACGTCGCAAGCGGAGCGCGCCCGAAGACCTGCACCTCTATGCCGACGCCGAGCGCAGCAGCCGCCTCGGCCATCAATGCAACCGCCGGACCGGGCAATTCTGCAGGTAGGCAGACGTGATGTGCCCCGCGTCCCGCCAGAACAGAAAGGGTTTCCTCATTATAGACGTTCATGAAAGGCCCGAGCCGATGCGGTCGTCCGTCGATCGCCAGCAACCCGGCTGAGTTGTTTACTTCGACCTCGGCCTCTCCTAGCGTCATCATTTCCGTAGTTATGCGCCTTTCGCGCACTGTCATGACCTCTGCGAGAGAGGAAAATACTACCGTTTTGCCAGCCTTAATGAGGCGCTCAGCAATCTCGGGCAGGTCATTCGCGAAAAAGGGTGCACGCTTGGAGCAAATGACTTCGCCAAGATAGACCGTGTCGATCGGGGTTTCGTCAGCAATTTTCGCATAAAAATCACGCCTGGTTTCAGCGCTCCAATGGTAGGCGATTGGTCCCAGGGTCAGGGCTGCCACCGCCGGTAAGTTTGAAGTCATCATTACCGCCATTTCTTTGTTTCAAATGCACCTTGGGTTTCTTTGCGGCCTTCGGTCAGAGCCAGAAGGTCAGCTATGTCGGGTTCGCGTCCTGCCCTGACATCGTCAACGGCGGTGCGAAAAGCCGAAACAACGCTTCGTACGTAGCTGCGCGATCGCTGTCGTCCCTCTATTTTAAACGCGTTAACCCCCGCGCCGATCAGATCGGAGAGTAACCTTGCAAGGTTAAGGCTAACAGGTTCCTCGAAAGCATAGTATCCTTCGGGACGTCCCGGCGCGATGTACCGCCCCTTGCAGATCGTCGGGTACCCCGCCGTTTCATCGGGACCAAATCGATCAATTGTGAAGGCGCCAAGCCGGGTGGACAACGTCCCATCCGCCTCGGGCCGGTATTCAACATCCGCCGCAGGAGAGCAAACCCCATCCATGTTGGTGGACAGTCCTGTCGTGTAATTGGTTAGACTGCACCGGCCCTCAACCATCAGCCCGTGATTGCCAAAGATAAAGGTCTCAATTTCGCAAGGGATCTCGCGTTTGATTTGACGGATTTCTGGGATTGTCAAAATTCGCGGCAATACAACGCGCTTGACGGCCAATGTTTCGCAATAATATCGGATCGCTTCTGGACTCGCGGCAGCGGCCTGAACGGAAAGATGCAATCGTCGGTCGGGATAGTTCTTCTTGATATAGGCTGCGACCCCGATATCGGCGACAATAAACGCGTCGACGTTCAGTTTTGCGCCCAGATCAGCCGCTTCGCGCCATAGAGCGAACTTCCCCGCCGGGGGGTAGGTGTTAAGCGCCAGAAGAACTTTCGCCCCGCGGCTATGGGCATAGGCGACCGATCCAGCCAGCTGATCTGGCGTAAAGTTCAGGCCGGGAAAGTTTCGCGCGTTGGTTTCGTTTTGGAAGCCACAGTAGATACTGTCGGCCCCCGCATCGACGGCAGTTCGAAGTGCTGCCGGGGTACCCGCCGGGCAAACCAGTTCGGAGGTAGCGCTATCTAAAGGCATGATACGTGTCTTTCAGAGTGAGGGAGCGGTTGAATGGCGTAGCCTCGAGAGGACGAAACGGCCAGTAAGACCAAACAGCCCGGCAGCATCAGCCGCGATCGACCCGTCGACGTCATCAAGAGCATTGCGCAGGCGCACCACCGCTTCGGTGTCGCCGCTGATCAAAAGAGTGCGCGAGAAAAAGAGGGCGTCCCCATCTTCCCCAGTGTCGATCAACTTAAAGAGGCTCAGGAATGTCCCTGTGATACGGGCATCATGCGGCGGCAGGTCTTTGCGTTTTACTGCGCGAAGCTTCGGTTGGTCTGGGTCTGGGCTCAGCACAAGCGCGAAGGGGAGATCTTCGGTATCGATGACATAGGTCGAGTAACGGTAGGAGCCCAGACGGTCGAAAATTTCACTATGGCTGGCAGCAATGCGTCGAACGATCCTATCCAGCACGGGCTGCATTATTGGGAGGGGGAGCACAGCAGCAAGCCGTGTAATAAAGCGCGCCTGCGGTGTTCTGTCTAGCTGGGGCATGAAACAGAAACCCTCTGCTCAAAAGCACTTTCTGCTTTCGTGGGCAGCCCCGCAGTTTGGCACCACCCCAGAAGTTCAGCGAGATTCGGTTGCACCGCCTCTCCGAGCCCGCCCGTAAAGTCGTGGAACGCATCGACGTTCAGCTGGGAAAGTCCAACGAGGACGGGGACCTCCAGTTCAATCGCCTTCGCGATCAATTGGCGATATCCCCCGCCGCTGGCTTCGTGTTTGCCGAATTTATTAATGATAAGGATATCGGCCCCGTCGACGAGAACCATTTCGGAGAGTGCTACGGCACGTTCCAACGCGTCCGGGTCTAGCCGGCAACCCCGCGCTTCTTTACCCAACGATTGGGAGATACGGATCACCGGACCATTGGGCAGAACCGTCACGTCCATGTCACAGCCGTAATGAACCAAGGAGTCTTGGTTCTTTTGCACAGCTCCGCAGAGACGTGCGCCCGCAGCGCGCAATCGCTCCGCCAGTTTTGTCAAAAGGAGGTCAGTATCTCCTTTGCGCTCGGATTTAGTATAAGCGATCTGCATGGTGTCTTCCTCCGTCCTCTGGCTGGAAACCTGTAGGGCATGCCCCCCTTGGAAAGGGGGGGGCTGCTTTTTTTGTAATCAGGCGCTAACACTGCGCTTTAGCCGCACCGGCAGACCCTGCCTGACGGCAGCCCCGCTAATCGGCTCAAGCCAAGTGCCGGCGATCCTGCGGGTTGGGTCGGCGAAGCCCAAATCGTTGAGGTTCACCCCCGCCCCGACCCACGGGTTGCCACCAAATTTCTTGCCGTCGATCCGGTGTTCGGCAGCGCCCAGTTCGCGGTGGCCGAACCCGTGTTCGATCCCGAGCGCCCCTTGCATAACACCCCGACTGACCAGCGCGACTCCGGTGACACTCCCGCCTGGGCTTTCGATGGTGATCACATCGCCATGTTCGATCTCGAAGCGCTCGGCGTCTTTGTAATTAAGGAGCACCGGATTGTTGGGCTTGATCATCCGCAGTCGGTCGAGCCCGGCAGCATAGGGGTTCATTAGGTTCGACTTGAACGAGAACGCCAGCAGCGGCCAATCGTCTTCTGTGTAGACCTCGCGCATGGGGGTGCCGTCGGAAAGACGCGGGGTCTGGAACTGCGGCACGCCTCTATGGCGTTGGCCAGTTTGGCTGTCTATCGTAGAAGCGACCTGCGCGTTGTAGACGCAGAGCGTTCGCGTCCAGCGATTGCCTAGTTGCTCTCCGTTGTGGGCCTGATCAAAGGTCTGGAACCGCCCGCCGCGCGAGTAGAGATAGGCGACCGACCCACGTTCTTCTGCGGGAAGGACCGCCTTAAGCTTGTCCAAAAGTGGATCCAACCCGCTGAGCGCGATGTCATCATCGCTGGCTTCAGGCAATGGCTCATCTTGAAAGGCGATATTGGCACCCGCCCGCAAAAAGTAGTCTTCGGTGGTGTTGAGCGGAAGCAAAGTGCCGTCAGCGGCAGGGATCGCTTCGTTGCCGAAGCCTGGCAGACCTAACCGTTTGGCAACCGCGATAAAGAAAGTTTCCATGCTAACGGGCTGACCCTCCGCAGTCTTGACCTGACGCGGCTCAACAACCGGCCAGCAGGCGGTGGTCATTTTGGTCAGGTTGCCTGACCAAGCACCGGTGAAGCCCCAAACCTCATACATAACCGAGTCTGGAAATATATAATCGGCAAAGCGGTTTGTTTCGTTAATGAAACCGTCCACTGCGATATAGAGCCCCAACTTCTTGGGATCGGACAGCTTTTTTCCTATCAGCTTGGCCAACCCAGCTTGTCCATATATCGGATTGGCCATGCAGCCGATTACCGCTTTGATAGGATATGGATAGCCGTCAAGAGCGGAAGAAAGATGTTCACTCAAAGTCGGCGGCGCGAGCGCGCGCCAGGGAGCGGTAGCGGGGTAGGGGTCTTCGCCTACAGCGACCTTGCGCTTGTACTCCGAAGATTTCTCGTAGGGAAATTTAGAGCGCGACAGGAAAAGACCCTGTGGCTTACGCATCCCCGGAAAGGTTTTAAGGTCGTAGCGTGGCCCTTTGCCCATTCCGTTGAACTTGCCACCGCCGTGGGCGGCGCCCCCGGTGTGGTTTATCGATCCGGCCAGCAGGTTCAATAATTGCACGCCGAAGGCAGCATAGAAGCCCGTGCTTGACATCATGCCGCCATGGCAGTCGGCCACTGCGCGACGGCCGCCCGCTTTGAAACGCGAAGCGATTTCACCAATGCGCGCCTCAGGTACGCCACAGGCTTCGGCATAGTCAGCCAGAGAATGCTCCAGCGCAGCCTCGCGCAAGAGCGCTAGGCTGCTCTTGACCGCGACGCGGCCTCCGTTGGGCAGGTCGATGGTGGTGTCGACAAAAAGGTCGGCTTTTGTCGCCTCAGGCGCCGCGACGGGGTTGCCGCTCATCAGCACCATAGTTGCATCGTCTGTGGCGCCCGCCTCGGCAAGGCTGAAGTCCGACCGGCGCAGAAATGCCCCCTGACGCTCGTGCCCTTCCTCAACAATAACCAGATGAGTAGCGTTGGTGTGGCCGACCTCTTTCGCCGCATTGGCTGCTTCGTCCGACGGCAACGCCAGAAATTCGCTGGCGTAACCGTCGTTTTCCAGCAACCAGCGGATCAGCCCCATCGCCAACGCAGTGTCAGAGCCGGGCCGCACGGGGACCCAGTTGGCATGGGCGCCTGCGCTTTCCACCACCGAGGCGTTCAAGGCCGGATCGACCACGACATAATCGAGGGTGCCACGCGCCCGCGCCTCCGCCAGGAGTCGGCCCTGGCGCTTGAACGGGTTGCCCGCCTGACTTGGTGCAGAGCCGATGAACAGACCAAATTTAGCATTGGCGAAATCCGGCTTCACATGAGCAAATTTCGCCATGTCGTTCATCACCGCGCCCGATCCCATGCGGAACGCAAGGCCGCAATAGGAACCGTGATGGCCGTAATTTCGGGTGCCGAAGGCATTGAAGGTAAACCGTTTAAGCAGTGCCGAGCGGCCGTAATCGGTCGCCTCCATCACCAGAAGCTGGTTTGCCTTTGGCCCAAATTCGGGATTGTCGGCGTCTATCGGGGTCTCGATATCGTTGATCGCACGCAAGCCCTCAAGCGGGCCTTCGCCGAACAGATCGCCGCCTTCGCAAATCTCTTCGATCGCCTGTTCGAAAGAGATTGAGGTCCAACCGCCCGCGCCGCGTTTGCCGCTACGCTTAAGCACCTGGGTCACCCGGTGCGGGCTGTTGATCTGACCGATCATGGCGTTGCCGCGGGCGCAGGCGGTGGAGCGGTTTTGCTGGCCTTTGTCACCGAACGCACTGACGCAGCGAAGCGCCTCGCGCACCGGTTCGCCCTGTTCCAGATGTTCGTCAGCCGAAAGCGGATTGTAGGGATTGCCCGCGACTCGGATCACTCGATCGGTGGCCTTGTCGATCCTTACGCGGACGCCGCATTTTGTGGTGCAGCCATAACACACGGTAAAGGCCATGCGCTGGTCGGGATTAGGGGTCAGCGCACCGGTTTTGAGGTCAACCGCATATTCTGGCTCGAGCGCGTTCCCATAGATCGGGTGAGCAGGTTTCTCGCCTGCGCTGCCTGAAAACCCGTGGGCCAATTTCTCCAATGGTTCGGCATAGCCTGCTACAAAAGTTGCTGCACCTCCGGCGGCGACAGCGCCCTGAAGTAGTCTGCGACGGTTCTTATCCATAGCTCGGTTCTCCTTGGATGGCGGAGGTGGTTGCTGTCTGGTCGTGACCGCCAAATGCGGCGCGCCAGGGCACGAAAAGGTTGATGATGAGGATTACGGCGAGCCAGAGCCCAAAGCTTCCGACGATGCCAAGAATACCCTGCGAGCCAATGTCCACGACATATTGTTGGAAACCAGCGCTATTCCGAGCCACTGTCTGCACTTCCATCAGCACGGTCCAGCGGAACATCCAAGCGACGTGCAGCGCCAGAAGGCCGAGGACCCAGCGGGTGCCGCGCCAAGAGCCCAGCACCTCGGACATTCCGGCGCCAAGAAACAGCACGATGCCAGCGATCATGCCCCAATAGGCAAAGCGGCGCCAATCGGGATTGTCCCGCACCGTGTCGAGCGCGGCAGAGACGGAGCCCTCGTTGATCGCCAGCCCTTGCGCCAGCCAGCCTCCGGCGACCAACCCTGCCAAAACCAGAGATATCAGGATCACCGTTAGCATCTGGTCGCCGGCGACGGGGTGACGCATTCCGGAAAAGCGGTTCACCACAATTGCTAGGCCCGCCGCGCCGATCACGCCGGTAAGAAGGAACATCGCCGGTAGATATTCTGTGTGCCACAGGGGACGCGCCTTGAGAATGGCGACTTCGGCTCCGGTATACACCATGACCGCCAGCGACAGCGCGACCGCCGCCAACCCTACCGCGACCACCAGCCAGCGCGGCGTGGCCCAACTTCCCAAAGGCGCAAGGCGAGCGATTAGCCCCTGCAATCCGCTCTGATCGGCGCGCTCGCGCAGCGGCTCGCGCCAGACCAGCCAAGCCAGCGCCAGCACGAGGACGACATAGAGAGGCAGAAACAAGCTGCCAAGCGACATCCAAGACGCATTGTTAGGATACGCATAGAAATGCCAGAAGCGCAGAGGCTGGTGCAGGTCGGCCAGCAACGTCACCGGAGCGACGATGGCGGTGCTCACCGCGCCCAGAAGCGCCAGCCGCGCCGTCGGTTTCCAGCGCTCGCGGCCCATGATCGTGCCCGGCATAGCTAACCAGAGCGAGGCATAGGAGAGCGCAATCAGAAAAAAATACTGTACCGCCCAAGGATACCAGGCAATTCCGTATCGCGGCGCGATGAGTTCAATGTTCTCCATATTCATACCCCAGTTCTTGACCTTCGCCGTTGCGTACATCCCAAAGACCCGGCGCGGCACTGGGCCGGGTGACGAAGCGTTCGTCCATGCCCAGATAAAAGACGTGCGGCCGGGTGTTTTTGTCCGGTTGCAGAACCATCAAGTCATCACGATGCTCGGCGACCATCTGCGCGATCTGGCTATCAGGATCGTTCAGATCTCCGATGATCCGCGCGCCACCGACACAGCTTTCGACGCAGGCCGGCAACAGACCGACTTCCAACCGATGAGCGCAGAAAGTGCATTTGTCTGCGGTCTGGGTGCGGTCGTTGATAAAGCGCGCGTCATAGGGGCAGGCCTGCACGCAATACGCGCAGCCAACGCATCGGTCGCTATCAACGACGACAATGCCGTCCTCCCGCTGCCAAGTGGCATTGACCGGGCAGACGGGCACGCAGGGCGGGTTGTCGCAATGGTTGCACAGCCGCGGCAGCATGAACTGGGCCATCTCGCCAGTTTCCATGCTTTCAACCTCGGTCTGCGAAACGATTGTGCGGAACTTGCCCAATGGCGCCTCGTTCTCGATATGGCACGAAACAGTGCAGGCCTGACAGCCGATGCAGCGGCGCAAATCGATAAGCATCGCATAGCGCTTACCGGGATCACCACCGCGCCGCGGTGGTTGCGTGTTAATCGATGCCTCCGCAACGCTGGCGAAGGGAACAAAGGCCGCCCCGGCGGTAACTTTTGCTGCTTGGCCCAAAAACAGTCGTCTTGCCAGATCCATAATAGCCTCGGCTCTTTTAACAGGTGAAAAAATCGTAAACTTGCCTCCTTCTATTCCGCCTGCGGTTGAGGGCTCTTTGATCAAGATCAAACAATTCCTATTTTCCACGCATGTCTGATATGCGCTTTGATCATAGGTTTTCGGATATCGGCTAAAATCTTTTCTGGTCGGATAAGGTATGGATATCTTATGGAGGCATCCACGTTTTGCGCGCGGAGAAGGCGTCCATCAGTAAATGCAACGAGAAGGGGGGGCGGGAAAATTCAAAGGCTGTGATATGCGCATGCTCAGGGGCGAAGTGCGGCACCCTGATCGGCTCTCGCCTTGCACGAAGACTGTGTAAATGGACTGCGTCCTTCGAACGCAACGCCGATTGCGGGAGCTAGCTTCGCGAAACGCTTTTCCCGCTCGGTCAATGACCTGGCTTCCGCGCAGGCATTGCCCAGGATGGATAGGTGCTACAAATTTTAGGGTATTGCTCGACCCTTACGTCGAATAATCGTCGATTAGCGGGTTGGGCTTAGCATACAGTATCAGGTCTTCGAGGTCCGTGATCACAATTCGGTTTCCTTCTACCCTGACGCCATGAGGTCCGAGCCCCTTGAAAGCACGGCTCAGGTTTTCAGGTGTCATGCCCAGAAAGGACGCCAAGCGTCGTTTCTCCATCGTCAAATCGAACTCAAATTTCGCTGTCTGCCTATGTTGGCGTAGCAGATAGTTTGCAAGTCGCTCAAGCGATGTACGCAGTTTGAGATCTTTCGCGTTTTTCACGACGGATCGGTAGCACTGCGCAAGTTCAGCGACGATCGCTTGAGCGAACGCCCCATCTTTTGCAAACATAGCCCTCACATCCAGAGAAGGAATGAGGGCAATGCGACTCTTTTCTAATGTTCTGGCGGACATCAGATAAGATAAATTCCGAACACTTGCCGCAAGAATGAATGTCGAAACGGGCCGGACCGTGGCCATGCTTGTCTCCCGCCCGTTCCACGTCGAGAACAGATCAACGGAACCAGATAGAACGACATGCAGAAAGTCTGGCGGGTCAGTTTCATTGATCAAATCAATTCGGGGCGGAAAATTTTGAACATAGGCACCACGCATAAGGCTAAGGAAATTAGCCTCGTCCATGTCGGCGAATAATGCCAAGCCACGAATCTCTTCCGTGTACGACTTAGACATGCCGTCCTCGGCCTCCGTATAAACAAGCTTGCGAGATCTTCTAGGCGTAATTGATAAATGTCAAGTGGCGGATTGACGTCGGTCGAACATGACTTGATGTCATGCGGCTACCGAATTGATCAATGCGCGTAAGTCGTTTATTTTTAATTATAAAATTAAGTTATTGATCCAGATCAACTCTGATCCTGCCGAAATCCTCCACCGGTGAACACACGCTCGAACGTGTAAAGGTCAGGAGGACGTATCATGGACAATGCCGGAACCGTCGACAGAGCCGATCAAAACAGAGCCCTCGGACTTAGCACTGTCGCCTTCACGGCGTGCTTTGCGGTCTGGACCATTTTTTCTATTATCGGTGTCGGCATCAAAGCCGAGTTGGGGCTTAATGAGGCACAGTTTGGTCTGTTGGTCGCAACACCGATTCTGACCGGTTCGATCACGCGCTTATTCCTAGGTGTCTGGACGGAAAAATATGGTGGCCGTTTAGTTTTCACCGCACAGATGTTGCTGACTGCGATGGCAACATGGGCGCTGACATTCGCATCAACCTACCCAATGTATCTGGTCGCAGCACTCGGCATCGGCCTCGCTGGTGGGTCTTTCATCATCGGTGTAGCCTATGTCTCGCGCTTTTATGATGCGGGCCATCAAGGGACCGCACTTGGGATATTTGGCGCGGGCAACGTTGGTGCAGCGGTCACCAAGTTCGTGGCTCCCTTCGTCATGGTTGCTTACGGATGGCAAGGCGTGGCCCATGTTTGGGCGGTTGGCCTCGCATTGATGGCTGTCGTTTTCTTTATATTTGCCAAAGACGATCCCGAACTGATCGCTCGGCGAGAGTCCGGTGTAAAAGCGCCGAGCCTAGCCCAGCAATTTGCGCCGCTACGGAACCTGCAGGTCTGGCGCTTCTCGCTCTATTATTTTTTTGTTTTCGGCGGCTTCGTAGCGCTGGCGCTATGGATGCCCCACTATCTGATCGACGTTTATGGCCTAGATGTACGGACCGCAGGCATGTCTGCGGCGGCATTCTCGCTCTCCGCGTCCTTATTCCGTGCTTATGGCGGTCACTTGTCGGATCAGGTCGGTGCGCGAAAGGTCATGTACTGGACTTTTGGTTTCAGCCTCGTGCTGCTCTTCATGCTGTCCTATCCGCCGACCGACTACATCATTCAGGGCAAGAACGGACCGATCTCCTTTTCGACGCAAATGAGCGTTGTGCCCTTCGTCATTACCTTATTCGTGCTTGGGTTCTTCATGAGCCTCGGCAAGGCGGCTGTATTCAAGCACATCCCGGTTTATTATCCGCATCATGTTGGTGCGGTCGGTGGCCTCGTCGGCATGATAGGTGGTCTTGGAGGGTTCGTTCTTCCCGTTGGTTTCGGCGCTTTGCTGGAATTGACCAACATCTACACAAGCTGCTTTGCCCTGCTATTTTCTGTCGTAGCCATCTCTTTGGGATGGATGCACCTGTCTGTTCGCGCGATGGAACGTGATGCGCATGGTCCGGTGCTAGATGAGCTTCCTGAACTGCCGGAAATGCAGGAAATTCACATTTCCGAGCGGACAACCATGCCGCGGTCGCTGACAGAGTGGAAGCCCGAAGATGCTGCGTTCTGGTCCGACAAAGGACGTGCAGTCGCGCGCCGCAATCTCTGGATTTCGATCCCGGCACTGCTGCTGGCCTTCTCGGTCTGGATGGTCTGGTCGATGGTGGTGGCACGTTTGCCCGCGATCGGCTTTGAGTTCACATCGTCCCAGCTCTTCTGGTTGGCCGCGTTGCCCGGTTTATCGGGCGCCACCTTGCGTATCTTCTATAGTTTCATGGTGCCAATCTTTGGCGGTAGACTCTGGACGACGCTTTCAACGGCTTCGCTGCTCTTTCCCGCGATTGGGATCGGTTATGCGGTGCAAAATCCCGAAATGCCTTATCTGATCTTCCTCGCTCTGGCTTTGCTCTGCGGTCTGGGTGGCGGCAACTTCGCGTCTTCAATGGCCAATATCGCCTATTTTTTCCCAAAAGCCGAGAAGGGCAATGCGCTCGCGCTAAACGCTGGTTTAGGCAACCTCGGGGTGTCTGTCATGCAATTTCTGGTGCCCATCGTCATCACGGCAAGCATCTTTGGGGTCATGGGCGGCGCGCCGGTAACCCTCGACGACGGCAGCCAGCTCTGGATGCAGAACGCAGGCTTTGTTTGGGTGCCCTTCATCATCGTGGCAACGGCTGCGGCATGGCTTGGTATGAACGATATCGCCGACGCCAAAGCCAGCTTCCGTGATCAAGCCATCATCTTCAGCCGGTTTCATAATTGGGTGATGTGCGTGCTCTATACTGGCACATTCGGGAGCTTCATCGGTTACTCCGCAGGCTTCCCGCTGCTTACGCGCCTGATGTTCCCTGAAGTGAACGCGCTGCAATACGTGTTTCTTGGGCCACTCGTAGGCGCGCTGAGCCGTGCCGGCACAGGTTGGATTTCTGACAAGTTTGGCGGTGGGCGTGTCACCTTCTGGACCTTCTTAGGAATGATCATCGCGGTCTATGGCGTGGTCTTCTTCCTGCCTTCGGACGGGCAGGGCGGCAGCTTCATGGGCTTCTTTGCCTGCTTCATGGCGCTGTTCCTGCTGACGGGTATTGGTAATGCATCAACCTTCCAAATGATCCCAGCAATTATGGGCCGCGAGATTCCGCGCCTTATGCCGGAACTGGATGCTGAAGCAAGCCGCAAACAAGCCGAGCGTGAAAGTGCTGCAATCATCGCCTTCACTTCGGCAATTGCAGCCTATGGCGCGTTCTTCATCCCCAAACTCTACGGCACGTCGATAGCCATCACCGGCGCACCAAACGGTGCGCTCTGGGCCTTCCTTGGCTTCTACGTGCTTTGCCTGCTCGTGACCTGGGTTTTCTACACTCGGCCCGGTGGGCTTCTCCATGACATCGAACGTGGCCGCGGTCCCGCCGCCGCTGTTCAACCCGCTCAATAGGAAAGGAACCTGACATGAGCCATCTGCTCGACAGATTGAACTTTCTCCAGTCGAAAGAACTGGAACAGTTCTCGGACGGCCACGGCCAAGTCACGCGCGAAAACCGCGATTGGGAAGACACCTATCGCAACCGCTGGCGGCACGACAAGATCGTGCGCTCGACCCACGGGGTGAATTGCACCGGGTCGTGTTCCTGGAAGATCTACGTGAAGTCGGGCATCGTGACCTGGGAAACCCAGCAGACCGACTATCCGCGCACCCGCGCCGACCTGCCCAACCACGAACCGCGCGGCTGTGCCCGTGGCGCGAGCTATAGCTGGTACCTGTACAGCGCCAACCGGGTCAAGAACCCGCTGGTGCGCGGCCGGTTGATGAAAGTCTGGCGCAAGATGCGCGAGACGATGGACCCGATCGAGGCCTGGACCAAGTTGCAGGCCGATCCGATCCTGCGCGCGTCCTACGTCGAGACACGCGGCAAGGGTGGTTTCGTGCGCGCCACCTGGGACGAGGCGACCGAGATCACCGCCGCCGCCAACGCCTATACCGCCAAGACCTATGGTCCCGACCGGGTATTCGGCTTTTCGCCCATCCCGGCCATGTCGATGGTCAGCTACGCCGCCGGGTCGCGCTACCTGTCGCTGATGGGCGGGGTCTGCATGTCGTTTTACGACTGGTATTGCGACCTGCCGCCCGCCTCGCCGATGACCTGGGGCGAGCAGACCGACGTGCCCGAAAGCGCCGATTGGTACAACGCCGGCTACCTGCTTTTGTGGGGCTCGAACGTGCCGCAGACGCGCACGCCGGATGCGCATTTCTATACCGAGGCGCGCTACAAGGGCACCAAGTCGGCCGTCATCTGCCCGGATTACTCCGAGGCCGCCAAATTCGGCGATGTCTGGCTGAACGCCCGGCAGGGCACTGACGCGGCGATGGCGATGGCCTTTGGCCACGTGATCTTGCGCGAATTCCACCTTGACCGGCAGAACGAGTATTTCGAGGACTACACCCGCAAATACTCTGACTTCCCTATGCTGGTTAAGCTTGACGCGCAGGACGGTAAACTGGTGCCGGGGCGATTTTTGCGCGCCGATGATCTGGATGGAAAACTGGGCGAGGACAACAACCCCGAGTGGAAGACCGTCGCCTATGACGAACTGTCCAGCGGGTTTGTCGCGCCCAACGGTTCGGTCGGATATCGCTGGGGCGAAGACGGTGAATGGAACCTCGAGGAAAAGGCCAAGACCGCCGAGACGCGTCTGAAGATGAGCCTGGTTCTGGAAGAGGACCACGACGATGTCGTCGGCGTCGATTTCCCCTATTTCGGCGGCGAGGCGTTCGGGCAGTTCAAGACGGATGCGACCCATCCCGACGTGCTGACCCGCAACATCCCGGTCAAAAAGATCGTCACCGCGTCGGGCGAAATCATCGTCGCGACCGTGTTCGATCTGTTCTGCGCCAACTACGGGCTAGACCGGGGCCTGGGCGGTGACTGGGTGACCAGCGACTATGCCAACGACATGCCCGGCACCCCCGCCTGGGCCGAAAAGATCACCGGCGTTCCCGCCGACAAGATCGCCCATGTGGCGCGCGAATTCGCCGACAATGCCGAAAAGACCAACGGCAAGTCGATGATCATCATCGGCGCCGCGATGAACCACTGGTTCCACATGGACATGAACTATCGCGGGGTCATCAACATGCTGGTGATGTGCGGCTGCGTCGGGCAATCCGGCGGCGGCTGGGCGCATTACGTGGGCCAGGAAAAGCTGCGCCCGCAAACCGGCTGGCAGCCGCTGGCCTTTGCGCTGGATTGGACCCGCCCGCCGCGGCACATGAATTCGACCTCGGCCTGGTATGCGCATACCGATCAATGGCGTTACGAGACCCTCGAGGCATCGGAAATCCTGTCGCCCACGGCGCCCGAGGGCGACTGGAACGCCAGCATGATCGACTACAATATCCGGGCCGAGCGCATGGGCTGGCTGCCCTCGGCGCCCCAGCTCAAGACCAACCCGCTGGAGGTTGCCAAACTGGCGAAAGCGGCTGGCAAGGAGGCTCCGGCCTATATCGCCGAGAACCTGAAATCCGGCGATCTGGAACTGTCTTGCGAAGACCCGGACAACCCCGCGAACTGGCCGCGCAACCTGTTCGTGTGGCGCTCCAACCTGCTGGGATCGTCGGGCAAGGGACACGAGTATTTCCTCAAGCACCTGCTGGGCACCGACCACGGCGTCATGGGCAAGGACCTTGGCGAAGACGGCAAGCAGCTGCCCAAAGAGGCCAGGTGGCACAAGGATGCGCCGCGCGGCAAGCTGGACCTGCTGGTGACCATCGATTTCCGGATGAGCACCACCTGCGTCTACTCGGACATCGTTCTGCCGACCGCGTCCTGGTACGAAAAGGACGACATGAACACCAGCGACATGCACCCGTTCATCCATCCGCTGCAAGCGGCGGTGGACCCGGCATATGAGAGCAAGTCGGATTGGGAAATCTTCAAGGCCATCGCCAAGAAATTTCAGGAGATCACGCCGGGCTACCTGGGAAAAGAGACCGATATCGTCGCGCTGCCGATCCTGCATGACACGCCGGCCGAGATCGCGCAGGACCAGGTCAAGGATTGGAAGAAAGGCGAATGCGACCTGATCCCGGGCAAGACCGCGCCCGCGTTCATCGCCGTCGAACGCGACTACACCGCGATCTACGAACGCTTCAAATCGCTTGGCCCAATGCTCGACAAGCTGGGCAATGGCGGCAAGGGCATCAGCTGGAACACTCAGGAAGAGATCGACAACCTGTCGGCCCTGAACGGCGTGCAACTGGACGGCGCCGCCGCCGGACGGCCCAAGATCGAGACCGCGATCGACGCCTGCGAAGTCATCCTGATGCTGGCGCCGGAAACCAACGGCAACGTCGCCGTAAAGGCCTGGGAAGCGCTGGAAAAGGCCACCGGGCGCGAACATGCGCACCTGGCCGAAGGCGAGCATGGCAACAAGATCCGCTTCCGCGATATCGCAGCGCAGCCGCGCAAGATCATCTCAAGCCCCACATGGTCGGGGATTGAGTCCGAGAAGGTCAGCTACAACGCCGGCTACACCAACGTGCACGAGTTGATCCCCTGGCGCACCCTGACCGGGCGGCAGCAGCTGTATCAGGATCACTTGTGGATGCGCGCCTTTGGCGAGGGCTTCATGTCCTACCGCCCTCCGGTCGACCTCAAGACGATCACCAAGGAGGTGCAGGACGACGGCGATACGCTGGTGCTGAACTTTATCACGCCCCACCAGAAATGGGGCATCCATTCGACCTATACCGACAACCTGCTGATGCTGACGCTGAACAGGGGCGGGCCGGTTGTCTGGATCTCGGAGGTGGACGCCAGATCGGCCGGCATCGTCGATAACGACTGGATCGAGGTCTACAACATCAACGGCGCCCTGACGGCGCGCGCGGTCGTGTCTCAGCGGATCAAGGAAGGCTCGACCTTCATGTATCACGCCCAGGAAAAGATCGTGAACACGCCCGGCTCGGAAAAGACCGGCAACCGCGGCGGCATCCACAACTCGGTCACCCGCACGGTGCTGAAACCCACCCATATGATCGGCGGCTATGCCCAGCAATCCTATGGCTTCAACTACTACGGCACTGTGGGCGCGAACCGGGATGAATTCGTGGTCATCCGCAAAATGAAAAAGGTCGACTGGCTGGATGCCGAGAAAGCCTATGAACCCAAGAAAACGGAGGCAGCAGAATGAAAGTCCGCGCACAAATCGGCATGGTGCTGAACCTGGACAAATGCATCGGGTGCCACACCTGCTCTGTCACCTGCAAGAACGTCTGGACCAGCCGCGACGGCGTCGAATACGCCTGGTTCAACAACGTCGAGACCAAGCCGGGCCTTGGCTATCCCACCGACTGGGAAAACCAGGCGCGCTGGAACGGCGGCTGGGAACGCACCAAGGCCGGCAAGCTGCAGCCCAAGCAGGGCAGCAAGTGGCGGATCCTGGCGAATATCTTTGCCAACCCCTCCATGCCCGAGATCGACGATTACTACGAACCCTTCGATTTCGACTACGACCACCTGAAATCCGCCCCCGAGATGGAGGCCTTTCCGACCGCGCGCCCGCGATCCAAGATCACCGGCGAGCGGATGCAGAAAATCGAGAAAGGCCCCAACTGGGAGGAAATCCTGGGCGGCGAATTCGCGAAACGCTCTGAGGATTACAATTTCGACGGGATCGAAAAGCAGATCTACGGCGAATACGAAAACACCTTCATGATGTATCTGCCGCGCCTGTGCGAGCATTGCCTCAACCCGACCTGCGTGTCGTCCTGCCCCTCGGGCGCGATCTACAAGCGCGAGGAAGACGGCATCGTGCTGATCGACCAGGAAAAGTGTCGCGGCTGGCGGATGTGCGTCTCTGGCTGTCCGTACAAGAAAGTCTATTACAACTGGTCCACCGGCAAATCCGAGAAATGCACCCTGTGCTATCCGCGCATTGAATCCGGCAACCCCACGGTCTGTTCGGAAACCTGCGTCGGGCGTATCCGCTACCTGGGGGTCATGCTGTATGACGCCGACAAGATCGAGGAAGCGGCGAGCGTCGAGAACACGCAAGACCTTTACGATGCGCAGCTTGGCGTTTTTCTCGACCCCAACGATCCCGAGGTGATCGCGGCCGCGCGCGCCGATGGCATCCCCGAGGATTGGATCAAGGGCGCGCAGGAAAGCCCGATCTGGAAGATGGCGATGGAATGGAAGGTCGCCTTTCCGCTGCACCCCGAATACCGGACCCTGCCGATGGTGTGGTACATCCCGCCGCTGTCGCCAATTCAGAACGCCGCCGAGGCGGGCGCGATCGGTATGGACGGCGCAATGCCGGACGTGAAGAACCTGCGCATTCCGGTCAAATACCTCGCCAACATGCTGACGGCGGGCGACGAGGCCCCGGTGATCACCGGGCTTGAACGGATGCTGGCGATGCGGTCCTACATGCGGTCCAAGACCGTCGAGGGGGTCATCGACGAAGGCGTGGCCGAGCGCGTGGGCCTGAGCGGCCGCATGATCGAGGACATGTACAAGATCATGGCGCTTGCCGACTACGAGGATCGCTTTGTGATCCCGACGACCCACCGCGAGCACGTCGAAGAGGCCTATGACCTCAAGGGCGGCTGCGGCTTCACCGACAGCAATGGATGCTCGACCGGAATTTCTAAAGGGTCGCTGTTCGGCGGCTCCAAACGACCCCTCAAAATGCCAGCAGAGGTGAAATGACATGGACCGTACACTAAAAGCTTTTTCCCTTATCCTGAGTTACCCGACGCGCGAGTTGCAGCATGCCATGCCCGAGATCGGAGGCGTTTTGGCCTCGGACACGCGATTGACAGCAGCAGCACGTCGGGCGTTGCGCCCGCTGGTGGAAAAACTGGCCGGGCGCGACATCTATGATCTGCAAGAGACTTTTGTCATGCTTTTCGACCGGTCTCGGACCCTGTCACTGAACCTATTCGAACATGTTCATGGCGAAAGTCGGGACCGTGGCGGAGCTATGGTGTCGTTGGTCGAGACCTATCGTGAGGGTGGTTTTGACCCTGTTACGTCCGAATTGCCTGATCACTTGCCGGTACTTTTGGAGTTTCTAGCCACGAGATCCTTTGCAGAAGCGCAGGACACACTTGCCGACGCGGCGCATATCTTTGAGGCGCTAAGCGAACGGCTGGTTCGGCGCGAGAGCCCCTACGCTGCTGTTTTTGTCGGGCTCCTTCAATTAGGTGGAACCAAAGCGGATCAGCAGGCTGTGGCCGAAATGTTGGCAGATCCCGACGACGACCCAAACGATTTAAAGGCTCTGGACGAGGTTTGGGAGGAAAGCGAAGTGCTCTTCGGCCCTGACCCAAACGCCGGATGCCCGCAAGTGCGCGATATGCTTTCGCGCATGGATACCCCCGTGAACCCGGCGCCGCGCCAAGCGGCTGAATAGGGAGAAACCGACATGTTCTGGAACTTCGACATCGACTACTTCATCTTCGGGATTATGCCCTACATCGCACTCACCGTGCTGATCGTCGGCAGTATCGCGCGCTACGAACGCGATCCATTCACTTGGAAATCATCCTCCAGCCAATTGCTGCGCCGCAAGCAACTAGTCTGGGGGTCGATCCTGTTTCATGTCGGTATCATCGTGGTCTTTGGGGGCCACTTAGTTGGCCTTTTCACCCCGGTTTTCATCCTGGACGCGCTTGGCATCCCGCATGCCTTGAAGCAATGGGCCGCCGTCATATTGGGCGGCGTCGCCGGCATCGCAGCTTTGATCGGTGCGACGCTGCTGATCCATCGGCGCGTCACCGATCCGCGCATCTGGCGACACACCAGCTTTGCCGATATCGGCATCCTGGTTCTCATCTGGCTACAGTTGTTTATTGGCCTGGGCACCATTTTCCTGACTTTGCAGCACATGGATGGGGTGGAAATGGTCCGCTTCATGACCTGGTCGCAAAGCGTGATCCTGCTGAACCTGAATGCCTGGGCGATGGTTGTCGATGTTCACTGGCTCTACAAGGCACATATCTTCCTTGGCCTGCTGATCACTATCCTGTTTCCGTTCACGCGGCTCGTGCACATGGTATCGGGCTTCGCGGCACCGTTCCGGTTCCTTCTGCGGCCCGGCTATCAGATTGTGCGATCACGGCGGCAGAAATTATTGCCAAAAAAGAACGAACCTAAAGCAACAGCGGCGGAGTAAGGACATGAATACAGCGCTATTCCCAGATCTGATCGTCAATGGTGAGATCGTACCCCACGCGCTGGTCGCGGCGGAAACGCAGAACCAAGAAGCGCCAAAAGGAAAACCCGGCATTGCTTGGCGTAAAGCCGCAAATGCCGTAGCGATCCGGACCCTGCTTTTGCAAGAGGCTGTGGCGCGCGGGGTCACGCCCGACCGCCAAGAGGTCGGCCCAAGGCGTTTTGAGACAGATGAAGAGGCTCAAATCCGGGGGCTTCTCGAACAGGCAGTGCATGTAACTCCGCCGAACGCCCAAGACATCAAGGCTGAGTGGGAGAAAGACCCCTCGCGGTTCAGAACGCCGCCTTTGTGGGAAGCATCCCATATTCTCTGTGCTTGTGACCCTCGCGATGCAGAGGCTCGGGAGAATGCATTGACGCGAATACAAGCCATCGCAGCGCTTCTGTCTGGCGATCCCGAAGGGTTCGCAGCGCGGGCTGCGCGTGACAGCGACTGTGGGTCGAAAGACTCCGGTGGCGCGCTCGGACAAATTGGACCGGGGGATACGGTTCCAGAATTTGAAGCAGCTCTTCGGATTCTTTCCCAAGGGGAAACGACAACTGAACCTATTTTGACCCGGCACGGCTACCACATCATCCGGCTTGATGCGGTCGCGGCGGGGCAGGTTTTGCCGTTTGAGGCCGTGGCCGAGAAAATAGCAGAGGCCATAGAAAAGGCGGATTGGGCCAGACAAGCCCGGCAGTTTGTCGATCAATTGGTCAACCGCGCGGAAATTGAAGGGGCTGACTTTAAAATGGCCTGATGGGGAGGAGAGACCGATGACGGTAAATAGCGAAAGATTGTTGACCACTGCGCGTGGCGGAAAGGTAAGAACCGGCCCGCTAAAGAACCCGTTAAATTTTATTGTTGAAGATCACATGCGTGAACGGGAGGTCTGTACCTTGATCGACAGTATTGTTGCCGCTCGGCCCATCAAAAAGACTGAAACGGAGGCGATCCTTTCATTTTTGACGGACGATTTGCCGCAACACCTTATAGACGAAGAAATCGATCTTTTCCCGTTGATGTTGAAACGCTGTGACCCAGAGGAAGAGTTCGAGAGTGTGGTTGACAGGCTCACATCCGACCATCGGCATGCCTTCGCAGATGCACCTGCCATAGCTGCTTTGATTGCGGCGAGGAAATCAAACGATGTCGCGCTCTCGGCAACAAACTGCGCAAAATTAGCCGCCTTTGCGCGTCACGCGCGGCGTCACCTTATTCTTGAGAATGCAATCATACTGCCAATCGCGCGGGCGCGTCTGACCAAAGGCGACTTGAAGACAATGAGAGAGCATATGATGGAACGGCGTGGCTTTGCTCAGCGACAGGAGAGTGAAACATGATAGCTGATCTTTTGGACCGAAATGCGCGCTGGTCTGACAACAAGAGCGCCGAGGAACCGGGGTATTTCGCCCGACTTGCAACACGGCAGTCGCCCGAGTTCTTTTGGGTCGGTTGTTCGGATAGCCGGGTGCCGGCGAATGTGGTCGCGGGCCTTGATCCAGGTGAGGTGTTCGTGCATCGCAACGTCGCCAATGTGATCCACTCTACAGATATGAACATGCTGTCAGCTCTGGAATTCGCGGTAGAGGCGCTCGATATACGTGAAATCATCGTTTGCGGCCACTACGGCTGTGGTGGTGTCAAGGCTGCTACCGAGGATCTGCCACATGGATTGGCGGTCATTGGCTGGAGCCGATCCGTAGGCTAGCGGGAGCCTATGCCGTAGACCTTGCCCAAGAAGAGAGTGCGGAAAGGCGTCGCGACAGGTTGGCAGAACTAAATGTTATCGAAGGTGTGCGCCGCGTCGCTGAGACCCCGATCATCCAGCATGCATGGGAAAAGGGCGCCAGTGTTCGAATACACGGACTGATCTACGGGCTGAAGGACGGCCGTTTGCGCGACCTTGATTGCACGGTCGGGCCAGGACATTTTCAACAGGAGGCATCACAATGACAGTTTTTGCGAGAGTTAATGCGCAGGGGTGCGATTGTTGTGCTGCTGAGCATATGAGCGGCTTGATCACGATCGATGATGCTATTGCAACTATTATTCGAAATGCCAGTGAGGTCCCTGAGACGGAAAAGGTTACGCTTGCTGCAGCACGAGGGCGCGTTCTTGCCGAACCTGTTTTCTCGACCTCAGCGGCGCCACCCTTCGACAACGCCGCTATGGATGGTTATGCGATCAATTCAGCCTGCCTAACGGGGGATGGGCCATGGGTTCTTTCTGTGATGAACAGAATTGCAGCCGGGCAGGGCAATCCGGGATCGCTCCGCAGTGGCGACGCGGCGCAGATATTCACAGGCGCACCGATGCCGGAAGGTGCGGATGCCGTCGTGATGCAAGAAGACGTCCGGCGCACCGATGGCGCAATAATCGTTTCGCGTAAAGTGAGCGCCTGCGCCCATGTCCGGCTGACAGGCGAGGACATGGGCGCAGGAGCTGTTATCATGCCCGCTGGTCGCCATCTGATGGCGCGGGAAATTGCAGCCTGCACCGCTGCTGGATCAGCAGAGGTTCGGGTCCGGCGTCGCGTTCGTGCGGCCCTTCTGGTCACCGGCGACGAAGTGATTGCGCCTGGACAGGCCCGAACAACTTCAGGCATCTGGGATGTGAATACCCCGATGCTGAGAGCCGCAATTGAAACGGCTGGGATTGAACTTCTCCGCGTTGAAACCGGTAAGGATAACCGCGCAGCCTTGCAGTGCCAACTTGCCGAGTTAGCCGAACACGTCGATCTCATTGTCACCACCGGCGGCATATCGGTAGGCGAGGAAGACCATGTGAAACCTGCGTTGACGGACCTTGGCCTGCACATGGTGTTTAGCGGCGTCGCGATGAAGCCTGGGAAGCCAGTGTCGTATGGCCTGTTGGGAGATGTGCATTGGCTCGGTCTACCTGGCAATCCGCTCTCAGCATTCGTTGCTTGGCAGATGTTTGGGATGGTACTTTCGCGGTGCCTTTCAGGAGCAACAGCACCGCACAGCCACCGCAAACACGTGGTCCTATCACGCCCACTTAATCACAAGTTTGGACGATGTGAACTACGGATGGCGGAGTTATCAGGATTCGACGGCACTGGCCGAGAGCTTGTTCAATTTGATGATACAACCCATTCCGGGCGTGTGGCACGCCTCCCATTTGCGGATGGGGTCATTCTAATTCCGTCTGACGTGGAAGAACTGCCAGAAGGTGCGCTGGTAGAATTCCAACCCTTTTGCGATTGATAAGTGGAGAAGGACTGTGAGATCGAATGTCTTTTTACAGCCACGCCCGTTCGCCTTATCGAACTGTATTATGATCGAAAGGGGGCTAGCGCCGTTGATTTGAGACGAAGGGAGGCATGACAAGCAAAAATTCAACAATCTACGTTGGAACAAATATTGCAAAAACACGGCCCATCGCTTCTTTGATCTTGCGCAATCTTAAGCGGGTTAAAGCAAGCTAAACTTGAATCAACATAGGCCATCAATCAGCTGCTGATCAGCTTGCGAGGCCGCTTTTCGGACGTGGGCCCCTTTTAGAGGTTCATATTGGGCATTTCTAAGATGCCTCAATGCGACCGGGCGTTTCGCTCGGGTTAGAATAGGAGCCGTTCAAATCGAATTTTCATATTCCACCCAATGTAGGGACTATCTCCGACTTGTTGCCGAGTTCATGGATACCCATGTCCTTCCGCGCAACGCAATGTGGCACGATGAAGTTGCTGCCGGGCGCTTTCCTGTCTCATTCATGGCTGACCTAAAGGCGTTGGCAAAATCTGAAGGCCTATGGAATTTCTTTCTACCCGGATTGAAACCTGAGGAACCCGGGCAGGGGCTCAGTACGCTTGATTACGCGCCCCTTGCAGAAATAATGGGACGGGTTCCATGGGCCTCTGAAGTATTTAATTGCAGCGCACCAGACACGGGTAACATGGAGCTGCTGCATATGTTCGCGACACCCAAACAGCGCGAAGATTGGCTAATGCCTCTGCTGGAAGGTGAGATCAGATCTGCGTTTGCCATGTCCGAGCCTGACGTGCCTTCCTCAGATGCAACAAATATCCAGACTTCAATCAGGAGGGACGGCAATCAGTATAGAATAAACGGTCGGAAATGGTTCATCACAAATGCAGGGCACCCAGACTGCAAATTGCTGATCGTTATGGGAAAAACCGATATTGATGCACTTCGCCACTTGCAGCAAAGCATGGTTTTGGTCCCCATTGATACGCCCGGAGTTGAGATCAAGCGGAACATTAAAGTGCTTAATCACAGTACACCCGAGGGCCATTGCGAAATTCTGTTCCGTAACGTGAAAGTATCCGCTGACAATTTGTTGGGTGCCGAAGGCGAAGGCTTCAAAATGGCACAGGCCCGTCTGGGGCCAGGTCGAATCCATCACTGTATGCGCTCAATAGGTCAGGCCGAACTGGCGCTAGAATTGATGTGTGATCGTGCCAGAGAGCGCAAAACCTTCGGGAGCTATCTAAACGATCGGTCCAATGTGAGTGATTGGGTTGCCCACTCTCGATTAGAGATCGAACAAGCGCGGCTGCTGGTTCTAAAAGCGGCATGGATGATTGATACGGCCGGGATCGAAGGGGCGAGGGCAGAAATCGCAATGATCAAGGCACTTGTACCGTCCATGCTGTGCCGTGTAACGGACCGCGCCATGCAGACCTTTGGTGCGATGGGAATGAGCCCCGACACCCCTTTGGCCGAGATTTATACATTTGCGCGCGCACTGCGGTTCGCCGATGGTCCTGATGAGGTTCATCTGCGCTCGGTTGCCAAGGGGGAGTTTAAAGCAAGTTTACAACGTTTCGGTGCTTCGGGAGATTATTTGACACCCCCAACCTACAATTGAGCGGCCTCATAAGATTGGCTCCCTTTACTGTCGCAAAAACAGAGGGCTTGGCTACAAAACCATTCCGCCCCCCCCATTTCCACTGGGGGGGGGGCGTGTGGTATTGTTATTCAGAGGAATCCCACGATCACCCCTTTATAGATTGATTATTAACAGTCAGTCCCGACGTCGTTTCCGTTTTCCAAAAGCAATTCGGAAATATTTGCGGCTAAAATACTATAACTTATGTTGCCAAATAAAATCTGACGCCCTTGGTTTAGCATGTAAGTAGGGCTGCCCTGAACGCGGAGGGATTGCCCGAGCTCATAGTCAGAGAACAATTTCGCAATTGCTTCCCCTGTCTCAATCTTTTTCAAGGCCTCTTTGAAATCGACGCCAATTTTTTCGCCAATAGCTCTTTGAACTTTCCAATCGGAGATATCTTGACCTTCGGCGAAAAACGCGGTCCGGAGTTCCCTCGCTGCTTTAATTGATGGTCGGTTTGAGAATGAGCAACTGATCACTTCGCGTTCAAGCAATTCTATTGCCTTAATGAACAAGTGCGGGCTTGCGGAAGATTTTGGCCGCACCTTGGACCAGACCTCATCATGGATGATCGCGCCGTTAAATTCCTTCGCAATCGTTTTCACATGATCAGCGTATCCGCCGAAACCGCCTCGACCTCGCCAAGACTTTTCAATTTTGTTTTCTGTGTCGGGGAAAACTGAACAAAAATGCTCTTCCACCTCAATCCTATCACCGAACTTCTCCACTAGATTTAGGAGGTCGGCCTGCCCAACATATGCCCATACACATAGAATGTCGGAAAAATGCACGATCTTCAATTTAGTCATAGAGACAATTCCTCAAGAGGGTGGTTGTACAGTAATGCCGCATCTAAGATTGTCGCTTCTCAGACAACTTGAAACGGTATCATCAGTTTGGCTGCGTCGACCGCCTGCAACTTTAGGGTCAAAGCAGGCATCGCAGGGCACGAAGGCTCGCTGGTCAAATGCGGTTTGATCGTCAAGCGCGAGCCGTCGGCGAATGGGTAATGGGTGAACCGCCATTTTTCCAACTTCATCAAACACATCGAACCTTGCGCGGTTGATAACCGGCGACTCGACGGAGTTTCAGTCTTTCCCCTCCGTTCAACTGCGCCACAACCGGAAAGCGGCAAAGCGGTCTTTGCATCATTGGGACTGTCTCGTTCTTTGGCCCTGACCTTGGCATGATCAATTGAATTCCGCCGCGGGCTCGGTTGAAAGTGTGGGTTTGCGTTCGATCAAGCGGTCAGCGGCCATGCCGCCCACCCACATCGACACCAGAGCAACCCACGCTGTAAGCGCGAATGTCGAGCCCCCGGTGACGCCCGCACCAATTGTGCAGCCGCCCGCTGTCATCGCGCCGAACCCCATAAGGGCGGCCCCCGCCATATACCGCTGCATTGATCCAGCCCCATCCCAGCCCTGCCACTTGAGCCGTCCTGCGAACCAAGCGGACGTGAAGGAGCCGAGGGCGACCGCAGGCACCAATCCGATGTCGAATTCCAGTGCTTTGCCAGAGGAAAGCAAAAACATAAGCGTGTCTGCAGAGGGGCCAGAAAAGGTTAAGCTGCCTACTGGCACCGGGTCAAAGCTGATCCGCGACAGGGCGTAGGTCAGCGCCCATCCCAAAGCGACGGCAAAGCCAACGCCACTGCCAAAAAGCAGCACGCTACGCGACACGCGGGCCTTGCGTGCAATGACCAGTGCAAGGACGGCAAAAGCGACGCCAATCGCAATTCCCGTGCCCTTGGGAAAACCAACTGCAGCCAGCATTTCTGGATTTGGCCCATTGGTGACCCATGCACCCGATACCGCCTCGCGCAAGGGGGAAAGCGCGCCGTGCAGGCTCATTTGCGCAACCACCGCAAAGACCAAGCCTGACAGGATAGCACGCAAATTGCCCGTCGCACCCAAAACCAACAATCTTCCAGGACAGCCCCGCGCCAAGATCATCCCAACGCCGAAGATCAGCCCCCCGATCACCGCGCCCGACAAAGTACCGGGGGAGGCGAGCCAGCGGCTTTCAGACAAATTAAGCATTCCTGCCCAGTCTAGGCCTTGTGACCACAACAGCGCTGTCGAGAATGTGAGGAGCCAAACCGCCAAACGGGGGCCAAGCTGGCCCTGCGCTATCTCCACTGCAGCAGCGCGCAGGCAAAAGCGGCTGCGTTCGGCTGACACGCCAAAGACAAGCCCGGCCAAAACCCCCGCAAGGGCAGCGGCGGTCGGGTCGTCCACCAGATCAATGATCGTGATAAGGTCCATCGTGATCTCCTTTGGGCCAGCAATAGCGCCCTGAGTCGGACCGGTATTTGTTCTAGATCAAATTGCTTAGAGGAGCTCTGCCATTAGAATCCCAACATGCACTGTCTCAAACTGTCTCACTTTGAGACAGTTAAGCCCTTTGCAGCGCAAAATCTCACGCGAGTATTGTTTGGTCTGAGATTTAAGGGAACGCTTCTCAACATGTTTAAGGCGGCGACCCCGCCACACATGGGAGGAGAGGTTCATGAAACCAACACAGCAAGAACAGCATTGGATGTATCGCAACATGGTTACGAGCCGGCGGTTCGAAGAGACCATTGCGAAGATCTATTTTGAAGGTAAATCACCGGCCTTCAACATGGCCAGCGGCCCCATCCCGGGTGAGATGCACCTGTCCGATGGGCAGGAGCCGGTGGCGGCAGGGGTCTGTGCACACCTAACCCCCGAAGATGTAGTCACGGCCACCCACCGGCCCCACCATCAGGCGATTGCCAAGGGCGTGAACCTCGACAAGATGGCCGCCGAGATCTTCGGCAAGGCCTCTGGTCTTTCCGGCGGGCGCGGCGGGCACATGCATCTGTTTGATACGGATGTGAACTTTGCCTGCTCCGGCATTATCGCGCAGGGCATGGGGCCTGCCGTCGGGGCAGCGCTTAGCCGTAAGATGCAGGGCAGGCCAGGCGTGGCAGTGGCTTTCGTTGGCGAAGGCGCGGTCAATCAGGGCGGCTGGCATGAAGCGATGAACCTCGCCGCCGTGTGGAACCTGCCGTTCGTCTGCGTGATTGAGGACAACGCTTGGGGCATCTCTGTTGCCAAATCCGCAGCCACCGCGGTGCCCACCAACGACGTGCGCGCCGCTGCCTATGGCATCCCCGGCACGCGGGTCGAGGGCAATGATCCTTATGCGATCTACGAGGCGGCAGGCGAGGCCATCGCCCGCGCCCGCAATGGTGAGGGGCCGTCTCTGATCGAGGTCGAAACCTACCGGCTGGCCGGGCATTTCATGGGCGATGCCGAGGACTATCGGCCAGAGGGCGAAAAGGACGGACTCACCGCAAAGGATCCAATTCCTGCGATGCGCGCCCGCCTGCTCAAGGAGGGTGCGGCGAGCGAGGAGGATCTTGCCAGAATCGAGGCCGAGGCCGAGGCCCGCGTTGAAGCAGCCATCAAATTCGCCCGCGAAAGCGCGGATCCGGCCCCTGAAGACGCGCTGACCGCCGTTTTCGCAGCCTGAAGGAGGGACGTCAAATGACCAATTCGAATGAAAGAAAACTGACCATCGCCCGCGCCATGGCCGAGGCCACTGCGCAGGAAATGCGTGTTGACCCGAAAGTCTTTGTCATGGGCGAGGACATTGCCGCGCTTGGCGGTGTCTATGGTAACACCCGTGGCCTGCTGGAAGAGTTCGGGAACGAGCGTATCCGCGATACGCCAATCTCTGAGACTGCCTTTATCGGGGCTGCTGTAGGGGCCGCTCAGGATGGGATGCGCCCCGTTGTGGAGCTGATGTTCGTCGATTTTTTCGGCGTCTGCTTCGATGCAATTTACAATCTTATGGCCAAGAACATCTACTTCTCTGGCGGCAAGCTTAAGGTGCCGATGGTGCTGATGACCTCAACAGGCGGGGGCTATTCCGATGGCGGGCAGCATTCGCAATGTCTCTATGGCACCTTCGCCCACCTGCCGGGGATGAAGGTGGTCGCCCCGTCGAACGCATATGACGCCAAGGGGCTGATGACCGCCGCAATACGCGACGACAGCCCTGTCGTTTACATGTATCACAAGGGGCTGCAGGGCATGGGGTGGCTTGGCACCGAGGCGGGCGCCACGGTGCATGTGCCCGAAGAGCCCTACACCCTTGAGATTGGCAAGGCCAAAGTCGTACGCGAAGGCAAGGATGTCTCTATCGTCAGCGTCGGCATGGGCGTCCACAATGCACTTAAGGCCGCGAAGACGCTCGAAGCGCAGGGCGTCAGTGCCGAGGTAGTGGACCTCGTCAGCCTTGTGCCGTTCGACCGTGAGACCATCCGCACCAGCGTTGGCAAAACCGGGCGGCTTATTGTCGTCGATGAAGATTACATGAGTTATGGGCTGTCGGGCGAGATCATCGCATCGGTGACTGAACATGACATCTCGTCGCTAAAAGCCGCGCCGAAACGTGTCGCTTTCCCCGATGTGCCAATCCCCTATGCGCGGGTGATGGAGCAGTTCTGCCTGCCAAACCCCGACAAAATTGTCGCCGCTTGGCACGACATGAAAGCGGCCTGAATAGGCCAACTTACTGTACATCTTATCACCCACGGGGGCGCGAATAGCGTCCCCGAACGAGAAAGGACTGCCAAGATGGCAACCGATATCACCATCCCCTCGGACCTTTGGGAAGAGGACGAGGAATGCGTCATTACCGGCTGGCTTGTTGATGACGGCGCACGTGTTGAAGCAGGGGCGCTGATCGCCGAGATCATGACCGCAAAGGTACAATACGAAATCCATGCGCCTGCCTCGGGCACCTTAACGATTACCAAAGAAGCCGATGCCGTTGTCGCCAAGGGTGCTGTGATCGGGCGTGTCGGATGACCAACGTGGCAAAGGTGGTGCCACTCAAAGGCATACGCGGAATGATTGCGGATCGCATGGTCGAAAGCCTACGGACTGCTGCTCAACTCACCCATCACGGCAGCGCCGATGCCTCTGGCCTCTTGGCAGAGAAGGCAAGGCTTGCAGAGGCGAGCACTAAGGCCTCGGTCGAAGACCTGTTGATGCTGGCGGTGGTTAGGGCGCTTAAGAAGAACCCGGACGCCAATGGCCGTGTCGAGGGGCGCGAGGTGAAGGTGTCGGACGCGATTGATCTCTCGGTCGCTATCGCCTTGCCGGGCAACTTGCTGGTCGCCCCGGCAATTTTCAACGCCGGAGAACTGGACGTTTCGGCCTTGCGCGCCGCGCGTCAAGATTTGGCGACCCGCGCCAAGGCAAACAAGCTTAGTGTGACCGAGATGACCGGCGGCACCTTTACCGTTTCAAACCTCGGGCTGACACGGGTGGAGCACTTTACCCCGATCATTAACGCGCCCCAGATTTGCATCCTTGGCATTGGGCGGATGACGGATCGCGCAGTACGCAGTCAAGATGGCGGAATCGAACTGCGGCCACATGTTGGCCTGTCGCTGACCTTTGATCATCGCGCACTTGATGGCGCACCGGCGGGCGACCTAGTAACAACGATCTGTACCGAGATCGAAGAGATGGCGCCGTGACCGGGCCGTTGCATATTGTTAAGACTGTCGAGAAAGGGCTTGCCTTAGAAAAGGAAGCCTTCGTATTTGATGGCCCCGAAATTCGCCTGTGGACCGCGCAGCGGCAGGCATTGGTGTGCCCCGCATCAATGCAGCGCCTTACCGGATTTGAGCGGGCGGCTGACAGAACCGCTGTACGCGGCTGGCCACTTGTCCTGCGCCCAACGGGCGGCGGTGCTGTGCCTCAAGGCGCTGGTGTACTGAACCTCGCCCTCGCATTCACACATGGCCAAAGTTTCACAATCGAAGATGGCTACCGCCTCGTGACCCAGATCATACGCGACGCTGTGTCCCCCGAGCTTACGCCAAGTGCGACACCGGACAGCTTTTGTGATGGGGCGTGGAACCTTGGCATCTTTGGTCGCAAAATAGTTGGCACGGCACAACGGCTGCGCCCCTTGGGCGGTGGGGGAAAACGCATCCTAGCCCATGCTTTAATCCTGACAGATGGCGATATCGCCCCGGGCGCTGCTGCGGTCGGGTTGTTCCACCGTGACCTTGGATTGGCATCGGTATCGGCGGACGCGCATACCACGCTGCAATCGGCCTTTCCCGAGCGATGGCGCACAGCAGAGGATCTCGCCACGCGCCTGTACGACAAAACCTTTGCGGCTCTTACCGCCATGAAGCCAAATTTCGAGGAGATCGCGGCCTGAAACCAAGAAATTCTTCGCCCCGCCGGGGGAAGGCCAATCGAAAAGGTTCCCCATGACAGTCTGTCCAATTCTCCCCGTCAGGAGACTGGATTCCAAGACGTCCAGCGGGTCGGAAATATTATTGGGGTCGTTCGCAGGAGAGTGTGGGATACTACGTTAGCGCGAAAGCATTCATTTTTGGCACTATCGGCAAACTCTAACCCAAAACTCAAAGGAACGGATGCTGCGCGGAACATTGAGGAAAGCTTTTGTCGAAATGGCCAAACGTGAAAAACCGAAGAAGGTTCTACCAAAGGCTTGTAATATAGGAAATTTCGATGCTTTTGATGTGTGGTTGAGCATCGTCTAACAAGAGGGTCATCTTAGGCGCGCTAGGGACCCAAAACCTCACGAGCAACGTTTTTCACTTTCCGCGACAGTTGCGTAAGAATTTCAGACGAGATCGCGCTGTATTGCCAGAACAGTTCTGTTGCCATCCTTCTCTCAGGAAACATTTCCACGAGACTACCAGCATCAATGTCAGCTTTCACAGATAGACTTGGCGCGATGTGAAGTGGTCCCGGTTTTTCGGACAAGTTTGCAGCATTTCTAAGGTGTATCGGGTTTAGGTTTCATGCTGCTTTTTGCTCTTTCAAGCCGACCCAATATGCCTCATCAGGCATGAGCCGATCAAGCGCGGAATGGGGGCGTTTGGTGTTGTAGAAGGCCATCCAGTCCTTGATGACACGGCGGGCCTTGAAGCCATCGGCGATTTCTTCGAGATAGATGGCCTCTTGTCTTAGGGATCGCCACAGGCGCTCGATGAAGATGTTGTCGAGGTACCGTCCGCGTCTGTCCATCGAAATGCGCACCCGGCGTCGGTCAGCGTAGTGATCCAGACAGCTCCGGTGAACTGCGATCCTTGATCCATGTTCATGATCTCGGGTGGTCCATTCTTTGCGATGGCCTCGTTCAGCGCTTCGACGCAGAAGTCGGCATGCATCGTATTCGATAGCCGCCAGCTCAGCACCTTGCGCGTCGCCCAATCCATGATGGCCGCCAAGTAGAGGAAGCCGTTCTTGACCGGCACAAAGGCGATATCGGCGCATTAAACCTGATTGGGACGGTCGATCTTCATCTTTCTCAGCAAATACGGGAAGACCCGATGTTGCGGATGCGGTTGGCCGCCATCAGGCGGCGCACGCGATGACGGCCCACGATGGTGTCTTCCCGGCGCAGATACGCAGCAATCTGGCGAGACCCGAAGAACGGGTGCTTCGTGAACACACAGTGATCTCTTTCATCATTGCCAGCGTCTCGGCGTCGCTCCTGACAGGAGCGTAGTAGAACGCGGATCGGCTCAGCCGCACCAGCTTGCATTGCTGACTGATGCTCAGCTTGGGTGGCCGCGCTGGATCATCGCCCGTTTCTTTGCCGGGCTCACCTTTTGAGCCCTTCCGACAAAAAATCGTTCTCCACTGCCAGCCTCCCGATCTTGGCGTGCAGTTCCTTGACTTCAGCCTCGGTCGGGCCACTCTGCTTGCCGCCCGAGAACACGTCTGCCATTCCGTCGATGGCCTGCCGCTTCCAGGTGCTGACTTGGTTCGGATGCAGTTAATGCTTCGCTGCGATCTCTTGCACGGTCTTGTCGCCACGCAGCGCTTCCAGCGCGACCTTGGCTTTTCACTGATCTGTAAAGTTCCTGCGCCTTGCCATCTTCGTATCCTTCAAACGTTTGGGATACACCTTAACTCACCGTCCAGTTTTCTGGGACCACTTCACTGGCGCGGTGGTCGCTGCGTAAGATCAATTTGCCCCGTTCCTCGGTGGCGGGCATGCAAAAAAAACGGCCCAAAATGGGCCGTTCCTTTCAGCCGATGTGTTGCGCCTACGACTTTCTGAACCGACGTAGCGCGCCGAGGCCGCCAAGGCCTGCAATCAAAAGCCAACCAGCAGCGGGCAGTGGAACCGCAGAGGGGCCTTCAACGGTAACAAACTTAGAATGGCTAACCTTGCTACTACACTGATTTGAAGCAAATATGTCTTTACAGTCGGGGTCCGCTGCGAACGTCACTTCGACATTACTTGCTGTCGAGTTAAACAATACAAAGATTGATTTAGCGAATTTAATTGTGAAGTACGAGGAGCCTGCGACGGTCCAGACATTCCCTGGGTTGCTCCCAGAAATTTCTGTACCACCAAGGTTCAATGACCCGGTGGGCAACCCCGCAATACCTTCGACCAAACCACTCTCGTACCCATTGTTGCCTGAGGCAAATAGCTCTGCTTTGGTGTTGTTCAAAGCGCCATTGAAGTACCCTTGGATGTCACTATCAATACCACTATAGGACACAAACCCAATATTGCCGGATTCTGCTAAATCTGTCAGCGTGACAGTCGCAGCGGTAGCATATGTAGCGCTAGACATCGCCCAAATTGCTGCCGATAGGAGAAATTTACGGTTCATTTGTTTAAATCCTGCTTGAAAACTGGTGAAATCTTGCGACGAGAATCTCAAGTCGCCAATTTGCGCGTAAGCGTTCCAAATATACGAGAAAAAACTATTTCAGCCAAAGAATATCGACATACTGACGACACAATGCAGCTGATACGTTATCACTGTTTCGCTATAGCTATCACGGCACAACTTTTACGTTATAAATTGGCGAATCTTCTCTCAGGAGCATCGTCGCGCGAGGGCTTTAGTCGCTGCATTTGAGGTGGTTATCACTTTCGATGGGGAATCGGATACGATCCCATTTGAATTAGCTGGGACAGGTCTTGCGCGGGATGGCCGGAAACTAATATTCGACGGCAAAACCACTTGCGATCAGCCAAAGCGATGCTGAGCGGCATTGAGACGATCAGGACTATCAAACGCGGCAACATCCATCACAAGCAACCAAGTGTTCGAGGGGAGATAAAATTCATCAGCCAGTTGTTTGCCGACGCATGATCCGCGAAACCTACATCGCCTTAACCCGACCTTAGCTAAACAATGCAACAGTCCCAGACAAAGATGCATTATGTGAAATTGCTCGGTCAGCGCCTTGCCGGTCGCGACTTTGATCGGCAGGTCGCGGAATTCCAAATCCGTGTCGCAATCCTAAGCGGCTTCAGCGCTCTTGGCATACCACGCACAGTGGCTTTAGGCTGAATCCGTCTGGCGTAAGCGGACGTTCAACCTTATGGTGAGTTATCCAACAAAGCCGAAGCTTTAGAAACAAGCGATAAACCCCTTAGAAATTGGTGGATGATGAGTCAAGTCAATAAATCTATTATGCTTCACATTGGCGCAAGTAAGTGTGGGTCAAGCGCCATTCAGACAGCACTCAGTGCAGCGTCAAGCATAATTAGGCATGATGGTACGAAAATAAATTATGGCCTTATCGACGGCCATAGTGGCCAAATAGTCGATAAGAAAAATCTAAAAATTCGATAGGGAACAAAGGTTATAGATCATCCACCAGTGCTAATAAAATATTGAATGGACCACTCGAAGCCCTCAAGAAAAGAATTGAAGATTACCCTACGGATTTGATATTTTCCTCTGAAGGATGGATGACACAACCGGACATCTGGGAGAAGATATTAGCCAGCCTCGACATAGAAGTGGACGTTGTCATGTACGTGCGACCGCAGATATCCGTCTTAAACTCTGCATGGTGGCAATGGGGGGCATGGAGTGGGGAACCCTTCAACGATTGGATGAGAAACCACTTGAAACATACCCTTTGGGCATCTTATGTGGAAAAATGGAAGAAGCTTGGACACGTAAAAAGCCTGTCCGTGCGCCCGGTGCCTGCAGATATTACAATTGATTTTTACGAAACTGTATTGCAGGTACCAGTGCCGTCTGAGTTACCCCCCGCCAATCCAAGTCTACCTGGCCCGTTGCTACGATTATTCCAAAGAAACCGTTTATTGCGACCCAATATGCACGACTCCGCGATCGATTTCTCTCTTTCCGATCAACTCAATATGAAAAGCTCTTCGATATGGGTATTGGATATGAATTTCATGCAGAGTATCATTGATATGACCAGAGATGATAATGAACTTCTGCTTACCTTAATGACCGACAACTGTGCCAAAAGTGTTCGAGAAGACGCAAAGTGGTGGTCGGTTGCTGCTTTTTCGAAATTTCATGCTGAATCTCCATCCCCACAAACCATACCGGCCGATACGTTGGAACAAATGTGCGTCGAACTGGCGCAAGTCATTCATCGCCTAAGGAAAGCAGCTAAATAATAAATGACTATTGCATTGTTTAGGTAAGGCCGGGTTGGGGCGATGTAGGTTTCCCGGATCATGCGTCGGCAAACATCTGTCTGATAAGTTTTATGTCCGCTCGAACGCCCAGTTGCTTGTGATGGACGTTGCCGCGTTTAATAGTTCTGATCGGCTTTGACCTGCTCCCCTGAAAAGTCCTGGTTTTGAAGTTAGCCTGTTCTCCAACTGAGGAGACCGACGATGAAGAAAAGCCGTTTCAGCGAAGAACAGATCATTGGCATTCTGAAGGAGCATCAGGCCGACATAGGGGCCAAGGAGCTCTGCCGGAAGCACGGCATCAGCGATGGCACGTTTTACAAGTGGCGCTCGAAGTATGGCGGCATAGAAGTGTCCGAGGCCAAACGGTTGAAAGCGCTTGAGGCTGAGAACGCGAAGCTGAAGAAGTTACTGGCGGAACACGTGCTCGACGTAGCCACGCTGAAGGAAATGCTGGGAAAAAACTTCTGAAGCCCGGTGCGAGGCGGAGAGCCGTGGACTGGGCTATGAAAGAGAAGAACTACAACCAGAGGCGGGCATGTTCCCTGGCCGGGATTGATCCGCGCGTTTACAGGCGGCGACCAACCAGGCCTGAGGACACAGAACTCCGAGAGCGGCTGAGGGAGCTGTCCGGGGAGCGTCGGCGGTTTGGCTATCGCCGGCTGCACCTCCTGCTGGGCCGAGAGGGCTGGCAGGTGAACTGGAAGAAGCTCTATCGGATCTACCGGGAAGAAGGCCTTACAGTGCGCAAGCGTGGCGGTCGCAAGCGCGCGATTGGCACGCGTGCGCCGATGACGATCCCGCAAGGGCCGAACCAGCGTTGGTCCTTAGACTTCGTCTCGGACAGTCTCTCGGACGGACGCCGGTTCCGGGTGCTTTGCGTGATTGACGACTTCAGCAGGGAGTGTTTGGCGGCGGTCGTAGACACTTCACTCTCAGCGGCGCATCTTCCCGACGTGCTATGGCACCGAACTGACGTCGAATGCCATCCTGAAATGGCAGGAAGAACGGAAGGTCGAATGGCACTACATTGCGCCCGGAAAGCCAATGCAGAACGGCTTCATTGAAAGCTTCAATGGCCGCCTGCGCGACGAGTGCCTCAACGAGCACCTGTTTGCCAATCTGCGTCACGCCCGGGAGCTGATCGCGTCCTGGCGCGACGATTACAATCACCATCGCCCCCACACGAGCCTCGACGGGCTCACCCCGTGGGAGTATCACCAACGGTCAATAGAGGACCAAACATTGAACAGAGCGAACTGATAAACGCGGACTCAAAGGGGAGCAGGTCAATTCGTAATGTAATGTTACGCTATGCACAAATCGGTCTGGAAGAACTCCGAGCGACCAGTAACACCCTCCCAAAAACGACCGGTTGTTGAACGGATCGCCAAACCGGACATTAAGCCATGCGCAGCGGAAGTCCGCTTTGTCCGCATAGCAGTCATTAACATTGGAAGTTGTGCGGTACCGTGTTACGTCTTTCGGAGAAGTCCTCATAGGGCCAATCAAGCCGTGGAACCTCCAAATCTCTACACTCTGTCGGTTTGTCCTGGTGATACTAAACCTGTTGGCCACGGTGACCTCGAAAATTGCCAACACGCTTTGCAGACATCGCCAAGATTTAACCCTAAGGTTTCCGCGCAAAGCTGGAGGGAACTTGGGGCTCAGGTCACCGGGAAAAGCAAGACATCCCGTAAACTTTATACCCTGCAAACCACTACTAAGCTGTTTAAATTTGTGAGACTACCTCAGAGACCGACAACGGCTTTGCACTGTTTATCCAGCAATCTGTTTTTCACTAAGGCGGTCGCATGATCACACGCCTTCATCGCCCGCTGTGCCTTCGCCCCCTGTGGCCGCACTGCTCCCCCGACCGATACCCCAATCCCCTCTCCAGCGCCGCGTTCGAATATGCTATTCTGAAGTTGCTTCTCGATGGCCAGTGCGGGCAAAACATCTGCAGCATTGGTGGCGATGAGAAGTGTCGCGTCGCTCGTGTAGGCCATCACAGTTCGGTCCACACCGAAACAATCGGCTGCCGCGGCGGCAACGTCTTCAAGCAGAGTAACAAACGTCTGCTCCGATGAAGGTACGGGGGCTGTTTCCAGTTGATCGATGGTGACGGCAAATACTTGAATGTCAGTCACCATTTTATGCGGCAATTGGGTGAGGTAATTGAACAGAACTGAGAGATCAACAAGGCTACCGGCCCGTTGTGGGCGTAGTTCGTTGGCAAGTTCGGATCCGTAACCAAATGCTGGGACTGCATGAGTTGCCATTTCATCTTGCCCAGAAGCGTTTGATTGACGGTTTGCGCGAATTTCCTCCCGTGCGGACCGCAGACGCGAGCCCAAGTCTTCGATATCGAATGGTTTGGTGGCGTAATCACTTGCACCGGCACGGAAGGCCTCGCCCATGTTCTTCATATCACGCATTGCGGTCAGCATGAGAATTGGGGTGTCGCGGTATCGCGCTATCTGACGGGTCTGTCGACAGAGTTCGATACCACCCATCCCGGGCATGCTGATGTCAAACAAGAGGCAGTCGAAACCCTTGTCTGTATCGGCCAGAAGCCTCAGGGCCTGTTCACCAGATGTAGCATGCGTAACTTCGGAGAACCCCGCCTTTGCAGAGATCATAGATATGATCTTCACAATGAGCGGATCGTCATCGACGGCGAGTATCTTTATTGGTGCCCCTACATCTGCGGCCTGTAGATTGGTTGAAGGTTCGGGCAGGCTAAGATTGCTCGAGCTATCGATATGATCAGTCGGGGTCCGGGCCTTTGCGCGATCAGCGGCCATGACTGCAACAAATTGAGCAGCAGGCAACAGGGTCATTACCACGAGACCGGTCAGAGTGTAGAGACCGAATGCGAGCCAGAATGATCCACCCATGAAAAGAGCACCGGTAAAAGCAATAAAACCAGCCATGGTGCCGACTATCATGTATCCGACTATCATGTGTGAACTCCGTAATGATACATATCTTGTCAAATTTGTCGGAGTGCTTTTGCACCACTACACAACACAGCATCTCTCGCTTCTTGGGCGGAATTATGGCGCTCGTGGGCCATTACGTCGTTGTTTGTTTGTCGGGTATCGTCTTTTAGGCAATCTTTTAGATCCAACTTACGTCAAATTATCGTTCCGGAGGTGCGACCGGGGCACTCTCATTACCTGCTACAATCTCGCCACCAGTCACCTGAACTTGATCCGATTGAGATGGCCATCTCAGGACATGAAGTCACCCAGCGAAGGACCGAAGAACATTCGGCCAGATGCACAACGCGCTAAGAGAAAACAGCGCGTTATTCACCTTCAACGGGTGTTGGAACTTCTTTTGTAAAGCAAAATATGAAGCGCGCTAAAAGCGTGCAGCTATCTTCGGGAACGGGCCGTGTTTATCTACCCATTTTTTCGTAAATACGGTCGTAGGCCGCAAGCAGCGCGGGCACCGTATGGGCCCAAGACAGGTCTTCCATAACCCGTTTGCGGCCCAGTTTGCCCATCCGCTCGCGCGCTTGCAGATCACGGATCAACGTATCAATTTTAAGGGCGAAGTCGATTGGATCGTTGGCCTTTGCATAGAGCGACGCTTCACCCGCCGACACTTTTCCTTCGGTCAAATCAAACTGCACCACCGGTTTCTCTAAAGTCATGTATTCCATGACTTTATTCATCGTGGAAATGTCGTTCATCGGGTTTTTGGGATCAGGTGATACACCGATATCAATCACATTCAGTGCAGCAAGAAGATCGTTACCGTAAAGCGCTCCGGTAAAGGTGAAATAGTCACTCAAGCCGCGGCTGGCCGCGTCCTCTTTGACTTCATCAAGTGTGGGACCGAAACCTACAATGACGAAATGTACATTGTCCTGACCCAATTCTTTGATCAGATGCTCGGCTGCAAGCACCAGCAGGTCCATGCCTTCCTGCTGGCCGATCACGCCAACATAGCCCATCACCGTGTCTGCCCCTTTACGGTAGGAGGCATCGCCCTCCCCGCGCAGGAATGTCTCCACACGCGGCGCAGAGCGCACGACGAACACATCTTCCGGATCCATACCGCCGCGCTTGATAGCGATGTCGCGAAAGCTGCCATTTGTCGCCATGGACACACTGGCAGTAGCAAAGGTCATTCGCTCCCAGATCAGCATGATCTTATAGAGCAGACCTTTCTTGCCAAATTTGGCCTGAAACAATTCGGGGCATACGTCATGATGATCAAACATGTAGCGCACGCCGTACAAACGGTACCACAGGGCCAGCAAAAAGATCAGATCTGGCGGGTTACAGCCTTGGATAACATCAAATTTGCGGCGCTTTCGCACAACACGTGCCAGACGAAACCAATGCCACATGGCATGGCCATACTCGCGTGCATAAGCAACGGCACCGGAATGGGCCTCCGGAGGCTCGGAATGGCGGTAGATATGAACGCCGTCGATCACCTCATACGGTTTCGTCCACCCCCGCCCCATCGGAGAAATGACAGAGACCTCATAGCCTTCACGTATGAGCGTCGTCGCCTCAAGCCAAACCCGGCGGTCCAACGGAACCGGCAGGTTTTCGACAACAATAAGAATGTGGCGGTCGGCGTTAGATGTCATACTGTTTTCTACGGAAGCTCAAAGATAATTGGCATGACATGCCAAGTTTGGGCCAAGTCTACAAGGTCGTAGTTCGCGACACCGATCCCAGCTAGACGCAATCCGTCAAACGTCGGCGAACTTCTTCTAGTCTAAACGCCCATGAGCATATTTGTGCTTAAACAACGCAACAGTATATTCGACGTGATCCGGCAGGGCCGGCAACGACGCAAAGGTGACAGTGACGGATCTCACAAGCCTGCCCGGCTGCCAAGGACCCGTTGCCCGGGTTTGCTTAGGTCGAGGATGCACGGGATGGCGAGCGGTGCTGATCTTGGCGACCAAGGCAGGGAGAAATAAATCTTCAACATGGACCATGTACCTGTGACAGCATGGACCGCAGTACACGCTGACAAACAGGTTGGAACTAACCTGCCAAGCCTAGGAAAATTGAGTTTGACACCAAAGGGATTGCCCCGGAGAAGAAGCGGGCGAACGGTCGGTCTGTCCTATGCCAGCCAAGCCGCTCTATGCAGCCGTCAATACGAGAATATTGTTGTGGGTTTGCTGCTGCTAGAAACTTGCAATATGGAGGTACTATGGTTCCGAAAGATACAGCAAAGCATCAACCGGATGCCAATGGCAACCTTGTGTGTATCGACAACCCTAAAAATTATAGGGTAGATATTAAGGGCAGGAATAACATCATTAAGATTGCCAATACAAATATTGCTTCTCGCGTTTCTATACAAATTAGAGGTGACGATAACATAATTGACTTTGGACGCTGTATTCTAAAGGATCTTACGATCTCAATCGGATCCAATACACCTACGCGAGGCGCATCCATTCGCATTGGCAACCATTCCTCGATTGAACCAGGTGCTGTGATCGAACTCTACACGAATTTTGGTGAGATATCGATCGGGAACGAATGTCTGATGTCGCGCAACATCACTTTCCATTTTGGTGACAGCCCGCACCTTATTTTTGATCGTGAAACTGGAAGTTACAAAGACGGTGACGGTCGCATTTCAATCGGGAACAAGGTCTGGATTGGCGAAGGAGTTTATCTGTCCAAGCGGGCGAATGTAGCGGATGAATGCATAGTCGCAGCCCGCAGCGTTGTAACTCGGAAATTTGACGAGACCAATTGCGTGATTGCCGGAAATCCGGCCAACATTGTAAAGCGAGAAATTCAATGGTTCCGCAACCGCAGTACGGTACCGCCGTCAACCAAATACGCGGCATCAATCGAAGCCTATGATCTGAACGTGAAAGAGGCAAGTGTTTCTACGACGCCGGTCAAGCAGGCAGACAATATAAGTGGTTGGGGTCCGACTTGGCCGACGGGGGCAGCGTGTCTTTTTGGAATTGGAGCTATGAAGGCAGGTACATCATATATCTATGACTACCTGATATCTCACCCCGATGTGCACTTTGGTCGCCAGAAAGAGATGCACTATTTTGACGTGTTAGACTCTCCTGGTGAACAGCATCACCTGCGCGCGAAGACCAATATTCTGGCACAACGAGTTGAACAACTTAAAACAGCCAAGCTGGGGGAATTACAAAAAAGCATTCAAATGGTTGAGAATGCATTATTAAACATTCAAATCTACAAGAACACATCGGGCGATCACCGAGAATACCGCAACTACCTGCTGGATGGCTATCGGTCTCAAAAGGTCGTTGGGGATATCACTCCGTCTTACTGCGTTTTGTCAGAAGAACGTCTGAGTGAAATGTATCGCCTAGCCCCTTCTGTAAAATTCTTGTTTGTCATGCGTGATCCGATTGATCGTCTTTGGTCAGCAGTTCGGATGCATGCCAAGCAACAAACAGGCGGCTTTGCGGAGACATGCTCCAGCGTGGCTGCAGACATAGCAAACGATCCCAACCACTACATGCTGTCACGGTCGGACTACCAATCGGCCGTTGAAAAGTTGGAGGCCGTGGCAAAACCTGAAGACGTGCACTTCATGTTCTATGAAAGTATGTTTCTGCAGGATGCACGCGATAGATTATGCGATTTCCTTGGTATTCCGCATTTTACAGGGTCAGACTCGAAGACCGTTAACGCTGGCATACCACATGAAATATCAGATGATATTCGCGAGAAGTTCTACAAAATATTGAAGCCGCAATACGATTTCATTTTTTCACGCTTTGGCGACACCGTCCCTGAGTCCTGGTCGAATTGAACTCACCCGTAGGAGGAATACGAGGGGCAATCACACATAAGCTGCCAAAGAAAGAAACCTCTTCCACGGTTTTCTACATCAGAGAAGAAATAGTAATTCGCCGAACCCTCGCCCCTCAAATTCGGCCAATCATATCAGTGAACTCTGCCATCACGTAATCAACGCAAGAGCGTGCTGCGACATCACGCATAATCTGAAGCCCGTATTCCCACTCACGCCCACCGAAGGTTTCCTGAGCATATCTTAATGCCTCGACGATATCCTCTGCTGTAGCCTCTGCTGGTAGCAGATAAGGGTAATCCGATCCAAGGTAGAATGGCGCGTCGCCCGCAGTCTTTTGAATCATCATGTTAGCGCCGCAGTGAGCAGCCACAAACCCTTTCAAAAAGGGTTTGGCACCGTCAATTTCTCGGTTCCGGCGACAGGCGTAATGGAAGTTAAACTGGGACAAGTCATCGATCCATGAATTGGTCTGCTTGCTGGTATCAACTAAATTAAACTTTACCAGTTGTTCAATTTCAGGACTGCGGATCGTATTGACGATTTCTCCAAAATAACCTGCGCGCAGGACATCTGCTTTGGCTGCGGCCCCAGCTGGTATCCGCGTGTCGACGTGGTGCGTTACATGGAACGTCGGCACCTGCGGAAAGCGCGTCATGTAGCTTTTGTAGCCCAACAATGAGGAGGCCATCAGGACGTCAATTTCCTTTATCAACTCTGGTTTGGGCGGTTCGTCAACGAAATCTGCGACCAAGACGTTATGTTTTCCCAACTCATGGAGTGCTTCCGCGTCTGTTGACTTCAAAAACCCTTTGGTCAACACAATAATACGGTTTTGAATGGCGGTATCGCTACTATAGGAGACCTCGCGGTCTAGCTTGTAACGTGCCTTCACCAAATTTGATAACTGCTCACCCCGCAGCACGGTTGAACCTGTGCCGCGATGCGCCTCATCGTACAAGAAGGTGATATCTCGGTCTTTAGTTAACACGGCGGGCGCTTCGATAGAGGTATCTTGTTGCTCTTTATCCAAGACTTTGCCATCGCAGTGGGGAGCCTTGAAAAAATAGATATTTTCGCGCGATGTGCCCAGTTCAGGTGAAAGAAGAGCAGGGCGGAATCCGGTTTTCCAAACGAGATACGATAGGGATATTTGGTCTCGGGCCGAATGGGTCGTAATTTCGCTCCACCATTCTTCCATAAAAGCCGAGACCGCCTTTTTCTTGTGGCGCCTCCAAATAAACGAAGCCTCAAATATCCCCGCGTTTCTCGCCAATCCTTCTTCGGCGTAATGTGCAACTTGCTTAATGATTTTCTCCGGGCTGTGTCGCTGGTGCGCGATGATAGCGGCGGCCTCAACGTAGGTATCTTCTCGCAAAGGATGTTGCCACATCACAAAATCTCCACCATCCCAGCACAGGTCTATCAGCTCACCCATTCGGCCAAGGAACACCGTATTGGCGTCAACAAACATTGAAGCGTCATATTCACCAAGGTATTGGTGGGGTAGGATTTTAAAGATCTTAGCGTTCAGATTGTTGTCCATTTTTTTAGGAGACACGACAATTTGCTTCCACCCCGTCGCAGAACGCGCACGGTCCGTAAAGCAAATATAATCAATCCCTGATATTGGATTTTGTACCGGGATAAGATCATCGATATCTCCAAAGAGAGTGGTGTAAATACATATCTTTCTGCTCCCTACTTGAGCGTCACTGGATGCATTTGGTTGTTTTTCTTCCCAATTCTGGTTCGGGCATATTAATTTGAAGTTGGGTAGCGGTCGGCTTGGGATATCAAGGCATATGCTGGATGATCCATGTCGGCCATCATCAAACTTCGTTTCGATATTTTCCCAGAAGTCCTTCCAATAGTCTCTCGCCTTCTCCCAATCATGAACTAAGGTGTAATATGTTGCCTGCGCTTCTCGCAGCATTCGGCTGGACCCATACTGGTTTTCGATCCGTCGTGCGAAGCTTCGAACAAATGCATAATCTCCATTCCCCACTGCACGTTTCAAGGTGCCATAAAGACGTTCTTCTTCGAGGTAGTGGTGTCTGAGGTACGACACGGCATTTTGTTCTTTTAAGCAATAGGAGGTTGAAATTGATGAGATTTTCGAGGGTTGAAAATTCATATTACTGGCCCGCCCGAGGTACTGCCCGATCACCCGGTAGTGTGTCTCTGGCGCGACCCCTGAGAGTTCGACGTCGGGATAAGTTTGGGCATACCAGTCCGCATTGAATAGACCTAAACGCTTTACAACCTCAAACCAGTCGTCGCTGTTCGGCATTGCAGGCGTATTTTCGCGCTTCCCCATATGAAGATAATGGGCGAGCGTACATATTTGTTCACGCGCAACATCGCGTCTACGCAATTGATAATAGGTATTATCAAATTCAGCACTGGGCCAAAACTCAAATAAATCACCGTAGAGCACGAAATGGTAGAGTGGATCCATTCCGGGGATGGGGTATTCAGAACTTGATTTGGCATAGTAAGAACTATCAAACATGCCGCTATCACGAATTGTTTTGCACCAATGGGAGGCCTCGTTATGCCTCCGTAACAAATCTGTACTGCCGAGCTCCAGAAACCTATGTGCATTCGATGGTCCGTGCAGACGGCTGGGCATAACAAGATATTCGCCGCTATCGGGGTCTTTGCGTTCGACAACGTAGGTTTCCAGCCCGGCGGATTTACTTAGAGCGCCAAAAACGCGTTCTAGAGTATGGGCTAAAGTCCCATCGCCCCCGGTCTTGCCTTGCTCTTCCCTTTTACCTTGCTCCAGTAACTGCGGGGCCATAAGGGCAATGTCGCGCAAGGCGACCCCAGCGATCCAGAACATTGTTCCGGTAAAAAACGCCCAATCCGAGAGATCAATCTCCATCTTCTGCAAGAGGAGGTTCATTTTCTCACGGTTTCCATACATCAATGCATGTGCCGAGCGCAGTTGGAACGCGGTGCCAACCATACCGACGTTACGGTTGGCCCTGAACGTCTCAATAATATCGTTCGTAAGTTCGGGTGTTCCGCACAGACCATCAAACATGATCTCACCTTGAGAGGCGCGGAGGTCAGATTTTGTGTTCTTTGTATGCAGCTTTAGAACCGCGTCGTACTCATGCAGGTGCTTTTCATGACACAACAGTAGAAACGGCAATACATCCATTCCTACGTTCGGAAAGACGATGACCTCTGCCTGAGGGAATTGCGCTTCGACGGTCTGCGTCAATGAAGCGGCGATTTCCTCGCGGCATGTTACAAAGATATCCGCATAGGGAGGAATATTGCCTAGTACCTCGGCGATCTGCTTCCAGCCAGCCTCATAGTAAACGTGAACACAGGCGGCGACGCGATTTTTCGGCAGCATAGAATCCTCTTTGAACGGCAGCGGGCTATAAGAATGGTACAAAACCAAGGTGGCCGATGGTGGGCCTGATTATACGGTTGGCGTACTTAACATCATCCTTTCAGCAGCCCCATCAGATACTGCCCGTAATCGTTCTTGCGAAACTTCTCTGCCTGTGCGGCCAATGTTTCGCGGTCGATCCAACCATTTGCAAAGGCAATCTCTTCTAGGCATCCGGTTTGTTGCCCCTGCCGTTTTTCCAACGTGCGCACGAAGTTGCCCGCATCCAAGAGCGATCCATGTGTGCCTGTGTCAAGCCAAGCGAACCCGCGGCCCATGCGCTGCACATCCAATGCGCCTTCGTGCAAATACATCTCCAGAAGCGATGTGATCTCAAGCTCGCCACGTTCAGAGGGTTCAACTTTGGCCGCGCGCGCGGGGGCCGTACCGTCGAGGAAATACAACCCGGTTACGGCATAATTGGAGGGCGGCACCTCGGGCTTTTCAATAATTGAAATCGCCCGCCCGGTTTTGTCGAAGTCCACCACGCCGTAGCGTTCCGGGTCTGCGACACGGTACCCAAATACAGTGCCCCCCGCGGTGCGTTTGTTGGCACCGGCCATCAGCTCAGGCAGGTTGTGGCCATAAAAGATATTGTCCCCCAGCACCAAAGCGGAGGGCGCGCCGTCCAGAAACTCTTCGGCCAGCACATAAGCTTGTGCAAGTCCGTCAGGGCTCGGTTGTACGACATAGGTTAGTTCGATTCCCCATTGGCTACCATCGCCCATGACACGGCGGAACTGCTCTTGGTCTTGTGGGGTGGTGATCAGACAAATCTCACGAATGCCCGCCAGCATCAAAACCGATAACGGGTAATAGATCATTGGCTTGTCGTAGATCGGCAATAGCTGTTTGGACACACTCATCGTGATCGGATAGAGCCGCGTTCCCGAGCCACCAGCCAGAACGATGCCTTTTCGTTGCGTCATATTGAACTTCCTTATTAAGAACCGGGCCTGAGCACAGTTATGAATGTGTATTTAAGAGCTATTTTGCCGAGATGTCTGAGATTGCATTGGCGCCTATTAGATCTCGCTTAGCAAAATAGCTTCGGTTGGGTCTGCCCTGGGACGGTATCGATTTCCCTGCATCGCCCAACAACGGCATGTCATTCTGGCTTCGATTTCATTCAATAAATTTCAGTCCTGCCACCAATCTGAAAGCAACTCAAGATTTGGCAGCCTACTGCATCCTTCAGCGGCAGAAAGGACTACGATTTCCTCCGTATCGCATTCAGAAGATGGCGCATCGGGCCTGTTGCTCGCCAGAACCGGCTCGCTCGGATGGCTGCAAGTTCGCTTTCAACAAACTTTATATGTGCTTGCTGTGCGGCGGTCTCGCTCTGTAGCCGCTTGGTCTCACCTGTCTGCGCGGCGATCTGCGTATGCAGGCTGTTGGACTCCATTTGTTGTTGGCGAACTCTCTCTTCGTTTTCGCTGAACAGCCGCGCCATTTGAGACAATTCGTTTATATGGGTCTGTTGCTGTACCGACAGTTTTTCGACCTCGGCTTCCGTCTTTGCTAAATGAACAAGTTTTGCCTGTGCTTGGACCCGCTCTGCTTCAAATTCAGCAATACGTCTTTCTTCTCGCGCGCGCTCTGCGCTCAACAACTCTTCATTTTGCTTTAGCAATTTTGCCATCAGCGACAGTTCTTGAAGCGTGCTTTTGTATTTCCCATCTAGGTCTTGGATTTCAGCTTTCTTCTCTTCCAACTCCCTTTCGGCGTCTTTGGCTTCTTGCCAAGCTTGCGCAGCTTCCTCCTTGCGCTGTACGAGAGCGCTCTCAGATTGACTTAACTGATTGCGCAGCCGTTCCAGTTCAGCTTCACGTTCCGTGGTTTGAGTGCGCTGTGCGAAGAGATCCTCTTGGGCGGTCTCGAGTTCTTTCTTCAAGCGCGACGTTTCGTCTTTATAAGTCTCGGACTGGGCATTAAGTTTGGTTTTATGCTCTGCGAGCGTCGCCTTCACAGATGTGAGCTGTTCCTTGCTCGTATCCAGCAAATCCGCGAAGGTTGGTGTAATTGCATCAACTTGCGCTCCTATGGCATCCAGCGCCTTATAGTCAGCTTTTGACTCACCTTTCGCCGCCCAACGCTCTAAAATTTGGTAGGTGTCGCGCACCCAAGCGGGTAATGTTTTATCCCGTGCCAGTTTCTCTTCGCTGGCCATGAAGTGACGCAATCCGGGAGATATAAATTCGTCGATTGCCGCAGCTGCGCGGCGATCCGAACGCGGCAGGAAAATATCCAGCTCCTTCTGAAGCCGACTGATTTCCCCCTCCCAATCCGTTAAAATTCTATCATAGCTGGTGATGAAACGAAGCTGGCCGCGCGTGGCTTTTTCAGCATCCAGAACATGGCGCAGCCAGATCAGATAGCCTTCAACCAGTGGAATCCCGTCCCGCTTTTGCAGCGAGGCGCCAACTTCTAAAGGATTGCGGTGGATGAGCGCCGGCAAGGCCTTGTATCCCGCCATAGCAATTGCCTGTAGCCAAAAGGGTACCATGCGACAAACACGTGGATCTTTGAGGATGGTAAGCGGCGCATTATTGAACTCTGCCGTCAGGAGATCCCGCGCTTCGGGCAGAAAAGCCTTTCCTACAGGAGATGCGAACCAGAGATCCTTGATCGGGTGCCAATCGCGCCAGCTCGCCCCGGCTGACTTCAGCAGTCGGTCGTTGAACTTCGACACGGCCACGCTTTCAAAATAGCCCTTTGGATTTGCCCCGGTCGGCGGCATCAAATCTTCGGGCAGCGTGCACCCCAAATGGCTCATGACACCGGTAAAAGTAGAGGTTCCTGATCGGTGCATGCCCAAAACAAGGAGCATGTATCGCTCATATTCAGGCTCTAAAAGGGATTCATTATTTACCATAGCACACAATCAGTTTTATCTTTCCAGAAAGAAACAAAGGATAAACCTTGGCGCTTCCTAGCCTTGTCGGGGCAAGCTTGTCTATACGCGCAGTTTTTGCTGACCATTTCACGCGCCATCTGTGGAAGTGATGGGCCGCACGGCGCGGTCAATTGAGCGGATCAAAAGCCCCAGCATGCGGGAATCCGAATTGATCCCCAGCATCGCAGGAGACGCCAATCCATTGAGGCGGAAACTGATTTCGACCCCCTCGCCCGTCAGCGGTTGCACCACCGGACAGATCTTTGTCCCGCCGGGCTTTTGCGCAAAATCCCAGACGGCTAACTTGCGTTGCCCACACCATACCTCGACAAGAAGGGGGGGCTGATCCGTAGGGCGCGGCAGGGTTTCCACGTCGAACGCAAGTGCGGGCACCTCTGTCAAATCCAGATAGTCGGGTAACACGATCTTTGGCGTCGCATTCAGCGACCAGACGCCTACCCTTTGCTCGATCCGGTCCCAGCCTTCAGCCATGACCTCATTTCCCGTCTCGGGGCTGCGCAGATCAAGCGGCAGCGTGACCGGCACCGGAACTTCGCGAATGTCGATAATCCGCACCCCCAGCAAGCGGTCGTCCTGAGACTGGCCTAACTGGGCAGGACTTTCGGGCCTGTCTATGGAGAGCGTGACAAAGCCGTAGGCCGCCCCCAGAGAGATTTTCGGGGTCTGTAGCAGCACAGTCTGCACCCCCCGACGCGAGATCCGTACCGACACCGGGTCACGCCCCTCGCTGCGGATATGCAGAACCTTTGGTAGCGCCACATCGGGGTTATATGTCGCGATCCGGACCGCCAGAAAGACAGGCTGCGCAAACCGTTCAGCACACAGCCGAAGAACCGCTTCAGCATCGCGGGACCAAACCGGATCAGAGGCCCCATTCCAGCCGCGCCAGAATTCAATGCCTGGATAGACTTCGGGCCGCGCAGTCTGCGCATCGAATACACAGTGTTCAGCAATCCTCATGTGACCTGTGTCTCCGGCACCAGTTCCAAGTCGAGCAGTCCGATCCCGGCAATATGATCCGCGGGCCCCAAACCGAGATCCACCGGCACCAGCTGGCTATTTGAGCGGAGGGTCAACAAAGCAGGTGCAGGCCCGGCAAAGTCCTCTGCGCTCAACGCAATTTCGATGCGGACCGTTCGGTCACTGGTCCATTCCCCTTCGGTGATGCAACGCCCATTCCAGTAGAATTGGGCCGTGACCGGATGGGCTTTGCTGGCCACCGGACGGCAGGTGATAAACAAGGTCTGCGCAGGTGCCCCCGGCAGAACCGGCACCGCGATGTCGCACCGCCCTGCCCGGCTGCCCAATCCCCAAGCCGGCGAGAATTCATGTGCGCCGCCCACGCCAAGAGCGCCGATCGCCGCACGGTGCTCCGGCTCCACCATGTCGATCCTCAGACCGCTGTCCCCGACGCTCCATAAATGCGGAGTGCTCAAGCTGTGCAACGGGTTGTACCGAACCGCATCCAGCACGACCATCCGGACCAGGCCAATCCCCAACCGGCGCGCAGCGGCGGGCGGATCGCAGCGTTCCCAAGTCAGCGGTCCCTCAAAGACGAATGTGACGCGCCCCTGTGCATCCAAAGCCTCTACAGGCACGGCCACGATGATGTCGCAGCGCGATGTCCCATCCTCGCCTAAATCGTCATAGAGGGGTGCCTCAAACAACACCGCCGTGCCAACTTTGATCTTTACCTGTTCTGCACGCCCCGGACCGGGGCAAAAGCGCAGGTGCATCAGCACTGGGATCGACACATCGCTGTCCACCGCTTGTCGGCTTAGATTGACCGTGACCTCGCATCCGGATGCCGCGGCCCACCGGCCCCAGCTTTCCCGCGGCAGCCAGCCTTTCCCAAAAAGCGCCTGCATCACATTGCCTTGGCTGCCTGCCTCGATAGGCACCCCGATAAAGACCGGCACCGCCATCCGTCGTGGGCGCGGCTCTTGTAAAACGTCCATCAGTTTTTGCGCGGTCTGCTCCCAAGAAACGGCATGATATCCCCTCTCAATCGCCTCCCTGCGCCTGTCCCGCAGTGCTGGGCTGGCGGCATAGCGCGCCACATGGCCGTACCAAGCGGGGAAATCCATAGGGTCGATATGCTCAACAAGATCGGGCGCAATTTCGGGGGCGGCCCCAAGGCTGCTGGATAAGCACGGCTTGGCATAGGCCAGACTTTGCGCCACCGGGGCGGCCCAATCGCTGTCATGGGCAGGATAGACCGTGAACAGGCAATTATGGTGAAGCCACGCCAGATCATCTTCGCCCAAGCCGCTTAGAATATGAAGACGCCGGGCGAGCCTTGGATCCCGCGCAACACGGTCAGGGATATGGCTTGCACAGAGGGCCACATCGCCTGCAATCACGAGGTGCAAATTCTCTTGCACGCCAGTCTCGGCAAAACGCGCCCATATGTCGAGCAACATGTCGAGATTGGCGCGCGCATCGACAGGGCCTGCGGCCAGTACATAGCGGCGCGTGCGCCAAGTTCGATGCAGCATGTTTCCCGCATCATCCCTCCCCTGCTCCACAACCGGATCGCCTGGCCGTATCGGAGTGATCGGCGGCACATCGGCCATGAGACGCGCCACCGCGTCCCGCGTGCGCCCTGCCGTCGCCTGCGAAACAGGGAGAAACCCATCAGCTATCCGTGCCAAACGATTGAAACTGAGCAAGACTGCGGAGACCTTGGCCGCATCGTGGCGGAAGGGGGCAATCAATGGATCCAAGTCTTGGACGATGGGCAGCACTGCGCAGCCATTGCGCGCCTTGAGATCGGCCAAGCCAGAGAGGTACTGAGCATTCTGTCGCCAAGTGTTTCCGGCCACCACGAGCGTACAGTCCGGCGTCATGCGCACGGGCGGAAGATCAATGCCCTGTGTAAGGTAGCGCCATGCCCGCAACGGCGCGGCTGAAGCCGCGGGCAGTTCTACAAAATCGGCAACCTCGTCACTCCAGCAAATAAACCGCAAGTCTGTCGCAACAGCAGATAGGGCCTGAGCCAAGGAGGCGGCCGCAAGCGCCTGGCTATCGCGTGGCGCCTCTGCCGTGGCCAAGACTGTGAGATCAAGCACAAGACGATTGCGCACCGCAGGCGCATCTCGCCCAGTGGCCGCGGGCGCAGGCATGCGGAGCGGGCCCTTCGCAGCCCGGGCATAGGCCCGCGCCGTCGCTGTCGCATGTGCCTGCCATGAATAATCCTGCGCGACTTTGGCACTTAGCGCCTGCGCGCGTGTTTCTCTTTCGTCAGCAGAGCAGTCCAGACAGCGGGTAATCGCTTCCGCTATGCTGCGCGGATCACCGACATCGCAATATTCGGCCAGATCTCCAAAATACGCCCGTTCCGAAGAGCGGTCCCCCAAGACGAGCGGGGCGCCCGCCGCCGCCGCTTCGAGCGCGGCAAGCGATGCGCCTTCCGCCCAGCTTGGCAAGCAAAACATGCGCGCGCCCGCAACTGCGGAACGTAGCATCTCGCCAGCAGCATCCAGCCGGTCCACGATCAATAGATCGGGCCCTGCGGCATCCCGCACCCGCCCAGCATAGGCTCGATCCCCTTCATGGCCCACCAACACCAACCGCAGCGGCAAATCGCGCAGCGCGCGCGCCAGCAGGAGTTGATTTTTACGTGGCTCAATACGGCCGACACAAAGGACATAGTCCTGCGGCCCGGGTAGATCCGCCAGATATGTCTCCCGAAACAGGTCCGGCTCACCCGCCTGCCACAGCTTGGCATCAACAGGATTGGGCACAAGGCTCGCGCGGTCGTCTTCAACCGAGGCCCCGATCTCCTCCAGAGCCTCCCGCTCAGCCTGGCTGAGAAAAATGACATGGTCGGCCATGTCCAGCATGGCGCGTACCATGGCGTGATACCCCGCCACCGGCTCAGACAACCGCCCGCGCCCCGACAGATGCGTCATGGCCTTTTGATAGCTGACAGCATGGGTCTCCAGATCGCCCAATGGCAACTGGGGCAATTGCCCCTGCCAGAAACCATACGCACGCAAGTCCAGATAGATCGGTGACAGGACGACCCGCTTGCCCGCCGCTTTGAGTTGCTCACAGGCGACCAGAGCACTGGCGGGGTCCCAAACATTGAACAGATGCACCATCGGTTCGGAAATATCCGCAGCACCGGTATAGGCGCCCGCCTGTGCCGCAACACCCTGCGTGCGCAAGACTTCCGCTGTTCGCGGCACCCTGACACTCGGACCGCCGCGGGCTTGATGCTCATCCCCATGCAACAAAAGCCGTATTGGACCAGGAAAAGCGGCCCCGGCCTGCGCGCCACCGCCAGAGAACGCTGTCAGGTCAAGGGTTTCGAACGCCTGGGCGTGGATGTCTGCAAAGATGTTCCAACTTTGGGCCGCCACCGCACGCCGCTGCTGATGCGCCGCCTCGACAAAAGCTGACAGCGCCCGTTGCAACCCCTCCGCGTCGCCTGTAGGAAAACCTGAGTGCTCCAGAGACCCCAACGCTGGCGCATCGCAGGCAATAACCGGCGTGCCGGCAGCCCTTGCGGTGCAGGCCAAAGAGACGCCAAAGCCCGATGGATGCGGCACCAGCAGGCAATCCACGGCACGGCAGATCTCAAGGGCATTTTGAGCATCTGCCTCGATATAACGCCATGTGATGCCGGGCATCTGCACCGCAGAGACATCTTCCGCCTGCCCCGCAACGCCAATCACCAAATCAGCATCAAGGACATCTGCGCCCAGCCCCGGCGGGCTTACGACCACATGTTCAACACCGGCTTGCCTCACGGCAGCTTGTGTATCGGTATCGGGACATATCACCAGATCAACGTCGTCCAGCCCACTGGGCGCTGTATCCTGTACCCAACCGGCCACGCGTGTGGCTTTAGGCGGGCGGGCGTTCTGTAGCGGAATGTAGTAATTGATGTCCGCCTGCGGATCGGGCCTATCGCTTAAGGTAACCCCGGAAATCCGCGCCGCAAGCGCCATGGCCAAAGGCTCCAGCGCCGTGTCCGATAAAACGATCCGTATCCTGAACGAAGAGCTGGCCATAGACACAGCAGATCAGACGCATTCTTCGTGAACTGCGCAACTCATGATGTGCTCACTTTCAACTCGCTGAGTATATCACGCAATCCTGCCCGCCAATCCGAGCGGGCCATGCCGAAGGTTGCTTGGGTCGTGGCATTGTCCATGCGCGAGTTGAGCGGGCGCGCGGCGGGCGTGGGATAGTCTGAGGAGGGAATATCGACCACCTCGCAATGGAGACCTGATTGCTGAAAGATTTCACGCGCGAAATCGGCCCAACTCACGTCAGGAGCCCCAGACAAATGGTAAGTGCCCGACTTCGACGGATCCTCCAACAGCTGGCGCGCAGCGGTGAGACAGGTATCGGCAATGGCCGCGGCGCAGGTCGGCCCGCCGATCTGGTCCGCGACAATGGTCAAGCGTTCGCGCTCTGCACCCAGCCGCAGCATTGTCTTGATAAAGTTGTTGCCATGCGCGGATACCACCCAAGAGGTGCGGAAAATTGCATGGGTCCCGCCTGCAGCGCGCACGGCGTCTTCGCCAGCGCGCTTGGTCCGTCCATAGGCGCCCAGCGGTCCGGTGGGGTGGTCCGGGGCAAAGGGCTGCTCCCCGCTGCCGTCGAACACATAATCGGTCGAGATATGGATCAAAGGCAGCCCCCGCGCGGCACAGGCCCGGGCGATGGCACCCGGCGTGGTGCCGTTGATCGCCAATGCCAGATCTTCTTCCTCTTCGGCACGATCGACGGCCGTATAGGCCACCGCGTTGATCACCGCATCTGCATCTGTCGCCGCGACAAAAGCCGCACAGGCCTCCGGATCGGTGAAGTCAGCCTCTTGCCGCCCGCGCACTTCAAGCGCTACATCGCCAGCCCGGCACTGCAATTCCTGACCGACCTGTCCGCTCTCTCCGAACACAAGGACCTTCTTGAGCTGCGACATGTGATCTCCAATTCGACATTTAAAATTCTGGTGTCCCCACAGGGCTCTGCCCGCGGGCTCGGCTCACCCTTTGCCCAGCCGTTCCCCGACGCCTTGGCGCTGCTGCAGCGGCCGCCACCAAGCCTCATTGTCGAGATACCATTGCACGGTTTTCTCCAGCCCTTCCTCGACAGTCACCGACGGCCACCAGCCCAACTCTGCACGGATGCGCTTGGGATCAATGGCATAGCGCGCATCATGGCCCGGGCGGTCGGCAACAAAGGTGATCTGGTCGGCGTAGGACCCGCTGTCCTTGGGGCGCTTGGCATCCAAGATCGTGCAAAGTGTTTTTACCAACTCCAGATTGGTGCGCTCGTTCTCGCCGCCGATGTTGTAAGACCGCCCCACAGCGCCCTTTTGAACCACGACCAAGAGCGCATCCGCATGATCCTCAACATAGAGCCAATCGCGGATATTGTCGCCCTTACCATAGATCGGCAGCGCTTTGCCCGCCAGCGCGTTGAGAATGATCACCGGGACCAGCTTTTCGGGGAAATGATAGGGGCCGTAGTTGTTGGAGCAATTGGTCATCACCACCGGCAGCCCGTAGGTCTCATGCCAAGCCCGCACCAGATGGTCCGAACTCGCCTTGGACGCCGAATAGGGCGAGCGCGGGTCATAGGCCGTCTCTTCGGTGAACATCACCTCCGGATCAGCAGGCAAAGAGCCGAAAACCTCATCAGTGGAAATGTGATGAAAGCGAAAGCTGTCCGGCTTGCCTTGCCCTGTCCAATAGGCACGTGCGGCTTCCAGCATATTATAGGTGCCGGTGATATTGGTCTCTATAAAGTCACCCGGACCGTCGATGGAGCGATCGACATGGCTTTCCGCAGCCAGATGCATCACCGCATCGGGTCTATGCGTCTCAAACACGCGGTCCAGAGCCGCACGATCGCAGATATCGACCTGTTCAAAGGCATAAAGCGGGCTGTCGGATACGGGCGCCACATTCTCCAGACAGGCCGCATAGGTCAGCGCATCAAGGTTCACAACGTGATGCCCCTGCCCCACCGCGCGCCGTATCACAGCCGACCCGATGAACCCCGCCCCGCCGGTCACCAGTAATTTCATGCTGCGCCCTCCCAGACAAAGGGTGTTTCAAAATCGGCCAGCGCGGGCGCTTTCGCATCTTTGTCACTCAACAGGGCCTCATCCGGGGAGATGCCCCAATCCACCCCGCAACTGTCCCAATGGACGGCCCCGTCACATTCGGGAGAGTAATAGTCCGAGCATTTATAGACGATCTCTGTATCAGGGGCTCGGGTTACAAACCCATGCAGGAACCCTGCCGGCACCAACAGTTGCTTGCCATTCTCAAAACTCAACTCGACACCGATCCAATTGCCATAGGTCGGGCTGCCCCGACGAATGTCCACGGCCACGTCATAAAGCGCGCCTTTACCGCAGCGTACCAGCTTGTCCTGCGCATGCGGCGGGGCCTGAAAATGCAGCCCGCGCACTGTCCCAACCTGGGCGGACAAAGAATGATTGTCCTGCACAAAATCAATCTCAATACCGGCGTCCGACATGCGCTGTCGATTCCAGCTTTCCGAGAAGAAACCCCGCGCATCGCCATGCCGAGCAGGCGTAAGGATAAGGACGCCCGGCAGCGCAGTCTTTTGGATATCAAGCATGAAATATGACCCCTGGAATTTTCTTGATAGGTACAAAAAAAATCAATATATCAAAAGGTCTAAAATACGCTACGGACCGCATTGCCTGCGCGCTGCGGTACCGGCCCCACATGTTAGACCGAGGACCCGTTTTCTGCTATCCTAGTAACGGCGGAAAAGTCCGAAAATAGTTGCCAAACTATAGGGGCCCGCCATCTACTATCCATAACCTCCGTCTCTCGCATCTCCAACAAAGAGATTAAAAGCAGAATACCTTGATATAATCGAAGGAAGTAATCCGATGACTGCCAACATCACCTATTACGGTATCACCAATGATTTTTTCCAGCTGGCTTTCGACGACGTCGCAGTCGCTGCATCCAGTAGCACCTCGATCACGCTCGTAGATCAGATATCTGGTTACCGCACCGTTCTAACCGGGCTTAATTTCAGCGGGGATATTGAAAACGGGGTTCTCAACGGCACCCTAACGGCCATGCAGATCAGCGATAGCAGCAGCAACCCTGTTGTGTCGCTCGACGGGGTCAGTTGGAACGCCCAGCAATTCGTCGATGCCATCATCGAACTTCTAAACAATCCGAACCAAGATAGTGCTGGCCTGACCGCCCTCTTTAGCCTTCAACCCATCAACTTTGATGGCTCTGCTGCCGATATTGGTGCCGACATCTTTTTTGATGGGGTGAGCCAGCCGGTCACCATGTTGGGCGGCAACTATCGTGATACGCTCAGTGGTGGCGATGGGAACGATACAATCAATCCCGGCAATTCAGCCGAGTTCGACGGTGACGTGGTTTTCGGCAGTCTAGGGTCAGACAGGATTGACCTTGCGGGCTTGCAACAGAACCGCTGGTTCGAACTGTCCTATGAGGAATTCAATACACCGGTGACCGTCAACTTTGACGGCAATGCGGGTACGGCGAGTGTTAACAAAGGTGCCGGCCAAACCGATACCGTAGTGAATGCCGCCAACGTGCTGATATACGGCATTGGTATTTATGGGGGTCGCGGAAACGATACATTCACGGGCACTTCTGGGGGAGGTAACTTTGTCAGCCTCAGCGGTATGGAAGGCAATGACACTTTCAACCTGACGCTTGATGGCACGGTCCGACTTGATTATCGCGGCGGATGGGTAGATGGCCCCTCCACCGGTATCACCGCCAATCTGGCCGCAGGCACCGTCAGCAATGACGGCTTTGGCGGCACCGACACCATCAACATTCTAGGAGGCGATGGCACGTTCGAAATGCGCGGCACCGATTTTAACGACAACATCATTGGGTCGGCAAACAACGAACGCTTCATCCTACGTCTCGGCAACGACACGCTCGATGCGGGGGGAGGATTTGATACCCTGCGTTATGATCGAAATGGTGTAGAATCCATCAATGTCGACCTTACGCAGGGCCAAGTTTCGGGCCGGTGGCACGGCACTGATTTTCTCCATTCCATTTCAGGTGTCGAAGAAATCCGCGGCTCGCGCAGCGGTGCTGACACGATGGTCGGCGACGAGAGTGACAATATGTTGCGCGCCTATGATGGGGATGACATCCTGATTGGGAATGGTGGCACTGACTTCCTATATGGCGGCGGTGGGAACGATACGCTCGATCCCGGAGACAACAATAATTTCGATTATGTCGATGCTGGCGCAGGCATTGACCAAGTCCAAGCAGGGGGCGTGTTGGAGGGCTATCTCGAAGTTGGCCACTATGATCTGCGCAACAGCACGAGCATGACCGTCAACTTTGAGATGAACAATGATCCCAACCAGCTCGACAATGCGACAGTCTCAAAGGGCAGCTTTGGTACGACCACCGTATTGGCAGCTTCCACAGCCTTCCAAGCTGATGGGATCGCCTTCAGCGGCGGAGAGCTGAATGACACGTTCAACACCACGCTGACAGAGCGCGGCTGGGTCGGGTTCAGAGGCGGCCGGGGCGATGATACTTATAGTATCAACAATACAGGCGACGGCCAAAACGCTATCGTACGGCTCAACTTCGACAAGGGTATCGACAACCGAGACACCCCAGACCAGGGCCTTAACGTGGATCTAGCGACCGGCATCATTGCCAATGATGGCTTTGGTGGGCAGGACGCAATCGTCGGTAATTACGATCTTCAGCTCGAGATCCGGGGCACTGACAACGCCGATATGATATCGGGCAGCCACCGGGACGAACGCTTTATCGGGCGCGCGGGCAATGATACCATCGACGGTAAAGGCGGATATGACCTGATCCGGTTTGACCGCACTGACGTCGATAGTGGTGTGCGGGTCGATCTGGGCATGGGCACTGCAACCGGTAGTTTTTCGGGATCGGCGTTCACCTACACGCTGGCCAATATCGAGGCGGTCAACGGCAGCGTCTACAACGATATCCTGAAAGGCTCAAACGGGGGTGAAACCTTCGCAGCACGAGATGGCGATGATCTGATCTTTGCGGATGGGGCTTCGGCAAGCTACTTTGGCTCCAGCGTGGCCAATCAAGTTTATCGGCTCTATCAGGCTACGCTTGACCGTGCACCAGATGTCACCGGCCATAGCAATTGGTCCGAACGTATCGCCACTGGTGAACGTACCCTGCTAGAGGTGGCGGAAGGTTTTGTCGGATCGCCCGAGTTCACCGCCACCTACTCCGCCAATCTGACGAATTCTCAGTTTGTGACCCTACTCTATAACAACGTGTTGAACAGCAACCCTGACGACCAAGGTCTTGCGCGCTGGACCGGCGACCTAGAAGCTGGCGCCAGCCGTGCCGAGGTTGTGCTGGGCTTCTCTCAGAGCCCACAGTTCATCAATGAGACGACACTTCAAGCCAATGCCTATGCCAATGCTAGCCTTGCGAGCAGCTGGAGCGACGATGTTTTCCGGCTCTATCAGGCCACGTTGGACCGGGCGCCAGATGTACAGGGCCAGACCAATTGGTCGCAGCGGCTTGCCGATGGCGCGCAAACACTGGAGCAGGTCGCCCAAGGGTTCGTCGGCTCTCAGGAGTTCCAGAACATCTATGGGGGGGCCGACAATGATCAGTTTGTCACCCTGCTCTATAACAATGTGCTGGGCAGCACCCCTGATGATAAGGGGTTCGCACGCTGGACCGGAGAGCTAGAGAGTGGCGCCAGTCGGGCAGAAGTCGTCTTGGGCTTTTCGCAAAGCCCACAATTCATGTCTGAAACGGCGGCGGACGTTAAGACCTGGATGCGCACACAGGATGTGCATGACACGATCGTAGCAGGCACCGGTGATAATATCGTCGCTGGCGGTCAGTTTGCCGATGTGTTCGTCTTTGCGGCAGATCAGGAAAGTCGGACAGTCATACGGGATTTCGAAGCCTGGGATGGCCTGCAATTGACAGGCTTTGGGTACACCGATTTGGCCCAGGTCAAAGGCCAAATGTCTCAGTCTGGCAGCGACGTGATATTCAGCGACAGAAATGTCGAAGTGGTACTAGAGGACACTGCGCTGGCAGACATCGTTAACGATACATTCGTGGACACGTTTGTTATCGTTTAAAGAATCTCCGAAGCCGCCCTTTTGGCTTTGATCGAATATGAGAAAAGGCGCGCAGGAAAACTGCGCGCCTTAATTTTTGGGTATGATCAGAGACCAGCATGACCCCTGCCTACCCACATTGTGACATCCTGATGTTTCGCGCGCGAAACATTTCTACAGACTCTATTTTTGGGATTTCAGCCAATAAAGCAGGCGATGCCGCAATTCAGGTGTCAGGTTTTCGCCAATGATCTCCACGCGCTTACCCTTCCCATAGTCCCTAAGGGTGACCCCGGGGCGAATTTCAGTCTCTTTATAAGCAGTCTGTATAGCCTTATCAGCCTTGGCTTTAGATGGCTTACCTTCTCTTGAAGGCGACAACGCAGTGGCAATCACAGCCAGTTCTGTTTGCGCATCCGAAACGTCTGCCTTGTCCAGTTGAGCTTTAAGACGCGGCGCAAAATCGGCATCCTCTTCAAGGCGTTTGCCGAGCTGTAGCCCCATACGCTCACCTAAGGCCTGTGGGAACCGAAGCACACCGTCGAGCTGGCGCACCACTGGCAAGAAGGATCGGATCTTGGAGCGTTTGGCACGAGAAGCGGCTCTAAAAAGGCTCAAAAGGGCGGCTTTATCACTTTCGTAGACGCCCTGATCGGAGGCTTTGGCGGCAATCCTCGCACGCTCGAAATAGCTTAATCCGACCCGAATCTCATTTTCTTCCACCATCGCCAGATAGGCATCAGGCGCCTCGCTTGGCCTACGGAGCAAGGCGAGCACTTGGCGGCTGCCCCCATCTTCAAGATTAAGCTGCGTTAGTGCCTGACAACGGCGCCACCCAGAGATCAGCCCATAGGTTCCCCCGCCCAGATCCGCCACTTCGACGGGGGTTTGCTGACCGCGGTCCCGCAAAGATGCGATGAGCGCTTGCATCTCATCATCATCTACAGCCAACCGATCACGGACCAGATAATCCATTTTGATTTGCGCCAAATCCAGCGTAATGGTCATCCGCCCGGATTGGCGCGCATCGGCCAACTCATCGCTCATCTGTGCCAACGCCGCCGTTGCCGAAGCCTCTGATGCAACATCAGCAATGGGTGCGCGCAGGGAAGCCGGCGCCAAGGGTGACATGGATTTTGTTTCAGGGGCGGTATCGAGATAGGTGGGATTGGCAGGTGTCAGGCGTTTGCGCTTGGCCATGGGGCGGCTCCTTGTGGCGGGACGCCGGCAGCTTGGCGGCGCGGGCTGAACGGGGGGTTAGGGCAGCGTACGTTGCAACAGGGCAGGAAGAGAGACAGATGTTTCGCGCGCGAAACATTTCGAAGTGCTGATATCATTCCGCAGCCTCCCGAGCGGCAAGCTCGTCACGGCGCCAAGCCCCGATTAAAAGCTGTTTGAAGGCAGCATAAGTGGCATCGAATGTCTCGCGACCGCGCACATAGGTCTCGCGGTTAAAATCGCGGTAATCGGCCTCGTAGATACCTTGTACCTGCTCATTGGCTTGGCCGATCAGCGCGGTGAAATCCTGTCGGTGCGGGGACAGAGTATTGCCCAGATAAGCCTGCATTAGAGCCGCAAGTTCAGCTTGTTGCCCACTGTCAAAGCGAGTGACCACGGCACGTACCGCATCCCATTCAAAGTTCAACTCAGCGCGGCCAAGCGCGCGGGCGGCCATGTTCTCTGCCTCTTCAATAGACCCGAAAGTGGCATGAAGCATGTCAAAAAACCGCCCGGTGGAATCGAATTCCAAAAAGGAAGCGCCCAGTGGCACCAGCAGAATGTCAGCGGCGGCCAGCCCGTTAATCGTGAGATAGCCAAGGGCAGGGGGGGTATCGATAAAGATCACGTCATATTGGTCGAGCACGCCATCGGCTTCAAACGTCTCGGTTAGCGCATCCCACAGCTTCCAACCCCGCGCAGACATGCGCCAGACCGGAATCTGGAATTCAGCCCAATAGAGGTTCAGCTGCGCCCCAATCAGATCAATGTTGGGCCAGTGGGTTTTTTGAATCAGACTGCTGCTGTGAACCTCCAGCGCGTCACTCAGCGTATCATCCAGTGGTACAGGCGGATCTCCCCGATCCATACGACGCTGGTTTTCGACCCGTTGATGGCCGGCATAATGGCGCGCCAAAAGCGGGAAGACCGTTTGCCACTCATCTTCGACCTTACCGCCGAAAATGGATGTCATTGATCCCTGGCTATCAAGATCGACCACCAGCACCCGGTAGCCATCAAGTGCAGCTGACATGGCCAGATGCGCGGCTGTAGACGTCTTTCCTACGCCGCCTTTAAAATTTGCTACAGCCACCATCTTGGCCGGTTGGCCAGCCGGGCGGTACGGGAGGTATTCTTTGGCCTTCGATCCTTCTTGCCCGAAATGCGCACGCAGGCGGAGCACTTCATCAAGGGTAAACCATTTGGCCCCGCCTTCGGTTTCTGACAGGCCTTGAGGCAGATCTGGATTGCTCTTGAGCACGCGGCGGAAGTGGCCGGTGGCGACGGGGATCAGATAGCGGGTAATTTCCCAAGTGGAAAAGCGGCGTAAGCTGCGGCTGCCCGTAGCTTCAATTCCGCGGCTCTCTAGATCTGCCCGGCCTGCCTTACAGGCACGGGCGATGGCTTCAAAGCTGGCAGAGGTGGTGGCCTCTCCCAAAGCGGCCTGAGCCTTGTCAGGATCGATATTGAAATAGGGGGGTTTGCCCGAAGTCTCAACTGCCATTTCTGCCTCATGTGTGCTCTTTTTGACAAGGTAACACAAAAGTCCGCACATGTAAGGAAAGAGTGATCCTTAGCTGTATTTTCTTAGGAATTCTGGGGGATTGAGGGGTTGTTTATTGGGGTATGTCGGGGCTTAGCCCACTTTTTTACGTTATAAATTGGTTAATAGTACGTTACAGACTTCAAAGCCTTCCGGCAATGCGTTGGAAAAAAACAGCTTTTCGATGACTTTTTTGGGAGCACTGACTCTGAAACAACGTTGCTCTGACTCTGATCCCCCGAAAAGATGACTCTGATCCCCCGAAGGTCGGGCAGGGAACGCTGGACGGGCGCTGTGGATAACTTTAGGCTGAGCGTCACTGAAACCCCGAAGAATCGGGGGCAGCAAAAGCACTCCGAAACGGAGGCATGAGCAGAGGCAGGGTGAGGGGCAGATGCCTCCGCCCGCAATGAGGCGACAGGCGATGACAGCGACAGCGGCAGGCGGACCTTTGTCCGGTCCCCGAGGAACAGGCGATTTTTTCGTCTGCGATATTTTTGATGCCGCGCCCAAAGATGATTTGGGCACAATGGAACATCCAATTTTCTCGCTTTCTACCCGGCCGGACCGGCGCATCCTGAGCTATGCACATAACGATACAACCGTCGATGTGATCCCCTCGGTCAAGGGCCGCGCCACGATCCATGATAAGGACATCTTGATCTATTGCGTCAGCCAGTTGATGGCCGGGCTCAACGCCGGGCGCGAGATTTCTCGGCGGCTGACGCTCAAGGCGCATGATTTGTTGGTGGCGACGAACCGCGATACATCGGGCGATAGCTATGCCCGGCTGCGCGATGCCTTTGAGCGTCTGGCGGGCACAAGGATCACCACCAATATGACCACCGGGGGGATCGAGGTCACTCAGGGTTTTGGCCTGATCGAAAGCTGGGAAATTGCCCGACGGGGCCGGGGTGGGCGAATGCTAAGTGTGAGCGTTGTGCTTTCGGAATGGCTGTTTCGGGCGGTGATGAATAAATCCGTGCTGACGTTGAGCCGGGATTATTTTGGCCTGCGCAAACCGTTGGAGCGGCGGCTTTACGAGCTAGCGCGCAAACATTGTGGCCGCCAACCTGAGTGGCGCATCTCCCTGCCCGTGTTGCACAAGAAATCTGGCTCCTCTGCGCCGGTACGGGTGTTTCGGGCAGCGGTGCGCAAGATGATGGCCGAGGGGCTGCCGGATTACGAGATCAGTGAAGAGCCGGGCGACATCATGCTTTTTACCCGCCGGGGTCAGGTGGTGGAGCCAGAGAAAGGGCCAGGAAGTGGGGATGTGCCATTGCTGAGTTCTGATGCGCTGGAACGGGCGCGTGCCTTGATGCCCGGTGAGGACATTTATGCGCTTGAGGCGGAATGGCAAACTTGGTGGCGCGAGAGTGGCCGCAAGCGACTGATGGCACCAGACCGGGCGTTTCTGGGTTGGGTGGAGAGCCGCGCGAAACGGGTTCGGTAACAGGGGGAAGTTGCCTGAAGCTTTGCACCGGGGGGTGAGCAGGCACCACTTTTGAGGCCGCCCGATCCGCCTTGCATTTGTTTCGCAGCGAAACATCTTGCGCACAGGTCCTGTTCCATGTGGCACCGATAGGGGCGGGTTTTAGGATCGCCTTGCCTCATATTCCCATAGCCTCTATGCAGCGCTTGTTTTGAATGTCGGGAGGTCCATGTGCTGCTTGGAAGAATGTACCGGATCTTTCAGCGCTATGCCGACAGTCACGTTGCTTTTGATCTTCCTGGCGGAACCCTGCGGGATATCCAGGGGCATGAGATCGGAACTGTGCGCTCAGTGCATGTGCGTGGCACCCGGCTGCAGCTTAGCGGTGTGGCACAGGCGCAAAGCATTACGATGCGGATCAACCAGACCGCACAGACCATTCATCCTACGCCTGACCCGGGCCACAATAACCGTCCGGTTTTTGCTTTTGACCTACCCTTAGAGACAGGGCCGATCCAAATCACCTTGGAGTCAAAGACCACATCGGCATCACAGGTCTTTGGCGGGGTGACGTCGTTCCGACTGGCGCGTGCGCGTGCGACCTTAGGTGTTCGCTTTTTGTGGACCATTCTAAAAGCGCTGCCGCAAATCTACGTCTGGAAATGGCAGGGCGATCTGGGGGCACGTGAAAGCGTGAAGCAGCGGCTGGGGTTGGTGCCGCAGTCCCTCGCCAAGCCTCTCTTGGCTGACAGCCTACTGGTCTGGCCAACCGGGCCTGTCGCTTCTGAAGCCGCGACAGATTTTACGGCACCGTCCCGCGCCACGCTGGTGATGCCGGTGTTCAACGCGTTTGATATGCTTCCCGAAGCCCTGTCACGGATCGCGGCGCATTCTGGCGATCAATGGCGGCTCATTCTGGTCGAGGATTGTTCCTCGGACCCTCGGGTGCGTCCCTTTTTGCAAGACTGGGCAACACAGCCCGGCCATGCTGGGCGGGTCCAACTGTTGTGCAACGACAAGAACCTCGGTTTTGTCAAAACGGTGAACCGCGCGCTCGAGGTTGCGCGACAATGGCCCGATCATCCGGTTGTCCTGCTGAATTCCGATGTTTTTCTGCCCAAAGGCTGGCTGCCGCGGTTGCTCTCGCCGCTGTCTGATCCTTCGGTCGCCTCGGTCACGCCCATGTCTAACGATGCCGAGATATTCACGGTACCGGTGATCTGCGCACGCGGCGCACTGGCTGCCGGGGCGGTAGATGTAATCGACGCGATTGCGGCCACGTTTAATCCAGAGAGTTCCTATCGCGAGGCGCCCACGGGCGTAGGGTTCTGCATGGCGCTCGCGCCGCAGTTTCTCATGAAGGTGCCCCAGTTTGATACCGTCTTTGGCCGGGGCTACGGCGAAGAAACGGATTGGTGCCAGAAGACCCGCGCCCTCGGTGGGCGTCATCTGGGCGTGGGGAACCTCTTTGTCGAGCATCGCGGGGGGACGTCCTTTGGCTCGGCAGCCAAGCAACGGTTGCTGGAAAAAAACCTGTCTGAGATCACCCGCCGCTACCCACGCTATGACGCAGAGGTACAGGCTTTTATCCACCATGATCCGCTGGCCACTGCCCGGTTGGCGCTGGCCTTGGCCTGGGCGGGAGCACATCAGCAGACCGATGTTCCGGTATATCTCGCGCACAGTCTGGGCGGAGGGGCCGAGCTGTATCTACAACGGCGCATTGCGCAGGATATCGGGGCAGAGGGAGCGGCAGTGGTGTTGCGCGTGGGGCAGCTACAGCGCTGGCACATTGAAGTGCATACCCGGTTTGGGGTGACCTCAGGCACCCTTGAGGATGCGGAGGAGCTGGTTCGGCTGGTGGGGCTGCTGCCGGCCCGGCGCATTGTCTATTCCTGCGGTGTGGGGGATCGCGATGCGGTGAGCCTGCCCGGTGTCATGCTGGGGCTGGCCGGGGAGGGTGCCCATCCCATTGAGCTTTTGGTGCATGACTATTTTCCCATCAGCCCTTCTTATACCCTGCTGGGATCAGATGGGCGCTATCATGGGGTGCCCGTGGCCGGGGGGGCGCTTGAAAAAGATCCGGCGCATCATGCCGCGCGGCCGCACGGCTTGGCCCGCGCGACACTGGCCGAATGGCAGGTCGCCTGGGGGCGCCTGATCGATGCTTGTGACCAGATCACTGTCTTTTGCGAAACCAGCCGCGATCTTATGGCGCAGGCCTACCCCCGCGCGGCGGATCTGTGCAGGGTTGTCCCTCATGTACTTTTGCAGGTGCCAGAGCGTATCGTACCGCCCGCGGTCCGCTCAGGCGGGCCGGTGATTGGGGTGCTGGGCAATATCGGTGTACAGAAAGGCGCCGCGGTGGTGCAAAAACTAAGCGCCGATCTGGCACGGACGGGGGCGGGACGCGTGGTGGTGGTGGGATATATGGACCCTGACTTTTCCCTGACGGCCCCCTCGCAGGTGCATGGCGGCTACCAACTGCGCGACCTGCCCGGGCTGGTGGCACGTTATGGCATCTCGTGTTGGCTGATCCCGTCGATCTGGCCCGAGACCTTTTCTTTTACCACCCATGAAGCATTGGCCACGGGGCTGCCGGTCTTTGCTTTCGATCTTGGGGCGCAGGGGGCTGCGGTGAGCCGGGCGCAGGCTGCGGGCGCAGAGGCACATAGTTTCGGGGGGCTCTTGCCTTTGCCGGATGCGAAAGGCATCGATCCTGTATCAATCCTGTCCCGTATTCCTGTCCCGGAGCCCGCCGCATGAGCGTGAAACCACAGCTTATCTTGCATGTCGGCGCGCCCAAATGCGGCAGCACGGCTTTGCAAAACGCTTTGAGCATGACGCCGGATCTGGTGAATGTTCAAGGTCAGCAGCTGCGCTATACCGCGTGGCGGCAGGTCGGGAAGGTCGGGACAGCTCTTTATGGGCGACATGTGATCCAAGCGGCGCAGGCCTCGGCCTACGGATATGTAAGCTGGCCGAACTTCCGCCCCGATGAGCCCGCAGCGGCGGTTTTCGCCGGGCTGGATCAGGTTCGACGCAGGGGGCTGGCGCGCGGTCATATTCCGGTTGCCTCCTGCGAAGGGTGGATCAGCCGGGCCGAGGCCTTCGCGCCACATCTTGCGCGATGGGGCCATCCAGCGGTCGAGGTGGTGGCGTTTTTACGCCCGGTGGTGGAGTGGAACAACTCAGCCTTCTGGCAATGGGGCATCTGGAATGTCCCTAGCCTGGATTCATGGCTGACACGCGGCAACCTGCGCTACAGCTTCGGGCGAGACTTGGAGGCCTGGTCTCAGATCCCCAATGTGCGCGTTCGCTTTGCCTGGGCCCAGCCCGACGCCGTCGCGCAATTTGCACAGTGGTATGGAGTTGACCTAGAACCCGCGTTGACGCGCAACTCATCGTCCTCCCCCCCCCTTGTCGGGGTTTTGATGCGGCACCGCCGCCTGCGCCCAAGCGGACATGATGCGGCCACCGAATTCGTAGTTCAGCGCTGGTGTCTGCCTGTGGAAGGCCGCAGATTATGGGCCGTGATGGCACGCCATGTGCATCAGTTGCGCCCGGTCACGCAGGAAAACCGCAATGCCCTGCGGCGCATCGCCTCTGATGATGGCATGCGGGCGGTTTGTGACGATCCTCGCTGGGTCGAGGAAAAGCGCCACCATGCGGAAATCCTTACGGGCATTTCCCCTCTTAATGACCGCGCACAGCTTGCCGAGTTACATGCCTCTCTGGCGGCAGGTCTGGCGCGGGTTTCAAACGCCTTGGGAAACCCCGCGCCCGCTGTGCCGCCATGCCCTGAAGCGCAGGACGAACTGGCGCAGTGGGACGCGGTATTGGTGGCCATGATTGACATGTTGCTGAAAGCCGACCGCAAACTGCGTGCCCAAGCCTGGCGCCAGGGGGGGCGAAAGCAACTTTGGCCACGCGCGACAGCAGCAGTCGCGCGCCTGCACGATCACTTGTTCAGCAGATCGCGGTGATTTCGGCGCAGCAGTAAAAGCCCCATCGTCAGACAGACGAGGGAGATGCCGATGACATAGGGCACAGAAATATAGTCAGGCCGGTAGGTACTGTAGAACCCCGACCGCATCAGCCCGGTGATGTGGATCAACGGATTGTACCATAGGTAGGATTGATAGGTATTTGGAATTGTCTCGTAGGTGAAAAAGATACCAGACAGAATGAAAAGAGGCGTGTTTATAATTGACCATGCGCGTTGGTATATGGGCAGGCGAAGGAACATGTAGCAGTTGAATGCCCCAATGCCCAAGGCGAGTAACGCAGCCAGCCCGTAGGCCTGCATGATGATCACAAAATTTAGGTTCACCCGCGTTTCGAACAACAGCATGATGCCGGTGAAAACGATGTACCCCACCAGCAGTTTGGTCATCACCTCAAGCACAAAACGCGCGAGGAGCGAGTCGAAATAGGTCACTGTCGGATAGGCCAAAAGAGGACGCGAGTAGGTCAACCCCCCAGCCACTTTGCCCTGTACTGAAGTGTAGAGCATGAAAGGCAACATGCCGGTGGCATAGAACATTGCAAAGCTGATCCCAAGAGCCGGTGCGCGGACCAATGCCGAAAACACCATCGTCAGGACCGCGATTCCAAAGGCAGGTTCCACAATGGCCCAAAGATACCCCCCGGGTGATCGGCCGTAAGACGTTGCCATTTCGCGCAAGACAAGCGCCATCACAGCCCGAAGACTGCCGAAACGACGCCGGTGCTGGCGCGGGCGCGCGGGTGAAGGAAAGCTCTGTGCGGGCATGAGGACGCTGACCGATGTCTATGGCATTCAGAGCTTGTTCTGTATATCAATGAACTTCAAAGATGAAGTTCTCCGTGAAAGGCTGTGGCGATGTCCTCTGCCCCCGATGCCCCCAAGCCTGTAGCAGCGAAAGCGCTTTTTTTGTCTAAGGATACCGTGCCCACACCGCCCGCTCCCGTCACGGTTTTGCCGCTGCCCAAGCCGGGGGCAGGTGATCGTAATGCCAAGGGGCCAAATGCCGCTGCTCGAGAGGGTTTGCGCCCGCCCGTCAGGCGCAGTTTTGCCCGGTTGCGACATGTGCTTGTCGCCCTCAGTTTTATCGTTTGTGTCATTGTTCCAGCCGCGGCCAGCGGGTTTTACCTATGGACGGTGGCGGTGGATCAATATGCTTCCAGCGTGGGCTTTACGGTTCGCCGCGAAGATGCAGGATCGCCCACTGATGTGCTGAGCGGGTTGACCAATTTCTCCGGCGCCAGCTCTACCGATACCGACATCTTGTTTGAATATCTGCAAAGCCAGAAACTGGTCAGCGAGATGGATGCAGAGGTTGGCCTGCGGACGCGGTGGTCCAAGCCAAAGTATGACCCGGTCTTTGCCATTGATGAGAATGCCTCCATCGAGGCCTTGATGGCCTATTGGGAACGCATGGTGCGGGTATCCTATGGCACCGGTGCAGGGTTGATCGAGGTGGAAGTGCGCGCTTTTGCGCCCGATGATGCAACGCTTATTGCCGAGGCGCTGTTTGCCAAGAGCTCGCAGATGATCAACGATCTGAGTTCAATCGCTCGCTCTGACAGTATTCGTTACACGAATGTTGAGCTTAAGGCCGCGGAGGATCGGTTAAGGGGTGCCCGCGAAGCCCTGACGCGGTTTCGCAATGTGAACCAGATTGTCGATCCGCAACTGGATCTGCGCAGTCAGGCGGGGCTTCTGGCCAAGTTGCAGGAGCAGAAAGCGACTGCCTTGATTGAACTTGACCTATTAAGCAAGACGGCCCAACTCAGCGATCCGCGCAACCAGCAAGCACAACGCCGTCTTGAAGTGATCAACGAACGCATCGCACAAGAGCGCCTTAAACTTGGCGGCTCGGGGCAGTTGCCCCAAGAAGGTGACCGTGGGTTTGCTGATATCATCGGGGAGTACGAGCGGCTTGTGGTGGACCGGGAGTTTGCGCAGGAAGCCTATATTTCCGCGCGGGCCGCCCATGACAGTGCCCTGTCGGAGGCAAACCGCAAGAGCCGCTATCTGGCCGCCTATATGGAGCCGACGCAGGCGCAGAGTGCTGCCTATCCCGAACGGTTAACGCTTCAGATCGTCATCACACTGTTCCTATTCCTGCTGTGGAGTGTCGGCGTGTTGGTTTATTATTCGGTCAAAGATCGCCGCTAGAGAGCCGCAATATGATCGTGTTTCAAAATGTCTCTAAATCCTTCCTGCTGGAAGGCAGCCGCAAGGACATCATAAAAAACGTTAATGTGACGTTTCCAACTGGGCGCTCTGTGGGCTTGCTGGGGCGCAATGGCGCGGGCAAGTCTACGCTTCTCCAGATGATTGCCGGCACACAGGACCCCAGCGAAGGGCGCATTGTCACGACCGGTGCGGTGTCTTGGCCAGTGGGGTTCGCAGGGTCGTTCCACGGCGAATTGAGCGGTGCGCAAAACTGTCGCTTCATCGGGCGCATATATGGGGTAGATACGGACGAGCTATTGGATTTCGTCGAAGAGTTCGCCGGGTTGGGCATGCACTTCCACCTGCCTCTGCGCAGCTATTCTTCAGGGATGAAATCCCGCTTGGCCTTTGGCGTTTCCATGGGCGTGGCCTTTGATACCTATTTGGTGGATGAGATCACGGCGGTTGGTGATGCCGCCTTTACCAAGCGCAGCGACGCCTTGTTTAAGGATCGGATGAAGAATGCGGGCGCGGTCGTGGTAAGCCACTCAATGCCACAAATTCGCAAACTTTGCGATGCGGCGGTCGTGCTGGAGGGGGGGCAGATGCACTATTTCGACGATGTCGAAGAAGGCATTCGAATGCACAATCAAAACATGGCCAATAACGCCATTTAAAGCCTTTTTCCCCTTGTTAGACTCTGCCAAGAACCGCCGCGAGGTAAAATGCAGCGCTGGCAAGACGGCTTTGTCGGTAGAGCCCTGCGCGCCAGAGCGCCCAGGCTCTGAGGGGGCCGGGATGGGTGGTATCAAACAGATCAAGCAGCGCGAGATGTTCAGGCGTAAGCAGGTCCGCAGCAAGGCGGAGGGATCTTGTATTGGCTGCGATCCAATCCGCGTAAGTGCGTCCCATCACTTGCCGGGCCCGGCGTAGCGACGCCGGCAGCCCGGCATTGGCGCCCATCGTATTGTTGCCATGCTGGCGGTAGTGGATCATCGGGGTCTCATCGATACATACTTGCCCCCCCGCTCCGCTGATCAGCAGATACAGCCACCAGTCATGATAGGGAATTGCCTCTGGCATTCCGGCTTGGCGTACCAAGGCTAAGGCCTGTGGATCCATTACGATGCTATGGCCGCTGACCACATTTTGCGTCAGCGCATTGCGAAACCCCGGGGCGCGGCGGGGCGGGCGTGAGCGCCCGGTCACTTGAAGGTTCCTGTCAGTGTACAGGCTCTGTCCACTGTAGAGGGTACAGGGGCCGGAGGTATCTAATGCTTCCAAAGCGCAGGCCAGCTTATCGGGATGCCAGACGTCATCTTGGTCCGACAGGGCGACAGGCCCATCCGTGGGCAAATCAGGATGGGTCAGCAGCGACATGAAATTCGCAGCTGCACCCTGACGCGGTCCTTCGATCAGGTGGATGGTGCGGTTTGCCCCGTGTTCGGCGCGAAATGCTGAGACCACGGCGCGGGTCTCATCGGTAGAGCCATCATCGGAAATCCACAAATCCCATGGCACATGACGTTGCCCGACATAAGAGTCCAACTGTTGCCGCAGATGCGCCGCACCGTTGAAGGTCGCCATCAGGATCGTCACCCGAGAGAAAGAAATGCGCTTGCTGGGGGTGGACTCAGATGCGTGCGGGTTCGGGATTGGTTCGGACATCGAGAAGCTTTCACAGGGACTGGGCCCCTTGATGTGCCAAAACCGCGTTCCTGCGCAACCGCTCCAAAGGAAATCATCGGCGCTTGGTCCGCAGGTTTTTTCATATTGATCTAGTTTGTCGACAAGAGCCACATTTTGACCATCCACGCTGCGCAGCAGCACCTCACGCATCCCCCATCCCTTGAATTGGTGTGGTTTTGCGGGGGCGTCGATTGGTGGCGGAATTTCGACATATCATGACCCGTTCGGACGGGCCTGAGACCTATATGACGGGATTGGGCGATTTGGCCGTGCAGCAGCTGGCGGGGCAGATCAGTATCTATTCAGCCAGTGGCATGGGCGGTGGCGTCGGGCTGCGCGGGGGGGATACTTTGCAGTGGCGCGACAGCGCGGTCTATTCCACGCCGCAGGGATTGTCGGCCCCGCGCGAATTGCAGGTGATCGAGATCGACGGCACGCAGACGTTGCTGGCCTCGGGACAATACGGCGATCAGATCGATGCTTGGCAGATCCAAGGGGACGGCACGCTCGGGAGCGCCAGCCCCTTGCGGCTGAGTGGACCGAATGCGGACGCCAACCGTGGAGGCATCATCCAGTTGGAGCAGTTCCAAATGGATGGGGAGCATATTTTTGTCACGGCCAGCCGCTATGCAGACGGGCTGGTGGTCTGGAGCCGGGATGGAGACACCCTGCGCCAGATCGGGCAGGCGGAGAGCGCGGATTTTCTGGCCGGGGGATCGGTGCAGGCAATGGCCTTGTCGGACCCCGGAGGTGTCCCTTTCGTTCTGGCGGCCAGCTCCAACAGAGATGAATTGCTAGCATTTCAGATCCATCCCAACGGCAGTCTCGGGCATCCTGTGCGGTTGGATTTGCGCGACGGTTTGAACATCGATACGCCCACCCAGATCGAGACCGTTCAGTTGGCTGGGAAAAATTTCGCAATCCTAGGATCGGCGCAGAGCAACTCTGTCTCCGTTGTTAAGATCTCAGCGGGGGGGCAAATGGAGGTTAGCCATCAGGTAAATGACACGATCGAGACCCGTTTTGACAATCTGATCAGGCTTGAGGTTTTGCAAACATCCGAGGGTGTGTTTGTCCTGGCAGGGGGGACAGACAACGGGCTGACCCTGATGCTCCTTGATGCTTCGGGGCGGTTGCTTCATTTGGCCAGCATGGGTGATGAGCTGCGTGAGATGGCCTTGCTTGATACCGGCGGGACCGAAATGATCTGGCGCGATGGCGGATTGGACATTTTCGTTACGGGGGAAGTGTTGAAGGGTGACAACGACGCCGGGCGTGGCTTGACCCATCTGCGCGTCGCTGATCTGGAAGGGAACTTGCCGCAAATCCAGACAGGCAATGCGGACCACTTGTTAACCGGCACAGCCGGCCGGGACGTCTTCATGGTGGCCGATACCAACATCGCTCAGGTCATTCGAGGCTATGACAAGGCGGCGGACCAGCTGGATTTGTCGCAGATGGGACGGTTTCATGACATCTCAGAGGTAGAGGTTTCAAGAACGTCTACGGGTGCTGTGTTTCGCCTAGGCGAGGCACAGGTCACCGTGTTCACGGATGATGGCAGCCCGTTGCACACGCGCGACCTAACCACGGAGGATGTGCGCGATCTATGGCATATTGACATCGCACCGCCAGCGCCCGCGGTGGGTGTGCCGCAATCCCTTGTGGGGGGGGGCGGGACCAGATCTTCTGGACGGTCGGGCCGGGGCTGATGTTTTGTTGGGGCAACCCCGTGACGCAGCTTTTGATGACTGTTCGGCGCAAATATACAGGCTCTATCAAGCCACTTTGGGCCGAGAGCCTGATCTTCGGGGGCTGATGAACTGGAGTGCGCGGTTGGAGGACGGCACGCTTAATCTGTTGGAAGTGGTTTCGGGATTTACAGGATCGGTTGAGTTTACCGAGACTTATGGGAACACCTCAAACCGGGATTTCGTGACTCTGCTTTACGACAATGTGCTGGGCCGGGCGCCCGATGCCACGGGTCTTGCGAACTGGAGCGGGCGGATCGACGATGGTGTGATGAGCCGGGCGCAGGTGGTTCAGGGGTTCTCTGAGAGTGCCGAGTTCATCACCGGGACCGCTGCATCGGCACTGGCCTTTAGCCGCGCCGGGCTGCAGGCCGAGTTTGCGGATGACGTCTATCGAATGTACCGCGCTACGCTTGATCGCGACCCTGATCTGGATGGGTTTGCAAACTGGGCCGGGCGGATGGCCGACGGAATGACATATGGGCACCTCTAAAAATTTCCCCAACCCCGGTGCTGCGTTATCTTTGATGGGACGAACCGGCACAGGGGAGACGGCAATGACGCAGATGGGTTTCTTTGATCTTTCCGACCGCTATGCGAGCCTTGACGCGAAGACGGACCCATTGGTTGAGATCGATGCGGTCGTGCCGTGGGAGGAGTTTCGTTCTATTTTGGATGAGGTTTGGCGCAAGCCTGATGCGGAGCGCAAGTCGCGCGCAGGCCGCAAGCCGATGGACACTGTGCTGATGTTCAAGACGCTGGTGCTGAGCGCACTCTACAACCTGTCGGACGATCAGATCGAATATCAGGTCCGTGACCGGCTGTCCTTTATGAGGTTTCTGGGACTTAGCCTTGCGGACCGGGTGCCGGATGCAAAGACGGTGTGGCTGTATCGCGATGCGCTGGCGCAGGCGGGCAAGGTGGAAGAGCTGTTTCGTCAATTTGACGGGTATTTGGCGCGGCAGGGGTATATCGCTCGGGGTGGGCAAATTCTTGATGCCTCTATTGTGGCGGTGCCGCGCAATCACAACACGCGCGACGAGAACGCGGCAATCAAGAAGGGCGAGAACCCCGAGCATTGGGAAAACAAGCCCGCCAAGCGCAGCCAGAAGGACGTGGACGCGCGCTGGACGAAAAAGCACGGCAAGAGCCATTACGGCTATAAGAACCATGTGAACGTCGACCGAAAGCATAAGCTGGTCCGGCGCTATCACGTCAGCGATGCCGCGCTGCATGACAGTCAAGCGGTGGATCACCTGCTGATGCGAGGCAATACCGGCTCCGGTGTGTGGGCGGATGCGGCCTATCGGTCCGAGGAGACGGAGGCGAAATTGCGCGCGCGGAAGCTGAAAAGTCACATCCACCGTAAGGGGAAACGCGGCAAACCTCTCACAGATCAGGCCAAGGGCAGCAATCGGACCAAATCAACCGTTCGGGTCCGGGTGGAACATGTATTCGGCGCACAGACCAACGACATGGGTGGCACCCTCGTGCGTAGCATTGGTCTGGTGCGAGCCAAGGCCAGGATCGGGATGAAGAACCTCGCATATAACATGCGACGCCTCGTTCAACTGCGCCGCATCAACCCGTGTCCGGCGTGAATACCGGGCGATCCAAGAACCGATCACGCGTCAAAGCATGACAAACAAGGCTTGAAGGCCGCAATACAGCTGCTGAGAGGCTCTGCCAATTGCCAGACGAAAGCCACGATCCTGCTTCAGGCCGCCCGCGCCGCCAAACTACCAAAAATTGTTCAAAAATCGAGGTGCCCTCTAGCGAAAGCCGAG
>Ga0209344_10000438_pt1 | contig 74662 bp, 84 predicted proteins | sample Cruoilmetagenom6_FD_187293 | JGI IMG/M metagenome (GOLD analysis project Ga0209344, IMG submission 187293) | Oil polluted marine microbial communities from Coal Oil Point, Santa Barbara, California, USA - Santa Barbara Oil Seep Sample 6 (SPAdes)... | ecosystem: Environmental > Aquatic > Marine... | reverse complement strand
GAATTCCAAGCCGGCAAAAGCTATAAACCCAACGAAGCAGACTGGTTCGCAGGGCGGTGGAGCGGTCTGCACAAGCCAGCCGATTCCGAAGGTCCGCGTAGGAATATCGAAACAGCAATTGCACCAAAGCTGTTCGACAGCCTTGGCCGCACGCTTACCGCCGTTCCCGATGATGTTTCAATCCACAAGACCTTGGGCCGCGTGCTTAAGGCCAAGTCTGAAATGTTCGGCAATGCCGATGGTTTTGATTGGGCAACGGCAGAAGCATTGGCGTTCGGCAGTCTGGTGACAGAAGGATACGGCGTGCGCCTGTCCGGTCAAGATTCAGGCCGCGGAACATTCAGCCAGCGACACGCGGTCTGGATCGATCAGACCAACGAAGACAAATACATCCCGCTTTCGACCCTGCCGCATGGCAAATTCGAAGTTTATGACAGCACATTGTCGGAATATGGCGTGCTGGGTTATGAATATGGTTTCGCCATGGCAGACCCGAAAACGCTGGTTCTGTGGGAAGCGCAATTTGGCGATTTTGCCAATGGCGCCCAGATCATGATCGACCAGTTCATCGCATCTGGTGAGGCAAAATGGCTGCGCGCCAATGGCATCGTGATGCTGCTGCCGCACGGCTATGAAGGACAGGGGCCGGAACATTCCTCCGCCCGGCTTGAACGCTTTCTCCAGCTATGCGCGAATGACAATATTCAGGTTTGCAACATCACCACTCCGGCGAATTACTTCCATGTGCTTCGCCGCCAGATGCTGCGTTCTTTCCGCAAACCCTTGGTGATTATGACGCCCAAAAGCCTGCTGCGCCATCCGATGGCAAAAAGCAGCGCGGAAGAATTTATGGGCAACCATCACTTCATGCGGATCAAATCCGACACAAAAGATATCGCTGATGAAGAAATTCGCCGGTTGGTCCTGTGTTCAGGCAAAGTTGCCTATGATCTGATCGAAAAGCGCGATGAAACCGGGATCGATGATATCTCTATCGTGCGTATCGAACAGCTTTATCCCTTCCCGGGCGAGGCGCTGACCATCCGTTTGGAACGGATGAAAAATCTTGAAGAGATTGTCTGGTGTCAGGAAGAGCCGGAAAATAACGGCGCATGGAATTTTGTGGACCGGTTAATCGAAAAATCGGCCGCCGACGCGGGCAAGACCCTGCGCCCGATCTATGCCGGACGCGAAGCTGGCGCCTCGCCCGCAACCGGATTGGCGAAACGCCATCTGGCACAGCAAGAAGCACTGGTTAGCGCCGCACTCGATCTTGCCGATGGCGGCAAATCCGCAGCTGCCACTGCGTCACGCCCGCTGAAAACAAAAAGACCTAAGTGAAGGGTCTAGGAGCAAACAATGGCCACTGAAATCAACGTCCCCACGCTCGGCGAATCGGTTACCGAAGGCACGATCGGCGAATGGCTGAAGCAGCCCGGCGATGCCGTCGCGGTTGATGAACCGATTTGCAGCCTCGAAACCGATAAGGTCGCGGTTGAAGTCCCCTCCCCCGTTGCAGGTATTATCAGCGAACTGAAAGCCGAAGTCGGCGACACGGTCGAAGTCGGCGCAGTGATCGCTCTGGTAGAAGCGGGTGCTGCTGGTGCATCTAGCGCAAAGAAAGATGCAAGTGCAGCGGCCCCTGCGGCCAGCGCCGCCAGCGCCGCCAGCGATGCCTCGCAAACCCTATCGCCTGCCGTGCGCCGTGCTGTTCTGGAACACGGCGTCGATCCAACCACGATCAACGGCACGGGCAAGGATGGCCGCCTGACGAAGGAAGACGTGATCTCGGCTGCCAAAGCCAAGGGCGATAGCCCCGCACCCGCTGCGAAAAGCGAAGCTGCGGCTGGAGCCCAAACTGGGGCCGGACCAGCAGGATCGCGCAATACAGAACGCGTAAAAATGACGCGGCTACGGCAGACCATCGCAAAGCGCCTAAAAAGCGCACAGGACAATGCCGCGCTGCTGACGACATTCAACGATGTCGATATGACCGCGGTGATTGAAGCGCGAACGAAATACAAAGACCTGTTTGCCAAAAAACACGACATCAAACTGGGCTTCATGGGCTTTTTCGCGAAAGCCGCGCATTTGGCATTGAAAGACGTGCCCAGCGTCAACGCGCAGATCGATGGTGACGAGATTGTCTATCACGATTACGTCGATATTTCGGTTGCTGTCAGTGCGCCCAACGGGCTGGTTGTTCCGGTCGTGCGCGATGTCGATAAGAAGGGCTTTGCCCAGATTGAAAAAGACATCGCCGATTTCGGCAAGCGCGCCAAGGAAGGCTCGCTGACGATGGACGATATGTCCGGCGGCACTTTCACCATTTCCAACGGCGGCGTGTTCGGATCGCTGATGTCGACCCCGATCATCAACCCGCCGCAAAGCGCCGTGCTGGGCCTGCACCGGATCGAAGACCGCGCCGTCGTGGTCAATGGCGAAGTCGTGGTGCGCCCGATGATGTATATCGCGCTAAGTTATGACCACCGCCTGATCGATGGCCGCGAGGCTGTGACCGCACTCAAAATCATGAAGGAAGCGATCGAAGATCCTACACGGATGCTGATCGACCTTTGAGGAAGAAATAATGGCTGACCATTCTTACGATTACGATGTTCTTGTTATCGGCGCTGGCCCCGGCGGCTATGTCGCGGCGATCCGCGCGGCACAGCTCGGGCTGAAAACCGCCTGTGCAGAAAGCCGCGAAACGCTGGGCGGAACATGCCTCAATGTCGGGTGCATCCCGTCGAAGGCGATGCTCCATGCGTCGGAATATTTTGATGCGGCTGCGGGCGGCGCAATGGCCGATATGGGCATTGAAGTTAAACCAAAGCTGGATCTTGGCAAAATGCACGGCCAACGGCTCGACGCGGTTGACGGTCTGACCAAGGGCATCGAATTTCTGTTCAAAAAGAACAAGGTCGATTGGAAAAAGGGCCGCGCCACTTTCCAGGACGCACACAGCGTCAAGGTGGGCGATGAAACGGTCACCGCCAACAACATCATCATTGCAACGGGTTCATCGGTTGCGCCCCTGCCCGGTGTCGAAATTGATAATGACAAGCAAGTGGTGGTCGATTCCACCGGTGCACTTGAACTGGCCAAAGTGCCCAAAAAGATGGTCGTCATCGGTGGCGGCGTGATCGGGCTGGAACTTGGCTCGGTCTGGAACCGCCTTGGCGCGGATGTGACCGTGGTAGAATTTCTCGACCAATTGCTGCCGGGCATGGACGGCGATATTCGCAAGGAAGCGGGCCGTATTTTCAAGAAACAGGGCATGGAACTAAAGCTCAAGACCAAAGTCACCGGCGTGACGGTCAAGGGCAAGAAAGCCGCGCTTACACTTGAGCCCGCCGCAGGCGGTGACAGCGAGACGATGGAAGCCGATTGCGTATTGGTGTCGATTGGACGCCGCCCGAATACGGACGGTTTGGGCCTTGAGAACATCGGCCTTGAAACCAACAAACGCGGCCAGATTGAAACCGACCATGATTTCCGCACCTCTGTCGATGGCGTATGGGCCATTGGGGACGTCATCCCCGGCCCTATGCTGGCGCATAAAGCCGAAGATGAAGGCATTGCCTGTGCAGAAAATGTCGCGGGTCAAACCGGCATTGTGAACCATGATGTCATCCCGGGCGTGGTCTATACAATGCCGGAATTTGCCGGTGTTGGCCTGACCACCGAAGAAGCCATCGAAAAACTCGGCGGTGACAAAGCCAATGTCAAAATTGGCAAATTTCCCATGGCCGCCAACAGCCGCGCAAAAACCAATCACGAGCCAGAAGGGTTTGTGAAAATTATTGCCGATGCCGAAACCGACCGCGTTATGGGCGTATGGTGCATCGCCAGCGTTGCCGGAACGATGATCGCGCAAGCCGCCCAAGCCATGGAATTTGGCGCAACATCCGAAGATATCGCCTATACGTGCCACGCGCACCCGACCCATTCGGAAGCGATCAAGGAAGCGGCCATGGCCGTCACGGGCAAACCGATCCACATCTGAGGGCGCTGACATGCAGGCAAAGCCAGGAAAACACATTCCGGCTTTGCTTGCCTTGGCAATTCCGGTTTTTGCCGGGCTGATATACCTCGCCGCATTCGGCGCGCCGCCCGGCTATCTCATAACAAATACAGCCGCATTGGCGCTGGCCGCGTTTTGGATTGTGTTTGGTAAGGTGCCCCATTCGGCACTGGGGCGGCGGATATTGACGCTGATCCTGCTTGCCCTGCTGTACATGCCGCTGCTTACCGGGCCAGCGGCAAATGGTATCGCACGGTGGATCGCTGCAGGGCCGTATTTACTCAATTCCGGCGCATTCGCCTTTCCGGCATTGGCGGTCCTGGCCGCACAGGATGAGGAATATTCAGCGCCAATATTGCTCGCCGCGCTCTATGCCGGTTCTTTGCAGCCTGACGCTGCGCTGGGATTTGCAGCTGTGTTCGCGGCAATCGGTCTGCATGATGTTACCCGCGACTGGCGGATCGGTATCGTTGCGATCATCGGTTTTCTCGCCAGCATTGCGATGGCATTGCAAGGTGAATTGCCCCCGCAAATGTTCGTAGAGCGCATTTTTGCCGGATTGATCGGATCAATGCCTTTCCTTGCGCTTGGATTGCTTGCCGCGCTGGCAGCAAGTTTTGTGCTGATCCTGTTCGCCCTGCCGCTGGACCGTGCCAGCCGTTTCGCCCTTGCCGGATCGTTTTTCGGGTTTGCGTTGATGGCGCTGCTGTCGCACTACCCCACCATATTGATTGGTTATGGCGCTGCGCCAATTCTGGGCTACGGTCTTGCGCTTAGCCTAGTGACACGATCTGGCAGGAGGAATGATGGCTTACCCAACGCTGACGAATGAACCCGGTGCACTTGAACTGGCCGCCCAAATCGCGGCAGGCAAGCAATCACCGTTGGAGGCGGTGGAGGCTGCAATTGGCCGGATCGAAAAGCTGGACGGGCCGATAAACGCGGTTCCGGTGCGGGATTTTGACCGTGCGCGCAGCGCTGCGAAGGCGCTAGATGGAAAGGTGGCGGGCGGAAACCAGCCGCTGTTTGGCGTGCCAATGACGATCAAGGAAAGCTTCGACATTGCAGGGCTGCCAACGACATGGGGGCACGAACAATATAAAAGCAACATCGCCAAGCGCGATGCGAAAGTCGTCAGCCAGCTTAAAGCCGCCGGTGCAATCCTGCTGGGCAAAAGCAACATCCCGACCGATCTGACCGATTGGCAATCCAACAACCCCGCCTATGGCCGCACACGCAATCCGCATAATCCTGCACGCAGTCCGGGCGGTTCATCGGGCGGTGCGGCGGCGGCGGTTTCTGCAGGCATGGTGCCTTGCGAATATGGCACCGATATCGGCGGTTCAGTTCGCGTTCCGGCACATTTCTGCGGTGTTTGGGGGCACAAGACCAGCTGGGGCCTGATCAGCAAACACGGCCACGACCATCCCGCAATGGCGGGCAAAGATGCGCATGATGGCGTGCTGTCGATTGCCGGGCCAATCGCCCGCAATGCTGGCGATCTGGAGGCTCTGCTGAAATTGACCGCGCTGCTACCGATCCGGGCGACGGGCAAAGCGTTGAAGGATTGCAAATTCCTGCTGGTCGACGATCAGGCGGTCAGCCCTGTGGATGCATCGGTGCGCGAACCCATGCTGGCGGCGGTCGATACGCTTGAAAAAGCCGGTGTGAAAATTGACCGGACCAGCGGCCTGTTGCCAGACCTTGCCGCGCAGCACCGCGACTATATGCGGATGATGGGCGTTGCATTGGCGCGCGGTATGCCCGGCCCCGACGGCAAACGGTCCAGCGCAACAGATTGGTTCGATATGCTCGATACGCAGCGCCGGGCCGAGGTTGCATGGGAGGCGTTGTTCAATGAATATGATTTCGTCATTGCCCCGCCCGCACCCATCGTTGCTTTCGAACATGATGATACGCCCGTTCGGGATCGTAAAATCATGATCAACGGCGCCGAACGAAGCTTTGCCGAAGTATTCGCATGGGCCGGCATTTCGACCTTCCCCAACCTTCCCAGCACCGTTCTGCCCGTGGGTGAAGGCGGCGGAATGCCCACAAGTGTGCAGATTATCGGGCCGCGCTGGTCCGATCTGGATTGCGTTGCTACGGCGCGCGCGGTGGACCAAGTGATTCACCGTTAGGCACAAGGGGTTACGCATGGCACAGCTGCCTATGATGCGGCGCATTGCCCGATATCACATCTGGCTTGGCTGGCTGGTCGGCGTTCCTTTGCTGATGTGGACCATATCGGGCCTGGTCATGGTCGCCCGCCCGATAGAGGTGGTGCGCGGCGAACATCTGCGCCTTCCAGTTTCGCAGCAGGCCCTGCCATCCGAAACGAATATTTCCGTCACGCTGCCAACCGGCAAAGACCGCCCGGTAAAATCGGTAACCACCGTCATGTCAGGCGGCATTCCGATCACAAGTTTTACCTATATGGACGGCGCCGTTGAACGATACGGACCGGACGGCAATTTGATTCATCGGGTAACTGGCAAAGATGCCAAGCGCATCGTTGCACAGCAGATTGTTGGCGGCGACAGGGTAGAAAGCACGGTCCGTTTCGATGCAGAGGATGTGCCAATTGGTTTTCGCCGTCCGATATCGGTCTGGCAAGTTGCGCTGGAAGGCGGCACACATGTCTATGTGGCCCAACAAACCGGACAGATCGCCGCCGTTCGGACACGGTGGTGGCGCATTTTTGATTTTATGTGGGGGCTGCACATTATGGATCTGGAAACCCGCGGCGACACATCGCATCCGATCCTGATTCTGTTCACGGCATTGGCTGCACTGGGCACGACCCTTGGATGCATCCTGATGTTTCGCCGCCGCAAACCGAAAGCGGGGCCAGCCAATGCCGGTTGATACCGCAATCCTGACCCCGGTTATCAATCTGCTGGACCTGCTGGGCGTGGCCATTTTTGCGCTGTCGGGCGCGTTGTTGGCGGCCAAGGAACGGCAGACATTCGTGACCATGGCCTTTTTTGCGCTGATCACCGGCGTTGGCGGCGGCACCGTGCGTGATTTGCTAATCGCAGCACCGGTTTTCTGGGTCGCCGATTTTTGGGTTGCGGGCATTTGCCTGCTCGTCGCGGTGCTAACGTGGTTTACGCCGACGCGCTGGTGGGATGGAAAGCTGCTCGATTTCGCTGATGGAGCGGGGCTGACAGCCTATGCCGTGCTTGGTTCGGCCAAGGCGCTAAGTTACGGAATTCCGCCCATTCCCGCGATATTGATGGGCATGATCACCGGCTGCGTCGGGGGGATTATCCGCGACGTGGTGGCCGGACGTCCTTCGATCATTATGCGCCCGGAACTTTATGTTACCGCTGCGGCACTTTCGGCATGTCTTTGCGTGTTGGGAACGGTGCTGAAATTGCCCGACTACCTTGTATGGACCGGTGCCACTGCCGCAGGATTTGGCCTGCGCAGTGCGGCAATCCAATGGAATCTTGCCCTCCCCTCCTATAAAGAAGGAAAGGAGGGGATCGACGAAAGCGGATAGCTGTTCGGCTTAACCGCCAAAATCACCATCACGGTCCAGATCACCATCAATCGGGCCGCCCGGATAGGCTGGCTGCGGGCCGGTAGGCTGGATATCTACCATCGCTGTTTGCGGCACGTCATCGGCCGTTAAACGGGCCTGACGATAGCGTTCGTCACCCCATTGATTGTCTTGCGATGATGGAACCGAAGCCGACACGCGGCCACCAAAGAACACATTCTCTACCCGGCCGTTGTTGCCGATGTGGCATGAAAAGCTGTCGCCATTGTAAAGCGAACCGGTAACATTCCAACCTTCGCCGGAACGGTTGACGGCATCGACATTGTCCACCCGCACATCACGTTCAATCTCGCGCAGGCACATATCAACCGCGCGGTCGATGCCTTGCCCGTTGGTCGAACGGGTATCACGCTGACTGTTGCGGTAATTTGTTTGCTGGGCCGGATAGCTCCGCGCACGCTTATTGCTTGATGCGGCGCTGGCAATCGCGGCGATTCCCCCGATAATCAACACGCCGGCAAGTACATCACCGGCATCCACGCGGCCACGGCGATGGCGGTAACGATGTCGGCGGCTACGCTCGGCATTTTCGACATCAGCATCCCATTGGACAGCGCCGGGCACCGAAATTTTCGGTGCTGTGTTTACGGGTATTTCTGCGGCCATTGCCGGGGTGGCGGCCATCGAAATGGCTGCGGCAGCACAGATGGCTGCAGAGGTTTTGCGAAAACGGGTCATAGTTTGGGCCCCTCAAATATGGCAGCATCGTGCCGCCTGTTGCTAAAATGGGTAGACGGCCCAGGCTTGCTTAAGCCTGAACCGTCTGGTGGGTTGGTTGCCGGACCTATCAACGCAGGCCGCGAATGCCGCTGTAATCGATATCGACAACCCGGCCGCGCTGGATGTCGCACGTAAACTTGCCGCTATCGCCGCGTTTATATCCGCGCTGGCCACTAACATCGATGCGGCCTTTAACACGCCAGCCACTGCGCTTGCGGTCAACATCACGGATTTGGGTTACATCAGCAGACCGGTAACCATTGCGCTGGGCGTTGCGTTCAGCGGCTCGGACACACTTCTGGACGACAGCGCGCTGGTTGCTTTGATTGGAATTTCTGCGACTATAATTGACGTTATAATTGCGGCTATCATAAGTGTAACGCCCGTTGTCGTAGCTGTTCTGATCGCGCTTGCTGGACGAGAGGATAGCGGCGATGCCGCCAAGAATTACGGCACCGGCAATCACTTCGCCTGCATCGATACCATTGTCGTGGCGGTCACGGGCAAAGGCCGGTGCGGCGGAAGTCATTGCCATCGCGCCAGCGGCGACGGTTCCGGCTAGAGCTTTGGTAATGGTCTTCATGGTTAGTTCCTTCGCGATGCCGGGGCGAAACTGCCTCGGCTTCACAAGGGTTCTAGGTGATTCGCATTGAGTGAGGCCTGAACTGTCCTTGCAGTCATTGTTCATAAAAGTGGCATTTTTTATGAATACTTGGCATTTATCTATTGTTTACAGTCATTTGTCTATCGAATTATGCGGTGCCGGGCAAAATGCTGCTTTTCCGACGATCCTGCCGCTGTGAAGATCGGAATGCGCGGCGCTGGCACTGCATCGCTGTAGACCGAGCTCGGACATTCTCACTCTTCAAGGGCAGCCAGCACATCGCGGGTAAACGATATAATATCAAAACGGCGTCCCGCAGGATCTTCCCCGCGCCTTACAATCACCACATTGCGGCTGGGTACGATCACCACATATTGCCCGCGATTGCCCATTGCAGCAATTGTGTCTGGCGCAACTCCATCGGATTGGTTGAACAACCAGAATCCTGCGCCATATCCCGCGCCCCGCCCTTCGGGCTGTGGCCCTGACGGGGCGGAGACATATTCGCGCCAACCACGCACCAAACCGCTGGTCCCGCCATCAAGGTAAAGCAGGCCGAATTTGGCCAGATCGGGGGCTGTTGACCAAACCTGGCTTGAAAGGACGTAATTACCCGCCCAATCGCGCTCAGCCACCGTATCATGCATCAAATGGTCCGCGAAAAACTGTCCCGGGTGCATTGGTTCCTCATGATTATAAAGCCCCTTTACCGCCATCAACGTGTCGTTATTCGCATAGCGAAAGACCGAACCGGGTTGATGGACAAGCGGCCAGTTTAGCGCCCTTTCATCCACCACCGCGCCGCCCCAATAAATTGGATCGGTCCGGTTTCCGGGCGTATCGCTGTACCGTCCCGATGCCATTCGCAGCAATTGGTCGGTCGTGATCGTGCTTCTCAAATCACCGGGAGAATTCCAATGATCGATCTTTGCAGGTGCAAACACATTCACACCGCGCGATGACCCGATAATCGTTGCAGCGATGCTTTTTGCCACGGACCACGTCCGCTGCGGCACGTTGGGGCCAAATCCTTCTGCATATTTTTCCATTGCAACGGACCGGCTTTTAACCACAAACAACGCTGTGGTGCGGGTGCCATCGCCATATTTGCTGCCGAATGCGCCGTCATACAGAACTTTGGCATTGTCTGCGGAAATCTGGTCCGCATGGCGTGAAAACCGGAAATGATGCCGCTTTGTCGCGGCGAATCTTGCCGGCCTGATCGATTTCCTAAGATCCTCTGCCTTGATCCCGATTGGTGCAATCGAACATCCCCCACGGTTTCGGTGGACCGCAAAACGTTCGGGCATGTCCTCGGCCCAGGTAACACCGACATAATCTACCACACCCGTGCTGTTCCGTTCGATCCGATATGGCAGTTCCTGCACAATTTGGTCGAGCGGCGCCTGAATGCCGGCCAATTCCCACTGATGAACGCTTTCCGCTGTCCGTCCGGTGCCGTTACGCTCTGCATTGGCGATGGCGCTGCATAGGAACAACGCCTTGTACCCCGCGGCGAGAGCACGGTCATACCGATCACCGAGCCGTTCCTGCGGGGATTGGGCGAAAACCGGGTTTGCAACCAGCAACATGGCGGCGGCGAGAGTTTTGCGGATCATACAGCGATCCTAAACCCAACCCGCCAAAAGAAAAGGGCCGCAGGATTTCTCCTACGGCCCACTCGGTGACTGTGTTGAAGTCCGCGCGTTACGCGTCTTCGAATTCGGCTTCATCGTCGCTCATTACCGGACCGCTGTCCAGACCCTTGGCATCGACATCGCGGTCAACCAATTCGATCACGGCCAATGGCGCGCTGTCACTGCCACGGATACCAGCCTTGATCACGCGGGTATAACCGCCATCACGGTCAGCATAACGCTCAGCCAGAATATCGAACAGCTTTTTCAGCTGGGTTTCATCAAGCAAACGGCTTTGTGCGAGGCGGCGGTTCGAAAGTCCGCCCTTTTTCGCCAAAGTGATCAGCTTTTCAATATATGGGCGCAGTTCCTTGGCCTTTGGAGCCGTGGTCATAATCTGCTCATGCTTGATCAGCGCAGCAGACATGTTGCGGAACAGAGCCTTACGGTGGCCCGATTTACGGCTCAGCTTACGCTGTGAAATTCCGTGACGCATTGTATCTTTCCTTCAGTTCGTAAGGGGGCCGTATAAGGTACCCCGGTACTGGCGGCGCTTGCGGGTGCGCCGCCGTAACCCAGTTAATTGGCGAGTTAGCCGAGCAGTTCTTGCTCGAGCTTCTTGGCCATTTCTTCGATGTTCTCTGGTGGCCATCCGGGGATGTCCATACCAAGACGCAGACCCATGCTCGAAAGCACTTCCTTGATCTCGTTGAGCGACTTGCGGCCAAAGTTTGGCGTACGCAGCATCTCGGCTTCGGTTTTTTGAACCAGATCGCCGATATAGATGATGTTGTCGTTCTTGAGGCAATTGGCCGAACGTACCGACAGTTCCAACTCGTCGACCTTTTTGAGAAGGTAACGGTTGAGCTGGTTGGCATCATCTTCTTGCGGCTGAGCGGCTTGACCGATCATCGCGCTTTGCGGCTGCGGAATGCCTTCTTCGAAATGTACGAACAGGGTCAGTTGATCCTGCAAAATACGCGCCGAATAAGCCACTGCGTCTTCAGGAGTGACAGTGCCATCCGTTTCGACAGTCAGCGACAGCTTATCAAAGTCGAGTTCCTGACCCACACGGGCCTTTTCAACCTTGTAGCTGACCTGTTTGACCGGTGAATAGAGCGAATCGACAGGGATCAGACCAATCGGCGCATCGGCCGGACGGTTCTGGACTGCAGGGACATAGCCGTTGCCGGTGTCTGCGGTCAGTTCCATGTTGAAGGTCGCGCCTTCATCCAGGTGACAGATCACAAGATCTTTGTTCATCACTTCAATGTCGCCAGAAACGGCGATGTCGCCAGCCTTGATTTCAGCTGGGCCGGTGGCAGAAAGCTGCAGGCGCTTGGGGCCTTCACCTTCCATCTTGAGCGCGATTTGCTTCACGTTCAAAACGATGTCGGTGATGTCTTCACGCACGCCGGCAAGCGACGAAAATTCGTGAAGCACGTTCTCGATCTTGATCGAGGTAATTGCAGCACCCTGGAGGCTGGACAGCAGAACACGACGCAAAGCGTTGCCCAGCGTAAGGCCAAAGCCACGCTCAAGCGGTTCCGCGATAAAGGTGGCTTTGCGCGCTTTGTCGCCGCCTTCCTTGATCTCGAGAGTGTTGGGTTTCTTTAGTTCCTGCCAGTTCTTGTTATTGACGGACATGAAATTCCCCTAAATTCGCAAATTGTGTTTCAAATGCGGGCTGGACCGAAACGCTAAGTGCCTACCTCAGCGCGTCCGATCCGGAAAAACTTGGTGACCTTCGCGGGCCACCAGGCAAATTCAGATCAAACGCGGCGACGTTTGGATGGCCGAACCCCATTATGCGGGATCGGTGTAACGTCACGGATCGAAGTGATCGTGAAACCAACTGCAGCAAGACCGCGCAGCGCACTTTCACGGCCCGAACCCGGGCCCTTCACTTCGACTTCCAGCGTACGCACACCGTGATCGGCGGCCTTTTTGCCGGCATCGTCAGCTGCGACCTGTGCAGCATAGGGAGTCGATTTACGGCTACCCTTGAAGCCCATCGCCCCGGCACTGGACCAGCTAATTGCATTGCCCTGTGCGTCGGTGATGGTGATCATTGTGTTGTTAAAGCTGGCATTGATGTGAGCAACGCCGCTCGAAATGTTTTTCTTGTCGCGTTTTCTAACCCGACCTGGTTCGCGTGCCATAATATGGTTTTCCTATTTCTTGGAAGAAGAATGGGTAAGCTGCGGCTGAATATGCGGCACCGGATAAATGGCCCCGAATATGCAGCTGGGCATGCTTACTTCTTCTTACCCGCGATTGGCTTTGCCTTACCCTTGCGGGTGCGGGCGTTGGTATGCGTGCGCTGACCGCGAACGGGCAGGCCATTACGATGACGCAAGCCGCGATAGGACCTAAGGTCCATAAGCCGCTTGATGTTCATCGCTGTTTCGCGACGAAGATCGCCTTCGACTTGATGGCTGGCATCGATCGCTTCGCGAATCTGAACGACTTCTGCGTCGGTCAAATCCTGCACCCGGCGGGTGTGATCAATGCCGATCTTGTCGGCGATTTCGACGGCCGTCGTGCGGCCAATACCGTGAATATAGGTGAGCGCGATGATTACGCGCTTATTTGTTGGGAGGTTAACCCCGGCAATACGAGCCACTTACTTCTCCATGCTCCACAGGGATATAGCGCGGGTTGCGCCCTGCCCCATCTCATAGCGTCCAATTCAACCGCCATTTTCAGGTCATTTGCAAAACACAAAAAATCCGGATGGCACACAATGGTTGCGGCCTGCCGGATAAACCCGAATACTGACGATTGAAGCGCGCGCATAAAAGGATTCGCCCCGCTGGTCAACAGGCAAACCATTTCTAATCGCACTTACTTTGCAGCAACCACCGCCATAGACGCCGGTTGAGGTTTATTGTCGGGCGTCGAGCAGCCTTGGCAACGCGCCAAAGCTGCCCTGAATTTCCCGGTTTAGACTACGCCAAACGCCAACATAGCGTCGGCGACTTTCTTGAAGCCCGCAATATTTGCGCCCTTTACATAATCGACATAGCCGCTGCCATCATCACCATATTCGACGCATTTGCCGTGAATGCCTTCCATCAGCTCGGTCAGCATTTCACCGAGGCGTTCGTTGTTCCAGCTGATCCGTTCGGCATTCTGGCTCATTTCGAGGCCCGACACCGCAACGCCGCCAGCATTGGCCGCCTTGCCCGGACCGTAGAGTATTTTCGCGTCATGGAAGATGTGAACGCCCTCTAGCGTTGTAGGCATATTCGCACCTTCCGACACGCCTTGGACACCATTGGCCACCAGTGCTTTTGCCTCACCCTCATTCAACTCGTTCTGGGTTGCACAAGGCAGGGCAAGATCGCATTTCACATTCCAAGGGCGTTCACCCTTATGGAAAGTAGCGCCGGAAAATTCATCAACATATTCGCTGATCCGGCCGCGCTTCACGGTCTTGAGATGTTTGATCCAATCGATCTTTTCTTGCGTCAGCCCGTCGGGATCATGGATAAATCCGCCCGAATCTGAAAGCGTCAGCACTTTACCGCCCAACTGGGTAATTTTTTCTGCAGCGTGCGTTGCCACATTGCCGGAACCGGAAATCACCGCCGATTTGCCTTCGACATCCTGCCCTGCATGTTTGAGCATATTTTGCAGGAAATACACCGCGCCGTATCCGGTCGCTTCTGGCCGCATTTGCGAACCGCCATATTCGATACCCTTACCCGTCAGCACGCCTTCCCAGCGATTGGTGATCCGCTTATATTGGCCGAACATATAGCCAATTTCGCGGCCGCCCACGCCGATATCGCCCGCAGGCACATCCGTATCGGGGCCGATGTGGCGATAAAGTTCGGTCATGAAGGATTGGCAAAAACGCATCACTTCAGCATCAGACTTGCCGCGCGGATTGAAGTTTGAGCCGCCCTTACCGCCCCCCATAGGCAGGCCGGTGAGCGCGTTTTTGAAGGTCTGTTCAAAAGCCAGGAACTTCAGCACGCTTTCGGTCACGCTGGGGTGGAAACGAATGCCGCCTTTGTAAGGGCCGATGGCATTATTATTCTGGACCCGCCAACCGCGCTGGACACGAATGTTGTGATTGTCATCTTCCCAGCAAACGCGGAACGATACCACCCGGTCGGGTTCGGCGATCCGCCGCAGAATCTGCGCGGAATGATATTCCTCTTTGTCCTCGATGAATTCAAAAACGTCCTGCGCAACTTCTTGCACGGCCTGGGTGAATTCATCCTGCCCGGGGTTGCGCTTTCTCACGCCATCCATGAACGTCGAAATATCTACGTGATCGGTAACAGCCATTGTTGCCCCCTTCCAAGGATCATCCAGCGGTATCTACCGCCCGGAGAACAAATTTCGCAACCCTGGTCTGGCTCGATACCGCCCCGCGGGCGATTCGTGCTCTTGCATGTGCGGCATAGTAGCGAGGATTGAGCCTTCGCCAAGCCGAATAGTGTGATCAATCGTCTATCGAGAGATCGCCAAATGCCTCATCAACCGAAATTTTCGGTTCCTTTTCCTCTTCAGCGCCACCTTCCTCGCCGGGATCCTCATCCCCCTCAGCCTCGGGCCCGGGATCGGGCTCCCCTTCGTCGGAACGGGTTTCCTCTGGTTCGCCATCATCGGGCGTTGACGATTCTGGTTCAGTCGCCGCCTTGCGTGCCCCTTCTACTGGCCCCAGCAGCTCGGCCAAACCCATCATTTGCTGGGTGATAACGCCATCGACCGCCTTGGAAATTGCGGGTGCTTCATACCGCATAAAACCGCCAACAGCATATTCGAACACAAGCCGCGTGCCGTCTTTGGTTTCAGCCATCGTAACGGTCAGCACACCGTTCACCGGCTCACTTTGCAAAGGGCCAAGCGCCCCGCTCATCCGCAATGCCTGATCAGGCATCGCAAGGATAACGCGCATATGTTCAACACTGCCGGCCAGCCCGATGCTGTCGCGGCTTTCCTTGGGCGGAATAGCCTCGCAAAAACAGCCGCCTGCTTGCGGCTTGAGCATCATATTGGCGGCATCACCTGAAAATGTATGCGCCTCATTCCACCATTTCCCAGGCGAAATCAGTTGCAGCCAGCTTTCGCGCAAATCAGCCGTCACGGTTACGCTGTCACGCGTAACGAAGGCATTGTCCTTCACCTCAACCACTTCGGCCTGCGCCGGTGAAACGATCATCGCCGAAACAACGGCGCCAACACCCAGAAACTTACGCATAAATATCTCTCCGTTGCGAGGCTCTATTCCACGCAAGCGCCGAGATTAAAAGGGGGTAAGTAGCCCGATGCCCCGTCAGGAAAGGATCGCGTCGAGTGCCGCCGTCACGGCATCGATCGATGCCATGCCATCGACGCGTTCAACAATCCCGCGTTCTTCATAAATCGGCAGGATAGGCGCGGTCTTGGCGCGGTATTCTTGCATCCGCGTGCGAACCGTTTCTTCATTGTCGTCTGCACGGCGTTTGAATTCGGTCGAACCGCAATTGTCGCAAACCCCGGCCACCTTCGTCTGCTTGTGACGATCATGATAGCCATTGCCGCAATCCGCACAGGTAAAACGGCCGGTAATCCGGTCGACCAACGCGTCTTCATCGACTCCGAGCTCAATCACATAGTCCAGCTTACGACTGTGTTTGGCAAGAATCTCGTCGAGCGAGCGAGCCTGCGCCTCCGTGCGCGGATAGCCATCAAAAATTGCGCCGGTTGTTTCGGGCATATCGGCAAGCTTCGCATCGATCATTGCAGAAACGATTTCGTCAGAAACAAGCGCGCCAGAATCCATCACATCAGCGACCTGACGGCCCAGCTCTGTGTCTGCTTTGCGCGTTTCGCGCAGCATATCGCCAGTCGATAGCTGAAGCATCGAATGACGGTTTTCCAAATTACTTGCCTGCGTACCCTTGCCCGCACCGGGAGGCCCCAGAAGAATGATGTTCACGCCAGAAAACCCCCAACCCTCGAAAGTAAATTAGCCAAAAATCTGCCTTACTGGTCGTCCGTCCGCGCCTAGCGCGTCCGGCCCTTCAGTTTCGCCTTCTTGATCAGATCGCCATATTGGTGCGCCAACAAATGTGACTGCACCTGGCTGATCGTATCGACGGTGACATTCACCACGATCAACAGGCTGGTTCCGCCAAGAAACAGCGGAATACCTGTCTGCGCGATCACATATTCGGGCAACACGCAGACCAAGGTCAGATAAAGCGCGCCCACAACGGTAATCCGCGTCAGAACGTAATCAAGATAATCTGCCGTCCGCTTGCCCGGACGGATACCCGGAATGAAGCCGCCATTCTTTTTCAGATTGTCGGCTGTTTCTTCCGGGTTGAACACAACCGCAGTGTAGAAGAAGCAGAAGAAGATAATGCCCGCTGCATAAAGCGTCATATAAAGCGGCTGGCCGTGCTGCAGATATTGCAGAACCTGCTGCAAAACCCCGCCCGTGCCGGAACTGGTATCGAGCGAATTGCCCGCGAATTGTGTGATTGTCAGCGGAAGCAGCAAAAGCGAACTGGCAAAGATCGGCGGAATGACGCCGGCCGTGTTCAGCTTTAGCGGCAAATGCGAACGATCTGCCTGCATCATACCGCGCTGGGTGGCACGTTTTGGATATTGGATCAAAAGACGGCGCTGAGCACGTTCCATGAAGCAAATGATCAAGATCAAAACCACCACCATCGCAAGGAAGCCGATAATCAAGCCGGGGCCAATGCTGCCCGAACGTCCGCCTTCAAACAGATTGGTCGCAAACGTCGGGAATTGCGCGACAATACCCGCCATAATGATCAGCGAAACGCCATTGCCGATACCGCGAGAGGTAATCTGTTCACCCAGCCACAACAGGAACATTGTCCCGCCAACAAGGCTGATAACCGCGCCGATACGGAACATATAACCTGGATCGACAACCGCAGCGATACCGCTTTGCGCGCCAAATGCTTCCAGGCCGGCGGCCAGGAACCACCCCTGAACGGCGCAAAGCCCCACCGTTCCGTAGCGCGTATATTGGTTGAGCTTTTGACGGCCCGTCTGGCCTTCTTTCTTCAACGCGGCGAGCGCGGGATGGAGCGAAGACGCCATCTGCACCACAATCGAAGCGGTAATATAGGGCATCACACCAAGCGCAATCAGGCTCATCCGTTCCAAACTGCCACCGGTAAATGCGTTCAGCAGGTCGGTAACACCGCCAGAGGTCAGATCAGCCAGCTGCGACAGAGCCTGCGGATTGATACCGGGCAGCGGAACGAAGCTGAGGAAACGAAACACGATAAGCGCGCCGATTGTGAACCATATGCGGTTCTTAAGCTCGGTCGCTTTCGAGAAATTGGCGAGACTGAGATTGCTCGCAATATTATCGGCGCGTGATGCCATGGAAACTTAGATCCTAATCAGTTGCCGGTCGCCAATACTGGCGCCTACCGACTTGAGGAGGATACATAGGGAGCGGGATGCCCGATGTCGAACCCCATACTCCCCAATATCACAAAAATGCCGCCAAAATGCCCGATTAGTCAGCCTTTTTGTCGGCTTTTCTGTTCTTTTTTGGCTTCTGCTTGTCGCCGTGGCCGCCGTCATGCTTCGGAGCGGGGAGAACCTCCACCGAACCGCCGGCTTTTTCAACCGCCTCAATTGCACCTTTGGATGCACCATTAACGATGAATTTGGCTTTGGCCTTGATTTCGCCCTTGCCCAACAAACGGACGCCGTCTTTACCACCTTTGGCAAGACCGGCAGCGTTCAGCGCAGCAAGATCAATATCTTTCTTGGCGTCAAGCTTCTTCGCGTCGATAAACTTTTGGACCATGCCAATATTCACTTCTGCAAAATCTTTACCGAAGGGGTTGTTGAAACCGCGCTTTGGCAGACGCATGTGAAGCGGCATCTGGCCGCCTTCGAAGCCTTTGACGGCTACGCCTGAACGAGATTTTTGACCCTTTTGGCCGCGTCCAGCGGTTTTACCCTTGCCAGAACCAATACCGCGTCCAACGCGGGTGCGCACTTTGCGGGCGCCGGGATTATCTCTGAGTTCGTTAAGTTTCATAATATGCACTCGCTTTCGCTTTTGTTCGCGCTGAAAGGAAACGGCCCGGCGCAATACCGGGCCGCAATGTTGTTCAATCTACAATCGCAACCAGATGCGGCAGCTTGGCCACCGCGCCGCGAACTTCAGCAGTGTCCTGCAACTCGACGACTTTATGCATCTTGTTGAGGCCCAAGCCGATCAACGCTTTGCGCTGGCTGGCTGGACGGCGGATCGGCGAACCGATCTGTTTGAGCTTGACGGTTTTTCCGCCCTTGGTTTTTGCGTCGGCCATCTATCTTACTCCGCTACAGCTGCGGCGTCGGCTTCAGCCTCGGCCTCGCTTGCGCCACCGCGGCCCAGAAGGTCAGCAACCTTCTTGCCCCGGCGCTGAGCAACAGACTTCGGCGAAGTCTGGTTGGCCAGCGCGTCAAATGTGGCGCGGATCATGTTGTATGGGTTCGACGTACCGTTGGACTTGGTCACAACGTCGGCAACACCCAAGCTTTCGAAAACGGCACGCATTGGTCCACCGGCAATGATACCCGTGCCCGGAGGCGCTGTGCGGATTACCACCTTACCAGCACCGAAACGTCCTTTGACGTCGTGGTGAAGCGTGCGGCCTTCCTTAAGCGGAACACGGATCATCTTCTTTTTCGCGGCAGCAGTCGCCTTGGTGATGGCTTCAGGCACTTCGCGTGCTTTACCATGACCAAAGCCTACACGGCCCGAACCGTCACCAACAACGACCAGCGCAGCAAAGCCGAAACGTTTACCACCCTTCACCGTTTTGGAGACGCGGTTGATGTGAACCAGCTTCTCGGCGATGCCATCATCCGGCTCGTCACGGCCGCCGCGGCGTCCATCACGGCCGCCACGACCACGGCCCTTGCCGCCGCCTTGCCCGCCGCGATTGTTGTCACGGCCGCCACGGCCCTGACGTTCGCGTGGCTTGGCATCGGCAGGCGCCTGTTCAGTCGGAGCAGCTTCAGCCGCCGGTGCTTCTGCGGCAGGAGCCGCTTCAACCTTAGCTTCTACAGCAGCTTCGGCTTTCACGTCTTCGACTTTGGCATCCTGAGGAGCGTCGTCGGTTTTCTTCTTGTCAGCCATGCTTAGAACTCCAGCCCGCCTTCACGGGCGGCATCGGCCAGCGCTTTCACGCGGCCATGGAACAGGAAACCGCCGCGATCGAACACGACAGAGGTTACGCCAGCCTTTTTGGCAGCGGCTGCAATATCTTTGCCAACCGCAGTGGCAGCATCGATATTCGCACCCGATTTTTTTCCACCGAGCGTCGAGGCAGCAGCAACGGTGCGGCCATCCTTGTCGTCGATGATTTGAGCGTAAATATGCTGGCCAGTGCGGTGCACCGACAAACGAGGACGATCGCCAGCGCGCGTACGCAGGGCCGTACGGACCCGGCGGCGGCGGCGTTCAAAGAGAGATAGTTTTGCCATCTTACTTCTTCTTCCCTTCCTTGCGGAAGACGTATTCGCCTTGGTACTTGATACCCTTGCCCTTGTAAGGCTCAGGCTTGCGCCAGCGGCGAATTTCGGCAGCAAGCTGACCAACGGCCTGCTTGTCGATACCGGAAATGATTACGGTGGTTTGGTCAGGCGTCTTTACCTCAATGCCTTCGGGCACATCGATATCAACATCATGACTGAAACCGAGCTGAAGCTTGAGCTTCTTGCCCTGTGTCGACGCACGATAACCAACGCCGGATATTTCCAGCGTTTTGCTAAACCCGTCGGTCACACCTTCGACCAAATTTGAAACGAGCGTACGTTGCATGCCCCAAAAATCGCGGGCCTTGCGGGTGTCATTTGCCGGCGAAACCTGGATCTCGTCACCTTCGACCTTATAGTCGATCTGGTCACTAAGGCCCATCGAAAGAGTGCCTTTTGGCCCCTTCACGCTCAGCGTATCACCTTCAAGATTGGCGGTAACACCGCCCGGCAATGCAACAGCTTTCTTACCAATGCGGCTCATCAGAAGACCTCCGCAAGCACTTCGCCGCCGACATTTTCATTGCGCGCTTCGGCATCCGAAAGCACGCCGCGAGGAGTCGAGACGATGGTGATGCCCAGACCATTGCGAACAATCGGAAGCTCTTTCGAACCCGAATAAACGCGGCGGCCAGGCTTGGAAACGCGGGCGACGTGCTTGATAGCCGGTTCACCCTCGAAATATTTCAGTTCAATCCGTAATGCAGGGTGCTTGCCCGTCGCATCATCGGAATAACCACGGATGTAGCCTTCCCGCTGAAGAACTTCGAGAACGTTTGCACGCAGCTTCGACGCGGGCGAAAGGACGGAATCCTTCTTCGCACGCTGTCCGTTACGGATGCGGGTGAGCATATCACCCAATGGATCGGTCATAGCCATCTGTCAGATCCTTACCAGCTGGACTTCGTAACACCGGGAATCATGCCGCGATTGGCAAGGTTCCGCAGCTCGATACGGTTAAGTCCGAACTTCCGGTAATAGCCGCGTGGGCGGCCGGTTGTTGCACAGCGGTTACGGACCCGAGTTGGGTTACCGTTCCGCGGGATTTCAGCCATCTTGAGGCGGGCGATCATACGCTCTGCCTCGTCGAGCGACTTGTCATCAGCGATCGCCTTAAGCGCAGCATATTTTGCCGCATACTTTTTGACGAGCTTCTTACGACGCTCATTCTTGTTGATGGAACTCAGTTTCGCCATGGACTTAAGCTCTCTTCCGTTGAGAATTCATAGTGAAGGCCCGGCTCACGCCGCCGCCTTATCTTCTTCCTGCGTTTCAGCAGGAAACGGGAAACCGAACAGACGCAGCAATTCGCGTGCTTCTTCATCGGTCTTCGCGCTGGTGGTTACGATGATGTCCATTCCGCGAACGGTCTCGATTTTATCATACGAGATTTCGGGAAAGACGATCTGTTCCTTGAGACCCATCGCGTAATTACCGCGCCCGTCGAACGATTTTGCGTTCAGGCCGCGAAAGTCACGAATGCGGGGCATTGCAACAGTTACGAGACGATCAAGAAATTCAAACATACGTTCTTTGCGCAAGGTTACCTTGCAGCCAATTGGCATGCCTTCACGCAGCTTAAACTGTGCGATCGATTTTTTGGCTTTGGTGATAACCGGTTTTTGACCAGCGATCAGTGCCATTTCTTCAGCAGCGGTTGCCACCTTCTTCTTGTCCTGGCTGGCCTCGCCAACGCCCATATTAAGCGTGACTTTGGTAACCTTGGGGACTTGAAGACGGTTGGTGTAACCGAACTTTTCAGTCATCGCCTTGACGATCTGTTCGTCATAGCGTGACTTCATGCGTGGGGTATAATCAGCCATCGATTTTCTCTCCGGACTTTACAGCAACACGAACCTTCTTGCCGTCTTGCTCTTCAAAACGGACGCGGGTCGGCTTGCCATCCTTGGGATCAGCCACGGCAACCTTACAAATATGCATCGGCGCTTCGAAACGGTCGATGCCGCCTTGCGGGTTTTCCTGGCTCGGCTTGCGGTGACGGGCAGCGATGTTGATGCCTTCGACGATCAGCTTGCCGGTTTTCGGCATAACCTGACGGACAGTGCCGGTGCGGCCCTTATCCTTGCCCGAAAGCACGACGACGCTGTCGCCTTTTTTGATTTTTGCGGCGGCCATTATAGCACCTCCGGAGCGAGCGAGATGATCTTCATGAACCCGCGGCCGCGAAGTTCGCGAACCACTGGGCCAAAGATACGCGTGCCGATCGGCTCTTCGCTCTTGTTGACGAGAACAGCAGCGTTGCCGTCAAAACGGATCACACTGCCGTCAGGACGGCGAACGTCCTTACGAGTGCGAACGATCACCGCGCGGTGAACGTCACCCTTTTTGACCTTGGCGCGTGGCTGCGCTTCTTTGACGGATACGACGATCACGTCACCAACGCTCGCAGTACGGCGCTTCGACCCGCCCAGCACCTTAATGCACTGGACGCGCTTCGCGCCGCTATTATCCGCGACGTCTAGGTTAGATTGCATCTGAATCATGGATTCAGTTCCTTCTTAGTCGGCTTGCTGAGACATGGCAGAAACCAGCCCAGCAGTTCCAAAAAACGTCTTAAGTCGTGCTACCGGCGGCGGCTTCGACTTCGATGTCGGCTTCAACAGCGACACCCTTGCTTGCTTTGACCGTGTCGATCACCTTCCAAGTCTTGGTCTTGGAGATCGGCTTGGTCTCTTCAATCCGGACAGTGTCGCCCATTTTGAAGGAGTTTTCTTCGTCATGCGCGTGATACTTTTTCGAACGACGGATGATTTTCCCGTAAAGCGGGTGCTTCACCTTGCGTTCGACCTTCACGGTCACAGTTTTATCGGTCTTGTCGGAGGTGACGGTCCCGATCAGAATACGCTTCGGCATCGTGTGCTCCTTACGACTTGGCCGCTGCGGCCGAAGCGGTCTTACGCTCGGTCTGCAGGGTCTTAATCTGTGCGATTGTACGGCGGACTTCTTTAATCCGGGCCGGGCCTTTACCTTCCAACTGGTTGGTTGCAGCCTGAAAACGCAGGTTAAACTGCTCTTTCTTCAGTTCGGTAAATTCAACAGCAAGCTGATCATCAGACTTGGTGCGGAGATCTTCAACCGTGCTCATGACCGGCGCTCCAGATGAGAGGTGTCACCGAGACGGGCAACGACCTTGGTTTTAATCGGCAGCTTCATCGCGGCACGCTCAAAAGCCTCGGCGGCCAGTGGACCGGAAACCCCGTCCAGTTCGAATAGGATGCGGCCTGGCTTAACCCGGGCTGCCCAAAATTCGACCGAACCTTTACCTTTACCCTGACGGACTTCAGCAGGCTTCTTCGACACTGGCACATCGGGGAACACGCGGATCCATAGGCGGCCTTGACGGCGCATATGGCGAGTGATCGCACGACGCGCAGCTTCGATCTGGCGTGCGGTGATACGCTCTGGCTCAAGTGCTTTGAGGCCATAGGAGCCGAAGTTCAGCGTGGTGCCGCCCTTCGCATCGCCATGGATCTTGCCCTTGAAGGCCTTGCGATATTTATGTTTTTTCGGTTGCAGCATGGTGCTTACTCTCGAACTCTATCAGCGGGCCGGGCGGACGCCGGAAGTCTGAGCTTCCATCATCAACCGGTCTTGTGCGGTAGGATCTTGACCAAGGATTTCCCCTTTGAAGACCCAAACTTTGATGCCGATGATGCCATAAGCGGTAAGCGCTTCGGCTTCAGCGTAATCGATGTTCGCGCGAAGCGTATGCAAAGGAACGCGTCCTTCACGATACTGTTCGACACGGGCGATTTCAGCACCGCCAAGACGGCCGCCACAAACAATCTTGATGCCTTCGGCACCCAGACGCATGGCAGACTGCATGGCGCGCTTCATCGCACGGCGGAATGCAACACGGCGGATCAGCTGATCAGCAATGCCCTGCGCGACCAGCTTCGCATCGACTTCCGGCTTACGGATTTCGACGATATTCAGCTTCACTTCGCTATCGGTCATGCCAGCAAGCTTCGCGCGCAGCTTCTCAATATCCGCACCCTTTTTACCGATGATAACACCGGGACGGGCTGCATAGATCGAAACACGGCACAATTTGGCCGGACGCTCAATCACCACCTTGGAGATCGCTGCCTGGGGCACCGTATCCATGATGAACTTACGGATTTGGATATCTTCCTTGAGCAATTGTGCATAGTCGCGCCCTTCGGCGTACCAGCGGCTATCCCAAGTACGGTTGATCTGCAGACGCAGGCCGATCGGATTACTCTTCTGACCCATGGCTTACGCCTCCTCTTCTTCATGCTCGCGAACGACGATGCGCAAGCGGCTGAACGGTTTCAGGATGCGGGTAGATTTACCGCGACCACGTGTGTGGAAGCGCTTCATCGTAATCGCCTTACCGACGCTGGCTTCCGCTACGATCAGCGAGTCAACGTCGAGGTTGTGGTTGTTTTCCGCATTCGCAATTGCCGAAGCCAGAACCTTGGTCGTGTCCTTAGCCATGCCTTTGCGCGAGAAAGCGAGGATGTTCAAAGCATCTTCAACCTTCTTGCCGCGGATCAGCGCAGCAACGAGATTGAGCTTCTGAGCCGAACCACGAATGGTTGTGCCCACAGCCAAAGCCTCGTTATCGCCAACGCGGCGGGGAGTTTTTGCCTTGCCCATTAGCGCTTACCCTTCTTATCCGAAGCGTGGCCAGGGAAGGTGCGGGTCGGCGAAAATTCACCGAGCTTGTGACCAACCATGTCCTCGTTAACGGACACCGGAATAAACTTTTGACCATTATAGACGTTGAACGTCAGGCCGACGAATTGCGGCAGGACAGTGGAACGACGCGACCAAGTTTTGATCGGTTTCGTTACATTGTTTTCCTGTGCATCTTCTGCCTTTTTCAGCAGGTGGAGGTCTACGAACGGACCTTTCCAGACGGAACGAGCCATCTCGGTTACCTCTTCTTCTTGGCGTGACGCGAACGGATGATCATTTTATCCGTCTGCTTGTTCTTACGAGTGCGAGCACCCTTGGTCGGCTTGCCCCATGGGGTAACCGGATGACGACCACCCGAAGTACGGCCTTCACCGCCACCGTGGGGGTGATCAACCGGGTTCTTCGCAACACCGCGTGTCAGCGGCTTGATGCCCATCCAGCGGCGGCGACCGGCCTTGCCCAGATTTTGGTTCTGGTTGTCGGGGTTCGAAACCGCGCCAACCGTGCCCATGCAATCCGAACGAAGGTAGCGTTGTTCGCCAGAGTTCAAGCGAACAATAACCATACCCCGGTCACGTCCGACCAACTGGACATATGTACCAGCTGAACGAGCGATCTGACCGCCCTTGCCCGGCTTCATTTCCACATTGTGGCAAATGGTGCCGACCGGCATCTGACCCAAGAGCATGGCATTGCCAGGCTTGGTATCAACCTTCTCGCCAGCGACGACAGTGTCGCCTTCGGCAAGACGCTGCGGGCAAATGATGTAAGCTTGTTCGCCGTCAGTGTATTTCAGCAAAGCGATGAAAGCCGTGCGGTTGGGATCATATTCGATCCGCTCGACAGTTGCTTCCATATCCCACTTGCGACGTTTGAAGTCGATGAAGCGGTACTTCTGCTTGTGTCCACCGCCGATACCACGCGAAGTGATATGGCCTTTGTTGTTGCGTCCACCGGTTTTGCGCTTGCCCTCGGTCAGCGACTTCACCGGCTTGCCTTTATACAGGCCAGATTTGTCGACGAGGATCAAGCCGCGACGGGCGGGGCTTGTCGGTTTATAATTCTTGAGTGCCATAGTTCTTCTCTACGCCTCAGAGACCGCTGGTGACGTCGATCGAGCCGCCGTCTGCCAGAGTGATGACCGCTTTTTTGAAGTCAGAACGCTTGTAAGGGCGCCCCTTCCAGCGTTTGACTTTGCCCTTTTGGACAAGCGTGTTCACGCCCTTCACTTTCACGTCGAACAATGCCTCAACCGCTTCTTTGATTTGCGGTTTGGTTGCATCATTCGCCACACGGAAGACAACCGCGTCATTTTCAGACAGCAGAGTCGACTTCTCAGTGATGTGAGGAGCGAGGATTACGTCATAGTGACGCGCGTCGATTTCTTGCTTCTTAGCCATTGAAGCGCGCCTCCAGCTTTGCGACAGCGTCTGTGGTCAGAACGAGCGTGTCGTGGTTGAGGATGTCGTAGACATTGGCGCCCTGCGCCGGCATCACATTGACGCCTGCAAGATTACCAGCTGCGTTACGGAAGCCCTCTTCAACGGCATCACCGTCAATTACGAGAACTTTGCCGCCGAAGCCTGCCTTGTCGAAGTGACCCTTAAGCGCCTGCGTTTTGGCTTCTTTCAGCTTCAGACTGTCAACGATAACGAGACCGTCTTTTGCCTTGCTGGAAAGCGCCATTTTCAGGCCGAGCGCACGGATCTTCTTGTTAAGCGACTGGTCAAAGTCACGCTTGCGCGCACCATGAGCCTTGCCGCCGCCAATAAAGATCGGAGCACCGCGATCACCGTGACGGGCAACACCGCCACCTTTTTGTGCGCCGTGCTTCTTACCCGTGCGGTTTACGTCGGAACGTTCGCGCGTCGGGCGAGCGGTCGCGCGGCGGTTTTCCAACTGCCACGTGACGACGCGGTGCAGGATGTCAGCGCGCGGCTCAACACCGAAAACGGCATCATTGAGCTCAACTTCACCGGTACCTTTACCGCCGTCGATTTTCTGGACCTTCACCTTCATGGATCAGCCCTCCTTACCGGAATCATCGGCAGGCTTTTCAGCCGCGTCAGTGTTTGATGTTTCTGCTTCCGCTGCGGCTTCAAGCTTTTCTTGCAGCTCAGGGGAAACTTCTGGAGAAATCTCGTGCTCTGCAGCGCTCTCGACCAAGCCGGGCGCCGCTTCCTTATGCTCGAATTCATCCTGATTGCGGCGCATGACACCGGGAAACGGAAGATCTTCTGGCAATTTCAGCTTCACCGCATCGCGAACGACGAGCCATGCATTCTTATGCCCGGGGACAGAGCCCTTAACGAACAAAAGGCCGCGATCCGCGTCTGTGCGAACGATTTCGAGGTTCTGCTGGGTACGCTGGCGATCACCCATGTGACCGGCCATTTTCTTACCCTTAAACACGCGGCCCGGATCCTGACGGTTACCCGTAGAACCGTGCGAACGGTGAGAGATCGAAACGCCGTGCGTAGCGCGAAGACCACCGAAACCCCAACGCTTCATGGCGCCGGCAAAGCCTTTACCCTGCGTGTGTCCGGTGATGTCGACTTTCTGGCCAGCAATGAAGTGCTCTGCAGAAATACGCGCACCGACAGGAAGAAGAGCTTCTTCGCTATCGAGACGGAATTCAGCAACCTTACGCTTCAGCGGAACGCCTGCTTTCGCAAAATGTTCGCGCTGCGGCTTGGCAACATTCTTTTGCTTGGCCTCACCCGAGCCAACCTGAAGCGCAACATAGCCGTCACGTTCGTCAGTACGGTGAGAAATAACTTGGCAATCATCCAGCGAAAGAACGGTCACAGGTACGTGACGTCCATCCTCCTGGAACAGGCGGGTCATCCCGACTTTTCTTGCGATAACGCCAGTGCGCATCGTCAAAACTCCTAACACAGAGGCACGCGGACCATTCCGCGTGCTTGCCAGCCCATTTTGTGATGCGTCGCCCCGTCCGGGCTGAATGCTCACCCGAGCAATCGGGCTTGCGAGACGGGGAACGCAGACCCGGCCAAACTTGTATTAAACAAGCCGTCCGGCGGTATTCCTATTTGTCTCTCATAGTGGCGAAGATTTCCCCGCCGCATGAGGCCCCCACTTTCGCAGGGGGCGCCAGCTTACGCCAGCTTAATCTCTACGTTAACGCCAGCAGCAAGATCGAGCTTCATCAGCGCGTCTACGGTCTGTGCGTTAGGCTGCACGATATCGAGCAACCGCTTGAAAGTGCGTACCTCGAACTGCTCACGCGACTTCTTATCGATGTGCGGGCCGCGGTTCACGGTAAACTTTTCAATTCTCGTCGGCATCGGAATGGGGCCACGAATGAGCGCGCCAGTACGGCGAGCGGTTTCCGCGATTTCGCCAGTTGCCTGGTCGAGAACGCGGTGATCAAACGCCTTGAGGCGAATGCGAATATTCTGAGCTTCCATTTCCAACTACCAATGAGAAAGAGCAAACAACAAAACCAGTGATCTGCCCTCTCCCGTCTCCGAGGGAGAGCAAGGCCACTGATCAAAAACTTTTCCGAAATTGAGACGAATCTCGTTCGTTGAGAGGCCCTATATGGGGAACCCCCTGACGTTGCAACCCCTGTAACGCAATTTCACCGCCGATACACAACCAAAATACTGGCAATAGACAGGGGTGATTTTACGATTCAGTTTCGGAATTGAGCTGCAAAGAAAAGCGCCCGGCAACCGTTAAGGTCACCGGGCGCATTTCTGCTAGACCGAATTAGGCCTTGATCGAGCCCACAACGCCCGAACCGACGGTACGTCCACCTTCGCGGATCGCGAAGCGGAGACCGGCGTCCATAGCGATCGGAGCAATCAACTTGACGTTGATGGTCACATTGTCGCCAGGCATTACCATTTCAGTGCCTTCAGGAAGGATCACTTCACCGGTAACGTCGGTGGTGCGGAAGTAGAATTGCGGACGATAGTTCGCAAAGAATGGCGTGTGACGGCCACCCTCGTCCTTCGAAAGGACGTAAACTTCTGCTTCGAATTCTGTGTGCGGGTTAACCGACCCTGGCTTAGCCAGAACCTGACCGCGCTCAACGTCTTCACGGCCAACACCGCGAACCAATGCACCAACGTTGTCACCAGCTTCGCCGCGATCAAGCAGCTTACGGAACATTTCAACGCCGGTTACGGTCGTTTTGCCAGTTTCCTTGATGCCGACGATTTCAACTTCGTCGCCAACGTTTACAACGCCGGTTTCAATACGGCCGGTAACAACAGTACCGCGGCCGGAAATCGAGAACACATCTTCGATTGGCATCAGGAAGTCTTTGTCGACAGGACGGTCAGGCTGCGGGATGTTTGCATCAACAGCGGCCATCAGTTCACGGATCGAGTTTTCGCCGATTTCTTCATCGCGGCCTTCAAGAGCAGCCAGAGCCGAACCCTTGACGATTGCGATGTTGTCACCGTCAAAACCATATTCGCTGAGAAGTTCACGAACTTCCATTTCAACGAGTTCGAGAATTTCTTCGTCGTCGACCTGATCAACCTTGTTCATGTAAACAACCAGAGCCGGAACACCAACCTGACGCGCAAGCAGGATGTGCTCACGAGTTTGCGGCATGGGTCCGTCAGCTGCGTTCACAACCAGGATCGCGCCGTCCATCTGGGCGGCACCGGTGATCATGTTCTTAACATAGTCAGCGTGACCTGGGCAGTCGACGTGCGCATAGTGACGGTTGTCGGTTTCATATTCGACGTGTGCTGTCGAAATAGTGATGCCGCGCTCACGCTCTTCAGGAGCTTTGTCGATGTTTGCGAAATCAACAGCTGAACCCAGGACCTTTGTGATCGCTGCGGTCAGTGTGGTTTTACCGTGGTCAACGTGGCCGATGGTGCCAACGTTACAGTGCGGCTTATTCCGCTCAAATTTTTCCTTCGCCATTTTCAATAACCTCTAAGTCTATGACTAAAACAATATGGGAATCAGCGGCACCCGCCAAGACAGGCGCCGCCCCTAAACGCATCGCTCGCCTTAGGCAAGCTTCTCCTTAACCTCGAGTGCAACCGCTGCAGGCACTTCCTCATAGTGAGAGAACTGCATAGAGTAGTTTGCACGCCCCTGGCTGAACGAACGAAGTTCGTTCACGTAACCGAACATATTGGCAAGAGGCACAAATGCATCAACAGTTTGTGCGTTACCGCGCGTATCGGTGCCTTGGATTTGGCCGCGGCGGGAATTGAGATCGCCGATCACATCACCAAGGTATTCTTCAGGACTGATGACTTCAACCTTCATCACAGGTTCGAGCAGCTTAATGCCGCCGCGCTCTGCTGCTTCACGCATCGCACCGCGACCGCAAATTTCGAAGGCCACGGTCGAACTATCAACATCGTGATACGCGCCATCGGTGACGTGGATCGTGAAATCGATGATCGGGAAGCCGATGAGATAGCCGCTTTCGGCTTGCTCACGAATACCTTTTTCAAGCGACGGAATATATTCCTTAGGAATGTTACCGCCTTTGATGCTGTCTTCGAACACGATGCCTTGGCCGCGCTCACCAGGGGTGAATTTGGCTTTTGCACGTGCAAACTGACCGGTACCGCCCGATTGTTTCTTATGCGTGTAATCGACATCGATCTCACGGCCGAGCGATTCACGATAAGCAACCTGCGGGGCACCCACGTTGGCTTCGACCTTAAATTCGCGCTTCATACGATCAACCAGGATGTCGAGGTGAAGTTCACCCATACCCTTGATGATTGTCTGGCCTGATTCGTGATCGGTTGTAACGCGGAATGAGGGATCCTCGGCAGCAAGACGATTGAGCGCAACGCCCATCTTTTCTTGGTCAGCCTTGGTCTTTGGTTCAACGCTCAGCTCAATAACGGGATCTGGGAATTCCATCCGTTCAAGAACAATCGGCTTGGCTGGATCGCAAAGCGTATCACCTGTGGTGGTCGCCTTCATTCCGGCCAGAGCAACAATATCGCCTGCGAATGCTTCTTCGATGTCCTTACGGTCATTGGAGTGCATTTCGAGGATACGGCCGATCTTTTCCTTCTTGTCCTTCACAGAGTTCAGAACAGCGCCCTTCTCCAGCTTGCCGGAGTAGATACGGGTAAAGGTCAGCGAGCCAACGAATGGATCGTTCATCACCTTAAAGGCCAAGGCCGCGAATGGTGCATCATCGCTCGATTCGCGAGAGTCTTCCTCGTCGCTATCAGGTAGAACACCCTTAATCGCTTCAACGTCGAGCGGGCTCGGCATATAGTCGACAACCGCGTCGAGCAAAGGCTGAACGCCCTTGTTCTTAAACGCAGAACCGCACAGCACAGGCACGAAGCTCTGATTGAGCGTACCCTTACGGATCAGCGCCTTCAGCGTTGCTGCATCGGGTTCTTCACCTTCAAGGTAGGATTCCATCACGTCATCGTCTTGCTCAACAGCAAGCTCGATCAGCTGCTCACGGTATTGAGCCGCCTCGTCAGCCATATCCGCTGGGATTTCGCCATATTCATATTCAGCACCCAGATCTTCGTTCTTCCACGTGATCGAACGCTGATTTACCAGATCGACGAGACCTACAAGGCTGCTCTCAATGCCGATTGGCAGATACAAAACAGCAGGCACCGCGCCCAGACGATCGATGATCGATTGAACGCAATACTTAAAGTCAGCACCGGTACGGTCGAGCTTGTTGATGAAGCACATCCGCGGAACTTTGTACTTGTCAGCCTGGCGCCAGACAGTTTCGGATTGTGGTTCAACGCCGGCAACGCCGTCAAAGCAGGCCACCGCGCCATCAAGCACGCGCAGCGAACGTTCAACTTCAATCGTGAAGTCAACGTGACCTGGAGTGTCGATGATGTTGATGCGGTGCTCTGGACCATTGCGGTCTTCGGCGTTCCAGAAACAAGTCGTCGCGGCAGACGTAATCGTAATGCCGCGCTCTTGCTCTTGTTCCATCCAGTCCATCGTCGCCGCGCCATCATGCACTTCGCCGATTTTGTAGGATTTGCCGGTGTAATAGAGGATCCGCTCTGTTGTCGTGGTCTTACCGGCGTCAATATGCGCCATAATTCCGATGTTGCGGTACCTGTCTAAGGGATGGCTACGTGCCATGTTCAATTCCTCGATTTGCTGGATGGGGACGCCCAATGCGTCGCCCATCCAATATAGTTACAAATGAGACCAGTTAAAGAACCGGCTCAGATTACCAGCGCGAAGTTACCAACGGTAATGAGAGAACGCACGGTTGGCATCGGCCATTTTGTGCGAATCTTCACGCTTCTTAACCGCGTTGCCGCGATTGTTCGACGCATCCATCAATTCGCCCGAGAGGCGCGCTGACATGGTGGTTTCTGGACGGCCGCGAGCAGCTGAAATCAACCAACGGATCGCAAGCGCCTGGGCGCGCTCTGGGCGAACCTCAACCGGCACCTGATAGGTCGCGCCACCAACACGGCGGCTACGCACTTCGACTTGCGGCTTGATGTTTTCCAGCGCTGCATGAAACAGTTCAACCGGATTGGCTTTCGCCTTGGCTTCAACCGTGTCCAGTGCACCGTAAACGATACGTTCAGCAGTTGATTTCTTACCGTCGAGCATGAGGTTGTTCATAAATTTCGACAGCACCAGATCCTTAAATTTGGGATCAGGCAGGATGACCCGCTTTTCGGGACGACGACGACGTGACATATTCAATAACTCCTTCGGAGTGCGCCCTGACCTCCGTCAGGGCCTGCGGCACCGGCCCTCTCCTTCACCCGGCCACCCTAAAACTACCTGTATGGTGTCCGGGTGAAGGAGAGGGCCGCCGCCGCGACTAATTACTTAGGACGCTTGGCACCGTATTTGGAACGGCTCTGCTTGCGATCCTTAACCCCTTGCGTATCCAAAACGCCGCGCAGGACGTGGTAACGCACACCGGGAAGATCGCGCACACGGCCGCCACGGATCAGCACAACGCTGTGTTCCTGGAGGTTGTGGCCTTCGCCCGGGATGTAAGAGATGACTTCGCGCTGGTTGGTCAGGCGAACCTTGGCAACCTTACGAAGCGCCGAGTTCGGCTTCTTCGGCGTAGTCGTATAGACACGAGTGCAAACGCCGCGCTTTTGCGGGTTTGCTTCCATCGCAGGGACCTTGCTCTTGGCCTTCTGCGGAACGCGGCCCTTGCGGACCAGCTGGTTAATAGTCGGCATGAAGTGCTCTTCACCTAATTAGATGGAGCCTATGATCCGGTGATGCATTTTGAAACCCGCGCCTGAAACCATGCGCACCCCTGAACAGGAGGACGCGGATATCTGCGCGAGCTGAAAACACTCCACCTAGGCCAAATGGCTCCGGGTTACTTTGACGGCCGCCCCGATGCGGATAATCAACCCGAAGGCAATATCCGCTCAATAGAAAAGAGCCCGTCGCGAATGCGAAAGGCCCCCAGGACTAAACCGGCAATGTTCAGCTCTATCTACCTGATACCGGCCCACTCGGTGAAGAGAGCCTGCATCGGATGAGCGCGCCTTTAACGGGGGTTGGGGTTGGGGTCAAGGGTTGTGAGGCTAGGTCAATAGGTCGATCTACCTCATCGAATTGCGGTCTTGTAGTTGATCGTTAAAGTAGCTTGCCGCACTGGCAAGCCCGCTTTCACTCAACGAAATAAAGGCACGCCGCTTATCCTGATCGTCTTCCTCTCGCCTGAACACCCCCATTTCCACCATCTGTGCTATCCAGCGAAGTGCAGTCGTTGGCGGCACTTTTGAGGCTGTGCAAAGCGATGTAACGGAAATGCGCCTAAACTCTGACTGGGCGAGTAGCAAATCGAGGATCATATCCCACGCAGGGTCAGCGAAAAGTTGCGGATCGAAGTACTTTTCCCGTATCTCTCTTTCGCGAATGATCTGTTTGACCCAGCGAGGGTCAGGTAACCCAGACCTCGCTGGCCTCCGTATTTGTATTTTGGTTTTATCGCCGACTCTCGGCTTATCTTCAGCCCGAAATCCAAAAGCACTTTGCTCCACATTCCCATCGACGGGATTGTCATTGGTCAATTCAATTTCGGTTGCGAAATGTTTGAGTAATCCGTCCAATTTGGATTGGATAGAGAATAAGGTATCTGCGACGCCAGCACCCTCAAGTTTACGGACGGCAATCATGACGTGAGCAATCCGCTAGGCCGGCGAGCGTTTAGAAACTCCAAGACCGATAGCGACCGACTCGATTTACTCTTCTGACATGGGCCACGCTTCCGAACATTAGGAACGCCATCACAGCTAGAATTGGAATCTCGGTCATGACCCAATAGGCTCGCCGCACGCCGGTTGGTGAGCCCCAAACCGCCAAATGACCAATGACAGCAATGAGCTGGGCCCCGCAAACGAGTATCGGCCAAACGCGATTGGCCTTCAGGCCCAAGCGAACGAAAGCCAGCAACGCAACGACGTCTAAAACCATGTGACCGAAATCTACCGAACGATACGTGGGAAAGCCGAACCAAAAATGATACAGCTGGTCCAAGAACGCCCAAGTCATGATGACAATAGCGGCCTCTCGCTCCGGGTGTGCTCCGATCTTGGCACAGATTAGAGCAATTGCCACGACGCAGATGGTCAAAATTTCCATGTCTAGCGCGTTCTTTCACCGGTGCGATCATCTGTCCAGCCTCCAGTTAAGCCGATTTGGACAACGGTTCCATTTCGCCAACTCCTTCTGCCGGAGGGCAATTATGAACTCTGCCGTTCTCTTTCTGAATTTCCAAGAGCCGGGAATGAACACGCGCTAAGTCACCACCGGACGACAAAAGTGCCTGCTGGGATTTGTGCAACCGCAATAGCACTTCATGTCCCTCGGCTGGTGCACTTCCCGTCTCGCGACGAACGGTAACGAGTGCGGCAAGCAGATTTGCTTGTTTTATAAGCGCCTCATCCAACGATGCTTCGACATCTTGAATTTCTCGGCCAATGCGCATCCGCGCTATTTCATATGACATCGACATTGTTTCAGCTCCAGTTTGGGCGACTTGCGCCTGCCTCGTTGAGCGAAACGTCGAGGAAGCTACTCTGCATATATCGCGGACAAACCCGAGAACATTGCCAAGACAGCCAAACCGAGAATGATAAACGAACACGACACCAAAAACATGGCAATCACTCTCGCCAACTTCCCATAGATTCCCTCAAACATTTCTGGGACAACGCGGTAGTCTGCTTCAACTTCAACATCCAAAACCGAGTTGATCGGTTCTGAACATTTAAGAAGGTAGGCCGCCGTGTCGTCTTGGCTCTCGTTGTCTAAAGGAATGGCCGCATCGGATAGGCAGGATTCCTCATATACGGTTTTATCGCATATCATTTTTAGCTCACGATAACGGACAGCAGCCTCTGCCCGGCTCGTCACACCCAACTTCTTTTTTGCAAACTGTATTCGCTGGTCGACAGTGTGCGGCGAAATCCCAAGGCTTCGCCCTATTTCTTTGGAAGTTTGGTGCTGAATAAGCAGCTCCATTACGGCGCGCTGCTTTGTCGTCAGTTCATCAATCACGTTGTCACTTACAATGTCGCTAGTTGGCATATGAGGCCCCTGCCCAACAATCTCACAAAGACCGTGCACGTTTTACTGTCCGATTGCACCAAATGTAAAATCTTGGCTATGCGGCTTGGCCTTCACCACGTCATTAGCCATCCAATCAGCGGTATCGCTCCATCGAAATTCGCGCTGACGCACGAAGGAACTGGAAGTCTTGAAAAATATTTCACATTATCCACAGAAAAATTCCATTTTCTACTTTGAGTTTGATCACTTTAACCACAAGCGCAGACGATCGTGGTCGCTACTTCAGACTGCCACGCCAACCGCGCGTCTGCGCCCTGGCCGCCACAACAATGTGCAAGGTGCTAGCTAGCCGCCCTCGCCCAATCCACCCATAGTTCGCGCGGCAGGATCATCGGCATTCTAGTGATGCACGGCCTCTAAGCTCGGGCGCGCGGTCGCGCTTGCGGTCTGTCTGGGGCAAACCGGATCAGAGCCAGATAGCGAGGTTGCTCTTTGAGTTGCCCCCTCGACCCACGCAATTCCTCGCCAAGCCACAGCCTCGGCAGCCCACATCGCACCTCCGCCCGAGGACGATGATCCGCTGCTGGCCTTTGAACCCTACCTCCACAAGGATCTCCGCTCAAAAGTTGCTCCTTTTCATTGCTCTTTCACCATTGTCACTGCATCACCTTAGTCGGAGCATGATAATGACCACGCCAATCGCCACCGCAGCCGAACCGGCGCTGATCGACAAGATTGGCGAGCATATGATGAATGCGTTTTATTTCGACCTATCGCGCTATCTGATTGCGGCGACATTGATGTTCGGCATTTTGGTGTTGTTCAAAGGTTGGGCGAACAATCGCCGGATCCAGAACAAACGCGCCAAACCGGCCGATTACCGGCGCGAGATTCTTTCATCGATCCGCACGGTCTTTTTCTTTGGCCTGACCACGATCAGCACGCTGTTGCTGCGCGAAGCGGGCATTATCGAGCTGCGGCTGGAAGAATTTACATTCAGCCTGCTGTTCGTCCAGACTGTGATCATAATCCTTGCCCATGATGCCTATTTCTATTGGATGCACCGCGCGCTGCATCACAAGAAACTGTTTATCGCAACACATCTGCATCACCATAAATCGCGCACCCCCACACCTTGGGCGGCCTACAGCTTTTCCATGTGGGAAGCGATGACGGAGGCGGCATTTGTGCCGATATTCCTGTTGGTCACCAGCCTGATGGGCGTGGCCTATGCCGGTTTCGCCGTGTTCCTGTTCCTTTGGTTTATGATCATCCGCAATGTGATGGGCCATGCCGGGGTCGAAATTATGCCCGCCGGCTGGGTCGACAACAAATGGGTCCAATGGATCAACACAACCACCCATCATGATCTGCACCACAGCAGCGGTAATTACAATTTTGGGCTCTATTTCACTTGGTGGGACCGCTGGATGGGAACCGAGCATCCGCAATATAAGGAACGCTTCCGCGCCGTTGCAAAACCGCTGCGGATAGCCAGCCGTCCGGCAGAAATGGCGACGGTCATCGCTATGTCAGGATTTGCGACTCTTGCCGCGATTGAAGGCAGTTTGGGCGCGGTGATTAGTTAAACTGTTGAAATGGACTGCCATCGCAGTCTCTAGTGATAACTCCTATAGGGCCGCCGCCTATTTGCCGTCACTTGCCAGCAAGCCCCACAAATATTCATCGCACCACCCCAGATGCGTTTTTACGCATTGCCGCAAATGCCCCTCGCGCCGGAAGCCCAGCCGTTCGAGCAGCGCGTTTGAGGCCGTATTGCGCGGGTCGGTTCCAGCCGTGATGCGGTGGTGTTTTTCGGTTTCGAACAAAAAGCGCACAAGGCGCGCCGCGCATTCACCTGCGATACCTTCGCCGTGACGATGGTGGGCCGTAACATAGCCGATTTCGGAAACATCTTTTTGTACCGGCACAGCAACCAGACGCGCGACAATTTGGCCATTTGACCGGTCAACCGCAGCCCATGTCCTACCGTCCCATTCAGGATCGAAGAACCAGCCTTCCAATTCTTCTATCGTCGCAAAGGCCTTGCGCGTGAGATACCGGCAATGTTCATCGGAGGAAAAAGTTGGCCAAAGCGCAATTGCATCGCCGCGCACAAATTTACGCAAGGTAAAGCGTTCGGTTTCCAGCGTTGGGGTAGGCAATCTGCGCAGCGAATTGGCAGCCATCAGCCTGTCAGAAACGCGACCAGAGATTTGACCTTTTTTTGCCGCCATTGCGGGGCCGGTGCGACCAGCCAATAGGCACGGCGGCCTTCGTCGGGGCCTTCGAGTATCGCCACATGACCGGCATCAACCGATTCTTCGGCCAACAGATAGGGCAGGATTGCTTTACCCATTCCAGCAACGGCAGAGCTGAGCGCCTGCCCGGCATTGCCCACTTCGATGGTCGGTTCCGCCCCTTCGGGCAAAGGAGCGCCGGGCCAGTCGATCCATTCATCAGGAGCGCCATCTGCGGCCACAACAACGCGGCGTGCCGGTGCGAGTTCAACCCCGTTGAGATCACCCGGCCCGTCAATCAACCGGATTGCGACATCAAGATTGGCTTCGGTGAAATCGGCATGTTCGTCCGCCACGAAATGGAATTTGATCCCGGCATTTTCCTTACGGAATTCCGCCAATCGCGGGGCCAGCCATTGGGCGTAAAATTCGCGCGGCGCAGCAACGGTATAACTATCGCTGGCCTGACCGGCCTGCATCGCCTGAACGCTCTCTTCAAATTTAAGAAAGCCTTCGCGCAATGTATCAAGACCGGCGCAGCCTTCGGTTGTCAGTTCCAACCCCTTGCTGGTCCGGCGAAACAGCACCGTGCCCAGATGATCTTCCAGCGCGCGAATTTGTTGTCCGACAGCGGCAGGCGTCACCGCAAGCTCGTCTGCCGCGCGGGTAAAGCTTAAATGCCGTGCCGCTGCGTCATAAACGCGCAGGGCGTTCAATGGGAGATGGGTCCGCTTCATGAAGGGCTAGTTAGGCATTGCAGTATAGCAGCACAAGTAAAACGGTATCAGTTGGCCGTTGCAGGTGCAGAAAGCGGGAAATACGGTATGCGTATTTCAAGCTGATCTCCGCCCGGTGTTGTGAACGTATAGAAACCTTCCATCGAACCGCTTGGCGTGGTCAAGGGACAACCCGAAACGTAATCATGCGACTGCCCCGGTTCCAAAACCGGGGTTTCACCGACCACCCCTGCGCCATCAACGTGATTCACCATCCCGCGCGAATCGGTGATCCGCCAATGGCGAGTCTGAAGCTGAACAGTCTGGTGCGAATGATTTTCCAGCCGAATGTGATAGACCCAGAACCACTTGCCCGCCTCCGGCTGTGATTGCTCGGGCAGAAAGTTCACCGCAACACGCACAATAATACCATCAGTGGTGGCTGAATGTTCGAACAATTCCTTCATAACGGCACCGAATGTAGCGCGGCCAGCAGTGGTCGGCAATCGGTCCCTTCCGTCCGTTTCCACCGATTCTTCTTAGCCAGTGAAAATTTCCGCCCGTTTACGGGCTATAGATCAATGCGGTGCCAGGCCCGTTTCAAGTCCGGTCCGGTCTTCCAAGGCAAAACGGTCGAACAAATCGGCGCTGGCAGTGTTCAGGCCGACGATCCTTGTGTGCCGGCCATTGCGGCGCATCCGGTCGACAACTTTGTCCAACGCCTCGATCGCGGAGATGTCCCAAAAATGTGCGCTTGATACGTCAATCACGACATGGTGTGCAGGATCATCAAACTGGCTTTCCGGCCCAAGCGCGGCAATGAACCGGTCGACCGAGGCAAAGAATATTTGCCCGGTGACTTTATACACGGCGCTGTGATCGCGCCGGATACGTTCGACATTGAACATCGTGCGAATTTTGGCGGTAAAGAAAATGCCAGACAGCAGCACGCCAACAAGCACACCCATGGCCAGATCATGCGTCCATACCACCACCACAACGGTCGCAAGCATCACCACGGATGATGATGGCGGGTGACGGCGCAGGTTGGTAATCGAATTCCAGCTGAATGTTCCGATCGACACCATGATCATGACGGCCACCAAAGCGGGCATCGGCACGCTGCCCACATAGGGGCCAAGCACCGTCAGCAAGAATAACAGAAATGCACCGGCAGTGAAGGTCGAAAGGCGCCCACGGCCGCCCGATGCCACATTGATAACCGACTGGCCGATCATGGCACACCCGCCCATACCGCCGAAAAATGCCGCGACAATATTGGCAATGCCCTGCCCACCGCTTTCACGCTGCTTGTTGCTTTCGGTATGCGTCATATCGTCAACAATCTGCGCGGTTAGCAGGCTTTCCAACAGGCCCACCGCCGCCATTGTCAAAGAGAACGGCAGGATGATCATAAAGGTTTCCCAAGTAAGCGGAACATCGGGAATACCGAATGTTGGTAAGCCGTCAGGCAGCTTGCCCTCGCCAGCCACATTGTTGACCGGCAAATTCCACCAAATCGTGGCAGCGGTCAGAAGCACAATCGCAACCAGCGGGCTTGGTACGACCTTGGTTATCCGCGGAAAGCCATAAATGATCGCAAGGCCTGCCGCGACCATGGCATATGTTTCCCAGCCCACATTTGTCAGCTGAGGAATTTGCGCCATAAAGATCAGAATCGCGAGCGCATTCACAAAGCCGGTAATGACGCTGCGCGAGACAAATTGCATCAGCAGATCGAGGCGCATCAATGCTGCGATACCCTGTATGATCCCCATCAGAATCGTTGCGGCAAACAAATATTCTACCCCGTGCTCTTTAACCAACGGGATCACGACAACCGCCACGGCGGCCGTTGCGGCAGAAATCATGCCCGGGCGTCCGCCGACCAGCGCAATCACCATCGCAATTGCAACGGAGGCGTAAAGGCCCACGCTGGGATCAACACCAGCAATCAACGAAAAACCGATCGCCTCAGGTATCAACGCCAGGGCGACAACCATTCCGGCGAGGATATCTGCACGTGGCTGGGCCAGCCAATCGCGGCGGAAATTGGCCGCAAAGCCGTGGGTGTCAGTCATAAGTTCTTCCATCGGAAAGTTGGGGCGCAACTTGACGCCAGAATATAGCCGCCCGCCTAAAGCTTTATGCTGCAATGCACAACCGCCGGTCCCGCAGGATTCGCCGGATTCGGCAGTTTGACTTGAATGCCGGTGCCATTACACCTCGCAAAAATGGGAGAAATCATGTCCAAACATTCCTCAGCCATGGCTATCATGCTCTCTGCTGTTTTGATGGCAGGCACCCCCGCCCCGTCCTTTGCTCAAGAGCAAAACGAGCTGACCCGCCCTACCGCACGCGCGTCTGAATCCGATCAGGAACTGGTCGCTTTGTACAAGGAATATCACCGCTGGCGCATGCGATCATTTGGCATGGTCGAAACCGCCGCCGGAAAATATGAATCGGGTCCGGCATTCCCTTCAGTCAGCGCAGAAACATTGCAAGCGAAGGCAGCACAGACCGCCCGCTTTTTAGATCGTTTGAACGCAATTGATTCAGGTGCATTTTCGCCATCAGAGCGCGTCAACGCCGCAGTGCTACGCAGCGTTCTGGTCGAACAAATCCAAGATGCAAAATACCGCGAATGGGAAATGCCATTTGATAGCGACAGCAATTTCTGGAGCTACCTTGCCCCGCGGTCTGCTCTCCAGACAGTCAGGGATTACGAGAATTATATTGCCCGGATGCACGACATTCCGCGCTATTTTGCTGAACATACGGCCAATATGCGGGCAGGCCTTGCGCGCGGGTTCAGCGTGCCGAAAGTGACGCTGACAGGCCGCGATGCCTCGCTTGCAGCCTATTCCGCCGAGCGCGTCGAAACCAACCCCTTCTGGACGGCTTTTGAACAGATGCCCGCCCGTTTTTCAGACGAAGATCGCAATCGGCTGTTGCAGGAAGGCGCCGAAGCAATCGGCGGCGCGGTCATCCCTGCCTATGCCGATTTGCTGCAATTTATGCGTGAGGAATACGTCCCGAACACGCGCAAAACACTGGCCGCCGAAACAATGCCCGGTGGCAAGGATTATTACGCACAGCAGATCCGCCAATATACCACGCTCGATCTAAGCGCGGACGAAATTCACGCCACCGGCCTGCAAGAAGTCGCGCGGATCGAAACGGCGATGCGGGCAATCATGACAGAAGTCGGCTTTGAAGGAACAATTGCCCAATTCAATGAAAGCCTGCGCAGCGACCCGCAATTTATCGCGCGGACAGGTGATGAATTGATGGGAGTATCGGCCTACGTCGCAAAGCGTGTCGACGGGAAACTTGGCGATTATTTCGGCTTCCTGCCGCGTCATCGCTTTTCCATCCGGCCAGTCGCCCCTGATATCGCGCCATTCTACACCGCAGGACGGGGCGGATATGAATATTGCCAGATGAATACTTATGACCTGCCTTCGCGCCCGCTGTACAACATTCCCGCGTTAACATTGCACGAATGCGCACCCGGCCACAGTTTTCAGGCCGCATTCCAACGCGAACAAGGCGGCCAGGATACGCCCGATTTCCGCCGAAACATCTATTTCTCCGGCATGGGAGAAGGCTGGGGCCTCTATACGGAATTTCTTGGTGAGGAGATGGGGATATACCGGACGCCCTATGAACGTTTTGGCCGATTGTCATACGAGATGTGGCGCGCCGCCCGGCTGGTGATCGACACCGGAATTCACTCGCAAGGATGGCCCCGCGACCGCGCGATAACCTATCTCGCCGACCGCACCGCATTGTCACGCCACGAGGTCGGAACGGAGATCGACCGCTACATCAGCTGGCCCGGCCAAGCGCTGGCCTACAAACTAGGCGAAATGCAAATCCGCGAGTTGCGCCTGAAGGCAGAGAGCGAGCTCTGCGATGATTTCGACATCCGCAAGTTCCACGACATTATCTTGGCGCTAGGCTCTGTCCCCCTGCCAGTCCTGCAAGACCGGATCGAGGCGTTCATTGAGGATGGCGGACAGGGATTGGATGGCGTGGAGTATGATTGAGGCAAGGAATCCCAAGGAAGCAATCAACCGCATTACCTCCAACAGGTAATCCTTAATCCACTATTGCGACTAATTATCATTAGCGTTAATCTCGATGCGACTCGCAAGGGAGAAAGCGTCAATGGTCGCACCAAAATCATCCACCCAGCCCCTACTCCTGCCGATGCCGGACCCGTGCACCGACAGGACTATGATCATTATCATACGACGCGTGGGTGGGCACGGCACACGCGATGCACAAGCTTCGATGCTGGCGCTGCGGCATTTCGGTCAGTCATTCCGCCAAATTCTTGTGTTGGCGCGCTGCTACATCACCGAGATCGCTCACGCATCGCAGCGCAACATCATGATTGCCAATTGCTGCGCGCCCAAGATGACGCGCGACGAGGCACTGCTGCTGGAAACAATTGCCCTATCGCAAAAACACCCTGACCGCACCGCACGAAATCTGTCTGAGTTGACCGCTGGCGGAGCAGGCCAGCGCGTCGCAACTGTGGCCCGCGCGCTTAACAATGCGCTCGAAAACCACGGATTCCGCTTGCAAGGTTAGAATTGCCTCAGCCGTTAGTCAGCATATCCTCGATCTGGCCGAGGCGTTCCTTGCCGAAGAACATTTCATCCTCGCCGCCCGCATCGACGTAGAATGTCGGGATACCAAACGCACCGCGCGCAACTGCATTGTCGGTGTTATCCATCAACGCCTGCTTCACCGCCGGATCCTGCGTTTTGGCGAGCAGCGCGGCCGCGTCGAGTCCCGCGCCGGTTAGCACCGCGCCCACTGCCTCTGCATCGGTCGCATCCAGACCATCATGCCAAATCGCAGGCAGCAGAATATCGATCAGAGCAATCCGCTCCTCATTAGGAACCGCGCAAAGCAGACGCTGCAAAGTGATCGTGTTGAATGGGAATTTCGGGTTCATTTTCCAATTGGTCATGCCGTGTTTGGCGATGAAACGGTTCATCTCCAACATTGCATATTCGTTCTTACCCTTGACCTCGGCATCGCGGATGAATGGCGGCGCATTTCCCGTCAGCTTATGCATCCCGCCAAGGAAAGCAGGCGTGATCTTGATCGACGCGCCAGTGCGCTCCGCAATTTCTTTGAGCGGTGACCATATGAAATAGCCATTGGGGCTAACGAAATCGAAAATCAGTTCGATGCTCTTGGTCATGGTATTCTGCCTCATTTGCTCTCAAGCTGAACTGTGATTATTCCACGGATTGCGACAGCTTCTTTACCCGCCGCTGAAGAGCCAACCGCCGTTTAGATAGTCTAACAAGTTTCTCATCCGCCCGAACGTGCCCGCTAGTGCCGAGAGCATCAAAATGTAGATCAAACTCGTCGCATACAGCAAACCACTCATCAAGCGCTCTTGGCAAAGGGTCTTCTGGCTGCTTGGACCGCAACCAATCTTCCAGAGTCATCCCGGCTTTTTCGGCGCGCTTGCCCTCATAACGCAGTTTTCCTCCTGCAAGGCCTGCCACCTGATCGGTCACGACATCGCTGACATCGAGTGCTTCGTAGGACCTGAGACGCCTGTTGCGAGGTCGATCATCAAAGTCAAAATCTTGCGGATAAGTTGAATCCGACGCGAACAGTATCTGTTTCTCATGGGCCGGCTTGGGCGTGATGTCGATCAAGCGATCATCATGATTTTTCCAAACACAATGGAACTCCGCAGTTAGAAAGAGCTTCGGCCATTCCCAGATCGTCCACCCAAAAACCGCGCTTCCGCCGCTGTTTGCCACTTTGGAAGCCACGCCATCACTGCACCAGCCATATAGGCCATGCTCATCCGGAATTACTGGCAGGAATCCCAAACTTTCAGCACCAACCTGCTCCACTAACTGTCGAATTTTCTCGGACACTTCTACTGGTGTTGTTTCTTTGCGAAGGTGTGCTTCTTTGCGTTCGTCAGCCAACATCTGCGAAGACATGTTCCTGATTTCTTCGCTAATCATATCTAAATCCCAGCCGCTTTCAGCGCCCTGTCCATATCCTCGATAACATCCTGAGCATCTTCCAACCCGACATTGATCCGCAGCATGCCTTCGTGAACGCCCATTTCGGCGCGGTCTTCTTCAGTCATGCCGGCGTGGGTGGTGCTGGCGGGGTGGCACATCAGGCTGCGAGCATCGCCGATATTGTTGCTAATATCGATCAGTTCGATCGCATCGAGGATCGCGTGGGCTTGTGTGCGCCCCTCAACCACGAAGCTGAAGATCGGGCCGCAGGCGTCCATCTGCTTTTCAGCCAGAGCGTATTGCGGATGGCCCGGCAGTCCGGGGTGGAGCATCGTGCCGCCTGCGCCGGTAATCCGCTCTTCCATAAACTGACCCAGCGCGAGCGCGTTTTCGCTTTGCTTATGCGCGCGCAGGCTGAGCGTTTCGAGGCCTTTGAGAACCACCCAGGCGTTGAACGGCGCAAGATTAGGACCAGTGTTGCGTTGGAACGGCAGCAGTGTCTCGTTGATGAACTCTTCGGTTCCGCACACCGCTCCGGCCAGCACTCTGCCCTGCCCGTCCATCAGCTTGGTCGCGGAATAAGCCACCACATCCGCGCCGAATTCCATCGGCCTTTGCAGCACCGGTGAACAAAACGCATTGTCGACCACGCTGGTGATACCATGCGCCGTTGCCAACCCGCAGACATATTCCATATCGACCACATCGAGCGTCGGATTGGCCGGACTTTCGAAGAAGAATACTTTGGTGTTGGGCCGGATCGCGGCCTCCCATGCAGCGTTGTCGGCACTGTCGATCACGGTCGTCTCAATCCCGAAACGCGGCAGCAAATGATCGACCAACCAGCGGCACGAACCGAAAGCCGCACGCGCAGCAACGCAGTGATCGCCCGCCGAAAGCTGGCACAGCAGCGCCGCGGTCATCGCTGCCATTCCGCTTGCTTGAGCGCGGCATGCCTCTGCGCCTTCCATCAGCGCGATGCGTTCTTCCAGCATCGCGACGGTCGGGTTTTGCAGACGCGAATAGGTCATCCCGTCATCTTCGCCGGCAAAGCGCGCGGCAACGGTTGCCGCATCGTCATAGGTGTAGCCCGAGGTGAGGAACAACGCCTCTGATGTTTCGCCATGTTCGCTGCGCCACGTCCCGCCGCGAATAGCCTGCGTCGCGGGGCGCCAATGCTGGGTGATAGAGCGATCTGTTCCGGTGGTCTTTTTCATGCCACGCCATTTAGTCGGGCGGCGCACAGGCGACAAGCCACTAGATGAATGCCTGTGCCGCATAGATTAAGGCGAGCGCCCGTACGGCATTGGTCCGCGCCCTAAAAAGGCTCTCCGGTGGCCGGATGCGAACTGCGCTTCACAATCAAATCCTTCTCAAAATCAAGTGGACGCCAACCATCGCGGCCGCGGATCAGCGGCGCATCGCACCGATCACAGCGCGTACGATAGTTAAGCCCGTCATCCCAAACACGGCGACGGTTGATTTTGTGGCCAAAGACCTTGCAGCGGAGCATTCCGCGCCTCTAACCATCTTCATTGCGGGCCGCAGGACATTTTCAGTTTACATTCCCATAGCCCGCGTTTTGATAGGAAATTCAACGTGAACGCACGGTCATATGCAGTAAACCTTGTTGCACCCCAGCCCGAACTGTAACAACAATCCAATGTTCGCCGCGAGAGACAATACAAACGATCCCATTGGCTGGACCACAGCATTCGCAATTGCGTTCTTTGCGCTTTGTCTGGTTCGGCTGACGATCCCGTCAACGCCCAATTTTGACGAAATTCATTACTTGCCAGCGGCACGCGCGCTGTTCGATTCCAGCGAATGGCTAAACCGCGAACATCCAATTCTTGGCAAGGAGATAATCGCGCTGGGAATTGCGGTCTTTGGCGACACACCTTTCGGTTGGCGAATTATGCCGCTGATGTTTGGCACTTTGGCATTGTTTGCCATGATGCGCGCATTATGGTTTGCCAGCCTTTCCCGCTTTGCCAGCATTGCATATGGCGGCCTGATAGCGACGGGCTTTTTCCTGTTCGTCCAGTCGCGCATCGCCATGTTGGACATCTTTATGGCGGCGTTCTTTGCGGTTGCCCTGTGGCAATATGCGGCGGCAATTCGGGAACCGGAAACAGGGATACGGCGATTGGCCATTGCGGGCATCGCGATCGGTTTCGCGATGGCGTCGAAGTGGAATGTAGTGTTCCTTGCAATGCTGCCCGGCCTTGGTTTTTTTGCCGCACGGCTGACGGCAGGACGGCGCAGATTGCTAAACAGCAAGCGCGGCATTCCGATCCCGGGGATTTCATTGTTGCAAGCGTTCCTATTGCTCGGATTGCTGCCTCTGTTCGCCTATTGGTTGCCGCATACTGTAGCATTTTTTGTCGAACAGAACCCTTTGGAACCGGGCGGATTTGCCCAATATCACGCGTCGGTATTGGCATTGCAGGAATCGGTCAAAGACCCGCATCCCTATCAAAGCGAATGGTATCAATGGGTGTTAAACACACGCTCGATCTGGTATTTTTACGAACCGGTTGAAGGAATACAGCGGGGCATCATCTTGCTCGGAAATCCGTTGACGATGCTGCTCGGGCTGCCAGCATTGGTGTGGTGTGCATGGGCCGGTTTTGCCCGCAGACGCTGGGATATGCTTGCGCTGGTGGCGCTTTATCTGGTCAGCTTCGGGATGTGGCTGGTGGTGAACAAGCCCGTGCAATTCTTCTATCACTATTTCCTGCCAAGCTGCTTTTTATACGGCGCATTGGCGCTTACCCTTGACGAGTTTTGGCAGCGCGGTGTGCGCTGGGTTCCGCTGACCGTGCTGGGCGCGAGTGCTGCAATATTTGCCTATTTCTATCCATTGTTGAGCGCGGGCGCGCTTGACAGCGACACGGCCTTTTTGCGCTGGATGTGGCTGAGTAGCTGGATCTGATCAATCTGACTCTAGTCAAATTGGCCCCAAACAAACCGGCTAGACAAGGCGTAATTCCACACCGCGCCCACGAGTATGCCGACCGCCGCCGCAAGCAGCCAATATACGCCGCGCCCTTCCAGCAGTGTCGCAGCGGCAACATTTGCGAAAGCGCCGATGGAACAGGTCAAACAAAATCCGGCCCACCCCTTTGCCACGGCGCCGAACCCGCGCAGCCGTAGATCACGATAAGTCAGCCAATTGTTGAGCCAGAAATTGAACGTCATCGCCACAAAAGTTGCAGTGGCAGTCGCGGCGACAAAACTGTTCCCAGCAATCAGAAACAGCAGCGACAAAACCACCAAATGAACCCCAACGCCCAGCGCGCCGACCGTCCCGAACATCGCAAATCGCGTCGGAATCAAACGGCCAAATGACCGTTCATACAGGCCGACCAAAAATTCAAACGCAACCACGCGGTCGAGCTTGCTAACGCCCGCGCGTCTTTCGGCAAATTGCAGCGGAAATTCTCTAACTCGCAGCGGTTCGGGCGAGGTGGCAAAAATATCGAGCATGATCTTAAAGCCGATCCCGGTCAGGGAAGCGGCAAGTTTGCGAACGCGCCCCGTCTCGATCAGAAAATAACCGCTCATCGGATCGGTCAATTCTACGCCAGTAATCCGCCGCGCGATCCGGTTTGCCCAGGCCGAGGCTTTCTTGCGCCCTTCCCCGTCCAGCCCATCTGCGCTGGCGCCTTTTGCAAATCGGGAGGCGACCGAAATGTCAGCCCGCCCTGACCGCACAGCGTCCAACATGCCCGCCAGCAAGGCTGGATCGTGTTGATGATCGGCATCCATCACCGCGACATAGGGCGCAGATGTGGCACACATTCCCTCAATCGCCGCCGACGCAAGGCCGCGCCGACCAAACCGTTCTATAACCCTGATACGCGGGTCTTTCCGGGCCAGTTCCCGCGCCAAATCCGCCGTGCCATCGGCGCTGTTGTCATCGACAATGATGGCTTCCCAGCCGATCCCACCAAGCCTTTCGTGCAGCCGTTCAATCAGCGCCGTCAGATTTTCGCATTCGTTCAGCGTTGGCAGCACAACCGCCAGCTCAATCATTGTTTCAGGATCGGGCTGGCTTGAACTCACAGCCGCTCCATCACCGCATCGCCAATTGCCCTTGTGCCCATATCCCCGCCAAGATCGAAGCCGCGTATTCCATCGGCAAGCGCCTTTGATACTGCCGCTTCGACGCGCGATGCCTGCGTTTCATTGCCAAAAGAATGGCGAAGCATCATCGCGGCAGACAATATCGCTGCGATTGGATTGGCTTTGCCCTGCCCCGTAATATCGGGGGCGCTGCCGTGGATCGGTTCATAAAGGCCGAACGTACCGTAGCCGGTCTGCCGTTCGCCCAGCGAGGCACTGGCAAGCAAGCCGATAGAGCCGACGCACATGCTCGCAAGGTCGGACAAAATGTCACCAAACAGATTGCCAGTCAGAACAACATCGAATTGCCCGGGATTTTTCACCAATTGCATCGCCGCATTGTCGACGTAAAGGTGCGAAAGTTCGACATCGGGATATTCAGCGGCGACCTCCACAACCACATCGCGCCATAGCTGGCTGGTTTCCAGAACATTCGCCTTATCCACGCTGCAAAGCCGCGATCCGCGTTTACGCGCTGCGGCAAAGCCGGAATGCGCTATCCGGCGGACTTCGCTTTCAGAATAAGACATCATGTCCCATCCCTCTCGCTCGCCATTGGCGGTTTCGCGCATGCCCTTATCGCCAAAATAGACGTCGCCGTTCAGCTCTCGAATGATCAGCAAATCAATCGTCCGCGCAATTTCAGGCCGCAGGCCGGACATATCCTCCAGTCCCTTAAACACCGTCGCAGGCCGCAGATTAGCAAACAGTCCAAGTTCACGGCGCAGGCCCAGCACCGCCTGTTCGGGCCGCAAATGGCGGTCCAGATTATCGCAGGCAGGATCACCCACGGCGCCAAACAGAATTGCATCGCTAGCCTTGGCAATATCAAGCGTTTCTGCCGGCAGGGGGTGGCCGTGACGATTATAGGCAATCCCGCCCACATCGCCTTCAAACAGCGTTAAGTTGGGAAGGCCCAGCCCCTCCAACACAGAAACGGCTTCTTGGGTAACTTCGGCACCGATTCCGTCGCCTGGAAAGATCGCAATTTTCATATGTCTATTGTGTCCCGGAAATTTTTATGAGGCGTAACTTCAGCAGGTTTCGCGCGGACATAACATCGCCGAACCGGTCGGCAAGCAAGTGTTTCTCTATTGGCTTAAACAATCGGTCGAATGCCTCCATCGCGCTTTCGAAACCATCGAAATGCGGGGGATTTCCACCGCCATAGCCCAATTCGCGCAGGAACAACGTCTCGTAACTCACCAAAGCCCCCAGCCAGCCGCGAGCAGACGGCGCGTTGCAGATCGCATCGAGCAGACCGGATAGTGCGGAATGCAGGCTCGGATAAGGATTGCGTTCGGGAAGGACTGTGGCGGTCAGCGATGTCACCCAATTTATTGCGGCGGCTGGCAATGGCTCACCCAACCACGGCCCCCGGCTCTCAACCAGTTCCAGCCGCGCAAAGGGCAATTGATTGTCCGATTTCGCCCGCAGATCCATCTCGACCAAATTTCCGGGAATGACCACCGGACGCAAATGCCGCCCACGGCCACCCGCAACATAGCCAGCGACCATACCGTATTTTTCAGTCAGTAGCCGCGCAATCACCGCCGTTTCACCATGCGGGCGAGCAGAAAGGAGAATGGCATTTGCGCGAATTTGCATATCGCGCCCTACCCCAATCCGGCATTGCCGCGAAGAGAGCTATTCGAAATAGGGTGTGGTCAAATCCGCTTTACCCGAAGCAAGAGGCCAATTCGCAAATTATCTTTGCGGTGCGGATGATGTGCAAAACCGGCTATTTGCCCAATTTTGCTTCTAATTCCGTCAAACGCGCGGACAATTTGTCGTTTTCTTCGCGGGCCTTGGCGGCCATATCCTTCACCGCGTCAAATTCTTCGCGGCTGACAAAGTCCATTCCGCCCATCGATTCTTTCAAACGCGCACGTGCTGTTTCGCGTGCCTCACGCGTCATGCCGGCAAATGTGCCGGCAGCACTGTTGGCGAGTTTGACGAAATCGGCGATCATCGGATTTTGGCTTTGCATTTGGTTCAAATGGGACCGGATACTGTTTTTGTCTAGCCCCCTCAAATGACCGGCGGCGATGTCCATTGGTTTGGCTTAAACTCAAGCCACCGCGCCGCATCGCGCGAGAGAACAACGAAATCAGATCTCGATCCGCTGGACCGCACGGGTCGGGCTTTCTACGCCGTCAAGCGTCGGGTTCAGGCGCAAAAACTCGTAATTGAGCAAGGTCGCAAAACACACCCATGCCAGGCAGGGCAGCAGCAGCAATGCGGCAAGCTGACGAACACGCCAGAAGAATGCAATCGTCAACACCAGCGTGATGATCATCGCGGCCAGAATATACAGCGCCAGCGTGATTTCATGTGCGCCAAAAAACATCGGCGTCCACGCCAGATTGAGCAGAAAATGGGCGGCAAACACCATAATCGCAGCCACCCGCCCGCGTGCGCCCCATGCGGCGCAAACCAGCGCCAGCGAAATCCCCATCATTATATAAAGAATAGTCCAAACGATCCCGAACGATTGGGGCGGCGGGTAAATATCCGGCTTTACCAGCGCTTCGAACCACACGCTATCGGCCCCACCGCCGAGCTGTCCGGCCAGAAAGCCAAGCAAAACGCAGGCCGGAACCGTTAGCAATGCCCAGCGAAAGAAACTGGCGCGGAGTTGGCCTTTGGAGGCAAGCGTGTTCATGGGGTCTCCCAAAACGAATCAACCAGCGCAACTGTGGCGGCGCTGCGCAAATGCTGCAATGGGCTGGTGCGCGCTATTTGCGGCTTGTCCCACAGCGAAGGCATCCTATCCGCCATGATCGCTTCGTTTGGCGGAAATCAAGAATTCAACATTTCCTTCGGGCCCAGTGATCGGACTGCGGGTGATTCCATCGACCACCCAGCCTTCGCTGACAAGCCAATCGCGCACCTCGCCGCATACACGCTCGTGCAATGTTTCATCGCGCACAACGCCCCCCTTGCCCACTTCCTCACGGCCCACTTCGAATTGCGGCTTGATCAGCGCAATCAATCGGCAATCAGGCAGTGCCAGTTGCAGCGGCACTTCGAGCACTTTCCTTAGCCCGATGAACGACGCATCGCACACCACCCAGCTATAGGGTCGGGTGATCATATCAGATGTCAAAATGCGCGCGCTGGTCTGTTCATGCACGGTCACGCGCTGGTCTTGCCGCAAATTCCATGCAAGCTGATTGGTCCCGCTATCAACCGCGATCACATGTTCTGCCCCGCCTTGCAGCAGCACATCGGTAAAGCCGCCGGTCGAACTGCCGACATCCATCGCGGTGATACCGCTGGGATCGATCCCGAAATACTCAATCGCATGGGCCAGTTTGATCCCCCCCCGGCTGACCCAAGGGTGATCGCGACCGCGCACTTCTAGCGGAGCATCCTCAGGCAATTGCTGGCCTGATTTTGCCATTTTCACCTCACCTGAAAACACCAGCCCCGCCATCACCAGCGCCTGCGCGCGGGTGCGGCTTTCGACCAATCCCCGGTCTACAAGCATTTGATCAAGGCGGCGTTTCTTTGGCATAATCCTCGGCATATCCTCAGTATTCGGGGCGGGTTTTCTGGACCCGAATGGTGTTAGCGCGCATTGTAGAAATAGAAAACCGACCGACACCGGAGATTTTGTGAGAAGACTGCGCGCCCTTGCCGCCCTACCGTTTCTGACCGCCGCCTGTTGCGCCGCTGTGCCGGACAGCCAGTCCGCGCCTGTCCCTCAGCCGGTTATCGCCGAGGCGCCCGTGGCGGCGGCACCGCCTTCACCGCCTGTGGTCATTCAACCAACCTATGACAATTGGACGGATGCCCCCCAAACTGGCGGCGACTGGATTTATGCAAGCGATCCGGGCGAAACTTTCGCAACATTCGGCACTCGCAGCGCCCCTATGTTGTTTTTGATACGCTGCGATCGTTCAACCAACCGGATCGGATTCGCGCGCCCTTCGCCAATTTCCGCCAACACGCCCATGCGTATTCAAACCGAAACGGCAGAACGCCTGCTGACACTGGCACCGCGAGGAACATCGCAGCCGCTGCTGGCAATCGAGATTGATCCAAATGATCGCTTGCTTGACGCGATCGCACTCAGCCGAGGGCGATTTGCCGTGGAAACTGCGGGTATGGAGACATTGTACCTGCCGGCATGGCCGGAAATCACCCGCGTTGTTGAAGATTGCCGTTAGAAAACAACCCAAGACTGCGCGACAAACTGCAGCACGCAATTGTGACGTGGGAAAACTAAAATTCAAGTCTTGTTTTGCGCGTCAAAACGAATCAGATTGCATCCAAGATCAGCGGCAAACGCAGGTCTTGGACCTTCCGGTGAACGGCAGGTTCTGGCTTTCAAGCGCGAAAGGAGGTGATCCGATGTCTCATGGTTCAGAAAAGGGGTCGGTAAAGTTCCACACGAGGAACTATCGCGGTTAATCTGCGATAGAGTTTTCGTGGGCGGCACTTTCGGCCGCTGACCATGTAAGGGCGGTTCCGTATTACGGAACCGCCCTTTTCATTTGTAATTGGCTCATGCGCCGGGGCGGCTCCGTATTACAGAACCGCTCTTTTCATTTGTATTGGCTCATACGCCGGGGCGGCTGCGTATTACGGAATCGCTCTTTTCATTTGCACAGCCCAAGCGCCGGTGTTCGCTTCCGCTCTCCTGCCTACCGCGATCAAGTTTCATCCAGTTGCTTCACAGGCCTTGCTCTGGAACCGCCTCCCTATTATCCGGCGCTTATGAAATTTACGACACTCCGCCACCCTTCGCCAACCGCCGCCGATGCGCGCGATGTTGCGCTTGCTGATCCTGGTTTCGGAAAGCTGTTTTCTGATCACATGGTCATGATCGATTATGTCGAAGGAAAAGGCTGGCACAATGCGACCATCGGCCCGCGCCAACCGATCAGTTTGGACCCCGCCGCATCGGTGCTTCATTACGCGCAAGAAATTTTCGAAGGCATGAAGGCCTATCGGCAGGATGACGGCAGCATCGCACTGTTCCGGCCAGAGGCCAATGCGCGGCGTTTCAACGACAGCGCAGACCGGATGGCGATGCCGCGCATTCCCGAAAAATTGTTCCTCGAGGCTGTCCGCGAGCAGGTCACCGCAGATATCGACTGGTTCCCGACCGTCGACGGGGGCGCGCTTTATCTGCGTCCCTTTATGTTCGCATCAGAGGCATTTTTGGGTGTGCGCCCGGCGACCGAATATAAATTTATGGTGATTGCATCACCAGCGGGCAATTACTTTAAATCGGGCGTTCCGGCGGTGAAAATCTGGGTCAGTCAGGACTATGTCCGTGCTGCAAAGGGCGGAACGGGCGCAGCCAAAACCGGCGGCAATTATGCGGCCAGTCTGGTCCCGCAAGCCGAAGCGATCAAACAGGGCTGCGACCAGGTTGTGTTCCTTGATGCTGTATCACGAAAATGGATCGAGGAATTGGGCGGTATGAACCTGTTCTTCGTAATGGAAGACGGCAGCGTCATTACCCCTCCGCTGACGGGAACGATCCTGCCCGGCATCACCCGCGACAGCCTGATCCAGCTTTTGCGGGAAGAAGGCCTGACCGTGCGCGAGGAACTCTACAGCATTGACCAATGGCGCGATGATGCGAATTCCGGCAAATTGCTCGAAACAATGGCCTGCGGCACGGCGGCCGTGGTTACGCCGGTTGGCACCGTTGCAAGCCACGACGACGAATTTACCATCGGCGGCGGCGGTCCGGGTCAGCTCACCTCAAAACTGCGCGAACGGCTTGTCGGCATCCAACGCGGCAGCGTTGCGGACCGGCACGGCTGGGTAACGCGATTGTAATCCTAATCGATCACAGGCGCGGGACCATTTGCAGATGCCAGCACGGCCGTTGCTTTGGCCTGACGCGCCTTGCTTCGTGGGAATTTGACCAGAACCACAATTGCAAATGAGACTGCGTGGAATGCCAGAACCACCAGGAAAAAATTCGCCAACCCGCCAATGGCATCTGTGAATCCCAGCGCCCAAGCCCCCATCGAAATGCCGAAATTGGCAGTTGCCATATATATCGTGAATTGGGTCGCGGCGACTTTCGGATCGCAAAGGCGCATCGAAATTGGCAAAGCGACGACGGTTATCAACGTGTCACAGACCAGCCAGCCAATCACAAAGCCGATATAGAATTGTTCATCACCCCACAGCTCGGTCCCGAAAAACATCGTAAGGTCGATCACCGCGAATATGAGCAACATCGCTGCTGTCGACCATTTGGCACCCATACGGTCTCCGAAAAATCCCCCGATCGTCAGGCCGGCTATTCCGCCGATCAGGCCGCCCGTTCCGATTAGCGAAGTAATCTGCGCCTCATCCCAACCGGTTGATCCGGTCCCGATTAAAGGCGTGGTCCCGGTAAATACGCCGTAATGAAACCCCCGCCCGAGAAGGTTGATCATCCAAAACAGGCTGACCGGCGTGAACAATGAAATTGTTGTCGCCTTCAAAATCGGCCACCATGCATCGGCCTGAACCGCCAAATTTACAGGGTGCGCGTTGCCAGAAGTCCAAGGCAAGCGGCTTTCGCCGCCCCGCTCCCGAAGGGCGCCCATGTAGATCGTAATAACCCCGATAAACACCGCCGAAAGCAGATAGGCCGCACCTGATCCCCAAATTGAGATAACCGTGCCGGTTGCTGCCGTGGCTATCGCGCTGCCGATCGCCTGACCTCCAAACATCATCCCGCTGCCGCGTGCGCGCTCATCCTCCTCCATAATATCCACGGCCAGCCCGTCGACCGCGACATCCTGAAAGGTTGTGGCGGAATTGACGATAAATCCGGCAGCGGCAAGCAAGACCACATCGCTGGACGATGGATTGATAAGCGCGCAGGCAATCAGGCAGGCGATCATCACCAGCTGCGCCCCGATAATCCACACCCGGCGCCGTCCCATTTTCAGGAACGTATATCGATCCATCACAAAGCCGTTAACCAGCTTCAGCGTCCAAGGAAGCGCAGTAAACCCAAGTACGTAGGCGACGTCTTCTGCCGCTGAACCATTCGCCGCCATCCATGCGGGAATCGCAAACCAGAACAGGCCAATGGGAACGCCCTGAGTGACGTAGAGGATAAAAAGCGTGAACAGCCGCAATGGGCGGCTTTCCGACAGAATTAGGCCGCCGGCCGGTTGCGTTTTGGTCATATGCCCCCCCTTAGGGCCCGCCCCTTGCAGAACGAATATGACCAACGGTTAGCCGCCTTCGTAGCCAAGGCAATAGGACAAACCGGACATCATCGGGCCGGACATCATCGGGCCGGACAGCATCAGGCCAGACAGATTCAAGCAGACCAGCAATCCGCCCCCACTACTCGGCGCGGCGTTCCACCGGCATGACGTTATACTTACGGACCTCGTCCTGATTGAGGCAATAGCGTTCGCCCTCACCATCTTTCCCGCCTGTCGCGAGCTGACGGTACATCACTTCGGTCAGCAATTTGCGGCTGATGCCCATGCGGATCAGGAAGTCATTGTCTTCGCTCGCAAGGAGCGCAGAGAGCTGCTCTATCTCGCCGATCAATTCGACGGTGTCTTCAGCGCCCTTATCTACGGAATTTTGAATAACATCGCGCTGTCCGGTGTGGGTGAACATGTGAACCATGAAATACCCGCCGTCTTCCACAACCCTGCGATCGCCACCCATGAAGATGAAATTGCAGGCGGAAAAACACGACCACCCCTTGGGAATCCGTGTCAGCATACCGGGGTAAGACCGGATAACGGCGCCCGCTTCATTGCCCGCTCTGGCATCGCCGCCCGCAGACCGCATCCAGATTTCTTCAATAAGTTCATCGCTTTCGATTGCATCGCGCAGCCGGTCTGGAAAATAAGGATCAATCACACCTTCTGCCAGCAACACGCGCTTTCCATCGCGGTCCACCGGAGTCAGCGTCATTTCCGCCGTTGGCCCGAAATCCGGTTTTATTGGACAGGTCGGATTGGCGGGGTCGCGCTGCGCGGCACCGGTCAAAAACGCCAACGCGACCAGGGCAGCAGAAATGCGCCGGATTGGTCTCATGCGATCAACGAATACCGGCGCGAACCGACGGGGCGGCACATGCGTTTGTTAGCTGTCGTTTCCTCGCCCTTCACAATGACCACGTCGGTTACCGTAATGCAGTCCAGATTGTCAGCCGACGCATCGCGCGAAACCACGGTTGATGTGCCCGATACCTCATCCCGCGTGCCCGATTTCCACGAGGCGGTTGACCCGACCGCGACCTGCGGAATTGGGTCTTCCGTAGGCAGGCCGTCATCCCCACCACCCTCGCCGCCAGCTTCGGGCGCGATTACATTGCCGCGCGTTGCATTCAACGTTGCTTCGGCGGCGAGTTTTTGTTCTTCGGGATCCAGACGGCAGGCGATCTCTGTGGTCAATTGGTCGGACACTCCATCGGTCCGGACCCAGCGCGTGACGCCGCTTTTTCGTGCAGCATTGCGCGCCGTCCGCCCCAGTATCCCGCCAAGGACCCTTCGGCCGACAGATTGTTTTTCACCGTCTTCGCATCCAGCGTTGGTGTCCCGCGCATCATCGGTCACATTTCTGACGTCGCGGGGCAACAATCCGCGAAATTGTCCGTGCGCCGGTGCCGCCAACATTGCCATCAGGGCTAAGCCTGCGACAAGTGAACGACGAAGATTTCTGGCAGATACGATCATCAACTGTTCCTCCGTCTACGCCCTTTATCATGCCGCCTTCTTTATCAGGCTGCCTTTACTGTGCCACCCATATCAGGCGGCGCACATTGGCTCCAGCCCTCAACATTCGGGTAAACCGTTCTTCAATTCTTCGAGCCACAAATCAGCCACGGCATCACTCGGGGCCCGCCAATCCCCTCTGGGTGAAAGCGCGCCGCCCGCTGAAACTTTCGGACCATTGGGCAAAGCGCTGCGTTTAAACTGGCTGAAATGAAAGAAACGCCAAAGGAACTTTTCCAGCCATTTTCGGATAGTTGGCAGGTCATATTCATTCTTTTTTGCTTCAGGAAAATCAGCGGGCCAAAGGCCTGTATTGGCATCTTTCCATGCATGATAGGCAAGAAACGCGACCTTGCTAGGTTTCTGCCCGTAACGGATAATATGGTGCAGGAAGAAATCGTTGATTTCATACGGGCCGATTTTTTCTTCAGTGCTTTGCATCCCGCCATGCTCATCCGCCGGAACCAGTTCTGGCGAGATTTCGGTGTCCAGGATCGCTCGCAAAACTTCATTCGTCGCGCCGTCGAACTGATCGGTTTCGATCGACCAGCGGATCAGATATTGGATCAGCGTTTTGGGCACGCCTGCATTGACGCCGTAATGGCTCATCTGGTCGCCAACACCGTAAGTACACCAGCCAAGCGCCAATTCGCTCAGATCACCAGTGCCGATCACAAACCCTTTGTGTTGGCCCGATAGGCGGAACAGATAATCTGTTCGCAAACCTGCCTGTACATTCTCGAACGTCGTATCATACGCCGGTTCACCCTCGGCAAAGGGGTGGCCGATGTCCGCCAGCATCCGCGTTGCAGCGGGGACGATGTCGATCTCTTCAGAAGAAATCCCCATCGCCTTCATCAGCTTCCACGCATTCGATTTGGTATGATCGGATGTGCCAAAACCCGGCATGGTAAAGCCTTTGATCATACTGCGATCAATGCCCAGCCGGTCACAGGTTTTTGCAGCCACTACCAGCGCATGGGTACTGTCCAGTCCGCCCGAAATGCCAATCACCATACTTTGCGCTTTTGTGGCCGTCAGGCGGCGCATCAGCCCATCAATTTGAATGTTGAACGCTTCGTAGCAATCTTCATCCAGCTTATGCGCGCGGTTGGGGACGAAGGGGAAACGGCGGATGGGCCGATCAAGGCCGATATCACCGCCAATACCCTTGTGATCAAAACTTATCGTGCGAAACCAGCTTTCGGGGCAATTCTCGGCCTCTGCCGCGTCATTGAATGTCTGGTTGCGCATCCGTTCGGCCAGAATACGGTCGCAATCGACATCCGCGATACACAGTTCAGCATTGAGATCGAACCGCTGGCTTTCAACCAAAAGATCACCCAATTCATAAATCATCCCCTGCCCGTCCCATGCCAGATCGGTGGTGCTTTCGCCGTGACCACTGGCAGAATAGGCATAGGCAGCAATGGCCCGGCCCGATTGCGCGCGCGCAAGCAAATGCCGTTCGTCCGACTTGCCGATTGTGACATTGGAGGCGGATAGATTGGCAAGAATTGTTGCCCCCGCCAATGCCCCCAAGGTCGAAGGCGGATTGGGCGACCAATAATCCTCGCAAATTTCGATAAACAGTTTGAAGCCCGGCAAATTAGATGCAGCAAAGATCAAATCGGTTCCGAAGGGAACGTCCTCTCCATTCACCGCAATACTCTGGCCTTGCACACTGCGGCCATGCGCGAACCAGCGTTTTTCGTAATATTCGCGGTAATTGGGCAGAAAACTTTTGGGCACCGCGCCCAGCAGTTTGCCTCCCGCAACCACCAGCGCGCAATTGTAGATTTTTCCGTTGCGGCGCAGCGGCGCGCCGATCAGCAGAACGGGTGCCAATTTGGCCGTCGCAGCCACGATCTCTCCGATCGCGCTTTCAACCGCGTCAAGCAAAGCGCCCTGCAAATGCAGATCATCGATTGCATAAGCAGACACGCATAGTTCCGGGTAAACAACCAAATCAACATTTGCCGCATCGGCTTTTTCAGCCTCAGCCAGAATGGCAGCGCGGTTGAATGCGACATCGGCAGTGCGAACCTGCGGTGTGCTGGTCGCAACGCGGACGAATCCGTGATGATGCGCGCTGTAAAAAGGGTGCGTATCGCTGCTCATGTGGGTGCTTTCAGATAATAGCGGGGTGTCTGTGGGGGCGATCCAGTCGGCGGGGCCGCAAATGCCAAGTTCAGCCAGGCGTTTTTGCACGCCCGCGCGGGCAATCTTTCCCTTGGTTTCCCAGCCATAGACGGTGCGGCTGGGCCAAGGTTTGGGCTCACCGTATCGCGCGCCGAATTCATCAGCGTTCAACGGCGGGTCATGCGCCTCGCGCCATGCGCGAATTTTGGAGCCTGCCAAATGCATGGCGCGTTAGTATCCCAAAAGGATACCAATGTGCAAGCCTGTGGTTAGGCGCGCTTCCAATCGTGAAACGCGATATTTCCTTGCCCTAGTAACCCGCGCGCTCCACCTAACGTACAACGCTGTTTAAATGCGAAAGGAATTCCGCTTGGCCGATCCCACCTACACCCCGCCCGAAGTCTGGACCTATGACAGCGAAAGCGGCGGCAAATTTGCAAACATCAATCGCCCGACAGCAGGTGCGCAGAGCGAGAAAGAATTGCCGCGCGGTGAACATCCGCATCAGCTTTATTCGCTCGCAACGCCCAACGGCGTCAAGGCAGCGATCATCTTTGAAGAGCTGCTCGAACTGGGTTATTCGGACGCGGAATATGATGCTTGGCTGGTCAATATCGGTTCTGGCGATCAGTTCACCAGCGGCTTTGTCGCCATCAATCCCAATTCGAAAATCCCCGCAATGGTGGATCATTCCAGTGCCGAATCAGGCACAGCCCCGATCCGCGTGTTCGAAAGCGGTGCGATCCTGATGCATATGGCGGAAAAATTCGGCAAATATCTGCCCACTGATGCCGCGGCCCGCGCTGAAACACTCAGCTGGCTGTTCTGGCAGGTCGGCAGCGCGCCCTTTATCGGCGGCGGTTTCGGTCATTTTTACGCCTATGCGCCGGAAAAATACGAATATCCCATCAACCGCTATGCAATGGAAACCAAGCGCCTGTTTGATGTTGCCGACAAGCAGCTGCAAAAAACGCAATTTCTGGCCGGTGACGAATACACAATTGCCGATATGGCCGCTGCACCGTGGCTCGCTCCGTTCGTCAGCGGAGAGATTTATAATGAGGCAAAACAGTTCCTCTCAATCCATGAATATGACGCGGTGGGGCGCTGGGCGAAGGAAGTGATGAACCGTCCGGCGGTCAAACGCGGCAAAATGGTCAACCGCCCTTTCGGTGATCCTGCGGAACAATTGCACGAACGCCATTCAGCAAAAGATTTCGCGACAAACACGCTGGCAAAACGGATCGAACGTGGCGAAGTAGAGGCGCCTGAGGACTAAGCCCGGCGCTTTCTGGCAATAGTATCGCAATCGCCCCTTCCATTCCGCGAACACCGCGTTATATGGGGCGCGCCTGACGCGAGGCTTTGTCTCGCAAAAGGCTGCTGGGGCGTGGCCAAGTGGTAAGGCACCGCTTTTTGGTAGCGGCATTCGCAGGTTCGATCCCTGCCGCCCCAGCCATTTTCTTTTCACAGTTTTCGCGGCGTTGTCGCTATTCAGCGGCGGCCCGCTCATCTTCTGGGGGCTCATCCCCTGAGGGTTCATCCACTGAAGGCTCATCCTCTGGCGTGCCTTCATCGGCACCGATTACTTCCATCGGATCCATCTTCGGAAAATCTTTTGCCAGACGGTCCTTAACCGCCTTGCCCAGATCAGCAATCCGGCCTGCATTCACGCCAAGGTCGCTCGTCCCAACGCGCGAGGTTGAGCGGAAATCGACGCTGGAGCCTGTTTCTGTGGCACGCACACGTCCAACCACATCATCTTCAAAACCATACCAGAAGACCACCGCCGTCCCTTCAACCGTGCCTGCATCTTCATCAAGGGTCACATTTTCAAAGCCGCGCATCTCCATCGCATCCTTGATTGCAGTCAAACTGTCCGCCGGTGACCGGTCGACACCCAGCGTTTTCAAATCGGGATAACCCTGCGCGATTAGCTGCCCCGCTGTTTTGGACTTCAATTCTTCATTTTCGGCCCATTTGTCATATTCGCCCAGCGACCTATCAAAATCGAGCAGTGCATTGATGTTTTCGCCGCTGTTGGTGCGCGCATTTACCAGCGCTTCGGAAAATTGCGGCGCATCGGCAGGATTGGTCGTAATGTCATAAATGAATGGATATTCTGCAGACGTGCTTTGCAGCCCTTTGGGGCCAAAAACGCCGCCAAAGAACGCCGCAGATATTGCAAGGGAAATCAGCGCGGACACCACGCCTTGGCGCGGTTTGCTGAACAATGCGATCAACAGGCCAGCAGCCGCGAGCAATCCGATAATTGCGGCGAACACAAAACCACCGCCGATCGTCATCGTGCCGAATGCGAACAGTCTGTCTATCAATCCGAATTTGGCCCCGAACATGGCAATTGCCAGCCAGATGATGAAAAGGATCGAGAGCACCAGCGAAATACGCGGTAATTTTCTTAGAATGTTCATGCCGCGTTAGATGCACCAGCATGGCGCAGCTCGCAAGCACGGCAGTTAATCAGCGGGAATATCCAGCGCCGGCTGCGGGTTGTTGGGCACCAGAATCATCACATTATCTTCTAGCCGGACGCTTTTGAGCCGTGAAAGCAAATTCATGCCAATAACGCTCGTATCGCCAAGATTCGGGGCAATCACCGCATCGAGCCCGCGCGCTGCAATATTTCCAAAACGAATTTCTTCAACGGTCGTCAGCCGCGCAGTAACCGTGCCGTTCGCCGTATTAAGCTGGACCGGAATGCCTGCGCTGCGCGGCTCCAGACCAATCCGCTGTGCCACATCAGACGAAACCGCAGTCAGCGTTGCGCCGGTATCGACCATGAAATTCACCGACTGTCCATTGACCTGCGCGCGCAGCCAATAATGCCCGTCATCAGCCATCGGAATCCGCGTTTCACCGCCTTCTACGATTTGTGCGGGCAAGCCCATTTCGGGAACGGCAAAATCTACCCGCGGGTCAAAACGCGCCATTTGCAATACAACGGTGGTCAGGATGCCCACCAGCGCAAGCGTGCCGCCAGCGCGAATCAACCGCCCCATCGGGACATCGCGGCTGACCATCAGCGATCCGACAGAACCAACGATGAGCGCGGCGACGGTCGCTATCAACAATCCCGAACGCGGGATTTCGCTGACCACGGCAACGCCCGCGTCCCAAATTTCGGCAAGTGCGCCCGGGTCATCCATACCGATTATATAGGAACACGAAGTCTACAGTTCCATGAACGGGCAAATTATGGCGCGGAACGCGCAATACTCGCTTCGGCAAGTATCAGCGAAAACCGCCCCTGACTGTCGGTCCAGCGGCGGATCGGCGTCCACCCACCTGCGAGCAGCAATGTGTTGCTGCTACGGCGGCCGAATTTGTGGCTATTTTCCGTGTGGATTGTCTCACCGGCCGCCAGGGTGAAACCCTGTCCTGCGACTGTGAACACCAAATCTTCCTGCGCCTCAAGATGCATCTCGATCCGGGCATAATCATCATTCCACCGCGCCACATGGCGCAAATGTTCAGTCGCAATTGTTCCCCCCAATTCGCGGTTTATGCGCCGCGCCAAATTGAGGTTGAATTGCGCTGTCACGCCAGCGGCATCATCATAGGCGGCCTGCAAAACGGCCTCGTCCTTGATCAGATCCATTCCAATCAGCAATTGGGAGCTTTCCCCCAGAGTTTCGCGCATCGTACGCAACAAATCGACCGCAGTTCGCGGGATCATATTGCCGATGGTCGATCCGGGGAAAAAGCCCAGTTTCGGCACTTCCGAAACGGCATCAGGCAATTCTACCCGGCGCATAAAGTCAGCCTCGACCGGATAAACCGGCAAACCTGGAAATTTCGAAGACAAGTCCGCTGCCGAGGCTCGCAAAAAATCACCCGCTATATCCAGCGGAACATAGGCCGCCGGATCGATACATTTGAGCAGCAAAGGCGTTTTGACCGAACTGCCTGAGCCAAATTCCACCACCGCCCTGCCCGGCCCGGTGGCCTTGGCAATTTCAGGTCCGCGTTGGTCCAGAATTTCGGTCTCGGCGCGGGTTGGGTAATATTCGGGAATCTGCGTGATATCTTCGAACAATTGCGATCCGGCATCATCATACAGCCAGCGCGCAGGGATCGCTTTCTGCGCTTCTGACAGCCCTTTCAGCACGTCACTGCGGAACGCCCGGTCCACACCGTCCTCGTCCAGATCGACAAGCGCGAGACCTTCGGGTTGAGGTTCCCTATTCATCAAATATCCTTAGCGAGCCGTAGCCCGGTAAATTGCCACCGCTGATGCGGGTAAAAGAAATTGCGGTAAGATGCCCGCGAATGACCACGCGCGGTGGCACAGCTGGCCCCGCGCAGCACGAATTGCCCGCTCATAAACTTGCCATTATATTCGCCAATTGCCCCATCTGCCGTTTTGAACCGCGGATAGGGCAAATAGGCAGACCGGGTGAACTGCCAGCAATCGCCGAACAGGTCGTGCCCGCCGATTGGCAGCGGGGCCCCTGCCCCGTCCAACTGATTGCCGGATGCCGGATCGAAATTTTTGGCCACAGCCTCCCATTCGCCCTCTGTCGGCAAACGGTTACCGGCCCATGTCGCAAAAGCATCAGCCTCATAATAAGATATATGCGTTACCGGCGCATCGGAACCGCGATTCTGCCAGCCCTGATGGGTGAAATGCTCTTCCGCATGCCAATAAAGGGGCGCCAAGATGTTTTGTCCTTTGACCCAAGCCCAGCCGTCCGACAGCCAAAGTGCGGCGTTTGAATATCCGCCATCATCGATAAATTGCTGCCATTCGCCATTGGTGACCAGATTTGGTGCCAGCGCAAACGGCGTGAGCAATTGTTGATGCTGGGGGCCCTCATTGTCGAAAGCAAAACCCGCATTATCATTGCCGATTAAGCCTATCCCGCCGGGGTGCTTATGCCACTGTCCAGTATCAACGCGTGCCGTTTCTTGCGGTGATCCTTCAAACATCGCGGGACCAAGGGGATTCTGGAACAATGCGTGTTTGATATCGGTTAGCAGCAACTCCTGATGCTGCTGTTCATGCGCGATGCCAAGATTGATCAGATCAGCAAATTGCGGGTCGGCCAGCAAGGGCTGCATCGCGCCATCAACTGCGCTGCGCCAATCGCGGATTTGCGCGGCCGTCGGGCGCGACAGCATCCCGCGAGAAAAGCGGGCAATGCGTTCTCCCTCCGCCTCGTAATATGAATTGAATACAAAAGGCCAGCGCGCGTCATGCAGTTGGTATCCCGAAAGGTGATCGCGCAGCAGAAACGTCTCGAAGAACCAATTGGTGTGCCCCAAATGCCATTTTGCAGGTGAGGCATCCTCCATCGATTGCAGCGTGACATCCGCTTCGGACAGCGGATCAAGCAAAGCACATGTCAGCGCACGGGTGGCGCGGTATCGCTCAGCCAAATCGCAGGGATCGGCGGTGGTTACAATATTGGTATTGGACAAACCGTCTCTCCCATTGCGATTACACCCAAAATCAGGCGCGCCCACAATGGCGAGTTCGGGTTGCTTTTTAAAGACCTATCGCTGTGCAAACCGCACTCAGGCGGCATCCACCCGGGCGCTTGCCCCTGCCTGACCTGCTTCCATCGTCATCATTTCAGCCAGCAGGAATGCCAGTTCCAGCGATTGTGCGGCGTTGAGGCGCGGGTCACAATGCGTGTGATAACGGTCGCCCAAACGTTCGTCAGCGATGCCTACAGCGCCGCCGACGCATTCGGTCACGTCCTGTCCGGTCATTTCGATATGGATACCGCCCGCATGCGTTCCCTCAGCCCGGTGGACGGCGAAAAAGCCCTTCACTTCGCTTAGGATGCGGTCGAACGGACGGGTTTTGTAGCCGCTATCGGATTTGACAACATTGCCATGCATCGGGTCACAGGACCAGACGACCGGATGGCCTTCTGCCTTCACCGCACGAACCAGCTTGGGCAGCCCGGCCTCAACCTTATCATGGCCAAAGCGGCTGATCAGCGTGATCCGGCCTGCTTCACGATTGGGGTTCAGCGTATCGAGCAGTTTGAGCAGTACGTCAGGCTCCATCGACGGGCCGCATTTCATACCCAGCGGATTGCCGATGCCGCGCGCAAATTCAATATGGGCGCTGCCTTCAAACCGGGTCCGGTCGCCGATCCACACCATATGGGCGCTGGTGTCATACCAGTCACCCGTCAGCGAATCCTGCCGCGTCATGTTCTGCTCGTAAGGGAGCAACAATGCCTCATGGCTGGTGAAAAAGCTGGTGCGCTGCAATTGCGGCACAGTGTCAGGATCGACACCGCAAGCTTCCATGAAATCAAGCGCTTCACCAATCCGGTCAGCGGTCAAAGCAAACTTATCTGCCCACGGGCTTCGGCCCATAAAATCCAGCGTCCATTTGTGGACCTGACGCAAATTGGCGTAACCGCCGCTGGCAAATGCCCGCAACAAATTGAGCGTTGCAGCGGCTTGAGAATAGGCCCGCACCATCCGTTCTGGATCATTTTTGCGGCGTGCAGGATCAAATTCGATCCCGTTGACATTATCGCCAAAATAGCTGGGCAGCGTTACGCCGTCCTTCGTTTCAGTATCGCTGCTGCGCGGCTTGGCAAATTGCCCCGCCATGCGCCCGACCTTCACCACCGGAACCTTGCCGGCATAGGTCAGCACAACCGCCATTTGCAGCAACACACGAAATGTATCGCGGATATTGTTCGGATGAAATTCGGCAAAACTTTCCGCACAATCGCCGCCCTGCAGCAGGAATGCCCGTCCCTGCGCGACTTCGGCCAGATCAGCCTTCAGCGCGCGCGCCTCGCCCGCAAAAACCAGCGGCGGATAGTTTGACAAGGTCTTTTCCGCATCCGCCAGTGCCTGCGCATCCAGATAGCTCGGCAAATGCCGTGCTTCGTGCGCTTTCCAGCTATCGGGGGTCCAGTTGTGTGCCACTATCTCAAATCTTCCATATCCAATGCGGCGCCGCGTTACGCCTGCCCTGATAGAAGAGCAATGCGCGATTTGTGGCAAGCGCATATAGTTTGCCCACCAAATAGCCGCGCTTGGCGGATCAGCGGCCAATCACCTGCTGGGTCCGCGCAGCGTTACCGCTGGCCAGTTCTTGCCCTTCGGGGATTACAGCCAGCCTCCAGCCTTCGTGTGAGGCAAGATATTTCTGCGCCAGCGCCTGCATCCGTTCGGGCGTGGTAATGCTGTAATCGGACATCAACGTCCGCAGCGTTAGCAGGCGGCGGGGATCGCGGCTCGACCCTTCCATCTGGTACAGCCAGAATGTGTTGCCCGTCATCGCGCGCCGCACCAACTGCTTGAGCGGTTCGGTGGCGCGTTCAAGTTCGTCTGCGCTTGGCGGATTTGCAGCCAGATCCTTGGCAATCGCATCGGCGGCAGAGAAAAACACGGGCACATCTTCGGGCCGCAATTGCGCGACCGCCATGATCCGTCCGCCGTCAGCAAGGTCAATCGGCCAAGAGGTAGAAACATTTGGCGAATAGCTTGCACCGGCCCGTTCGCGCATGGCATCGACAAGCCGGTTGGTGAACAAGCTTGTGAGGATTTCCAACTGGCGAGATTCCGGCAGCCGCGCCACGCCGCCGCCGGTGGGCCAAGCCATCACGGCCGCTGCCTGATTGGCATCGCCGCGATGCTGCCGGATCACAATATCACCCGTTTCTGGGAAAGACGGCACACGGGCGAGCACATCTGCCGGAATAGGCGTGCGGTTGGGCAGTGCACCCAAGGTATGCCGCAAAGTTTCAACCGTGCGTTCGCGGTCAAAATCGCCGAAAATCAGGACTTCTACATTGCCCTGCGCCAAAACGGGGGCCCATACATCGCGGAAACCCTCCGGCGTCACCGCAGCCAAGTCGCCCGGATCGGCAATTTTGAAGCGGCTATCGCGGTTGCTGACATAATATTCCAGATCGCGCGCCAACACGCCGCCGGGATTGGTGGCATAACTTTCATAGCTTAATTCCTGCGCGGCCTTGGACCGGTTGACCGGGTTGGGATCCCAGCGCGGATCGGACAGTTTGTTGGCGAATAGATACAGTTGATCATCAAGGTCTGCATCGCGCGTCTGGGCCGCAAAAATAAACGAGGATTCGCCAATGGAAAAGTCAAAACCCATCACCCGACCATTGGAAATCCGGTCAAGTTCTTCTTGTCCCAACTCACCTTGGCCGGAACCGATCAGCGCCGATTCTCCCAGCCCGATATAGGCGGCATCGGCCTGATCAAACGCGCGGTAACCCGCACCGAAACGCATCCGTACAGCAACCCGCCCCGGCTCGTTCTTATTGTCTGACAGAAGCGCGGTCGTGCCATTGGCAAATTCCACCCGCTCGACATTGTTGAGGCCAAAATTGTTACCCCGCGACACAATCGTTCCGGGTTGCCCCACCGGCGGCAGATCATCGAATGAAATATTGCTCGCAGCAACACGCGCCGAATTGTTGGCTACCACGCCCGATTTGAGCGCCAGCTGCACATCATTCGATGCCGCCTCTCCATCCGAATGGGCGACATAGGTTGCGCGAATAACATCGGCCGAAAACAGCCTGCGCGTCCGCTCAAGAATTTCATGCGGCTTTACCTTGCCCTTCATCCCGCGAAATACTTGCAGGAATGTCTCCGGCGCGGCGACAGCCTCGCGAATGTCGACCGCATCAACGACCTCATCGGCCAGACTTGATCCGGGCATGACGTCGCGCTGTTCGACCAGACTAACGAATGCTGCATCATATTGTTCTGCCTCACGGTCGATTTCCTCCTGCGTTGGCGGGGTTGCCAGCGCATCGGCAATGATCGCACGGATTTCTTCCAGCGGTGTGCGCCAGTCCTCGCTCAATGGCCGAAAACTAACGAAAGTGGCGTCGGCAGACCGGCTGACCTTATCCTGCTGAACCGCCGCAAAAAGATATGATCCGCCATTTCGGGCACGCGATTCCAGCCGCCGCTGGATAATTGCGATCGCCAGCGAATCTGCCAATCGTCCTTCATTATAGATTATCGTATCATCCACCGGACGCCATGGGCGCAGATAGGTATAGGAAAAGGTGCGCGGCATATCCGGTTCAACCAGAACAACGGTTTCTGCAACCGGATTGGCAGGATCGGCCCCTTCAGGTGCAACCGGATCGCCGAAACCGGGCGCGGGAACATGCGGCCCCTTGCCTTCCCAATCGGCGAAATATTTCTCTACCAAAGCGGCGAAGCGAACCGGATCATAATCACCAGCAACCGAAATCACGGTGTTTTCCGGCCGGTACCAGCGCGTGTGGAACGCCTGAATAGCCTGCGCTGTTGCGCCGGTTAAAGTCGCCTCGGTGCCGATGGGAAGCCGCGTGGCAAGCCGCTGTCCGGCAAACAATGTTTCGCGCGTCCGTTCCGACACGCGCGAAGCCGGCCCTGAACGTTCGCGCTTTTCGGCAAGAACGATCGGCACTTCGGCGGCCAGGTTTTCTGACGACAGCACGGGATCGCGCATCATGCCCGAAAGCAGTTTGAAACTTTCTTCCAAAGCCTCAGGCGAAGCGTTGGGCAGGTCCAATTTGTAAACCGTATGCGTCGGGCTGGTTTCGGCATTTGTATCGCTGCCGAATGTCGCGCCCAACCGCTGCCATGTCGGGATTGCAGCGCCTTGTTCTAGATATTTGCTTTCGCGGAAGCTCAAATGTTCCAGCAGATGGGCGAAACCAAGCTCACTTTCCATTTCATGCAAAGAGCCCGCATCGATGCGGATACGGATCGAGACTTGCCCCGGCGGCACGCCATTTTCGCGCACGGCATAGCGCAGGCCGTTTTCCATTTTGCCCCACAGCCATTCACGGTCACGCGGGACATCACTGCCTTCATAAATCCACGGCGTTTCGCCGCTGGTTTGCAACGATTGCGGCGTTGGCAAGCTTTGCGAAGGCGGCGCAGGCTGGACAGCCGAAACTTGGGCAGTCGCTTGCGGCGTGACAAACAGGAATGGGAGCAGAAGCGCGAAATTCCGCGCAGAACGGGGAAAAAATGTCATGCGCTGCATATAGAGTGAGAAGATATGAAGCGATAGTGAATGATCGCGAAGATAATCTCCGGTGTGCAAGCCTTGTGACCTGGCCGCGCCGCGCCTACATTATGGTGATGTTTATTGAGACCGAAACAACACCGAACCCTGCCAGCCTGAAATTCCTGCCTGGCAGGCCCGTCATGACCGCCGGAACGCGTGAATTCGCATCGCCAGAGGCGGCCGAGGCATCGCCGCTGGCGCAGGCCATTTTCGACACGGGCGAAGTTGTGCTGGTGTTTTTTGGCGGTGACTTCATTTCGGTCACGGCAGCGCCGGGTGTCGATTGGTCGGCACTAAAACCGCAGGTCGTCTCTATCCTGCTCGATCATTTCGTATCCGAAGCGCCGTTATTTGCGCCAGGAAGCGCGGGCGAAATTTCTGTTCCACCGGAAGAAGATATGGTGGTCGAAGATGATCCTGAAAACGCCGATATTGTGGCGCAGATCAATGAATTGCTTGAAACGCGCGTTCGCCCTGCCGTTGCAGGAGACGGGGGCGACATTGCCTATCGCGGTTTTAAAGACGGTGTTGTCTATCTTACGCTGCAAGGCGCTTGTTCGGGCTGCCCTTCCTCCACCGCAACTCTTAAACACGGCATCGAAGGCTTGTTGAAACATTACGTGCCCGAAGTCACCGAAGTGCGCGCCGCATGACCACGCAATTCCATGGCAATATCTTGTCAAACGCCGCGCTGAACCAACTGTTCAACGAAGCGCGAAGCTACAATGGCTGGATGGATACGGATGTAAGCGAAGCGCAGATAGAGCAAATCTTTGGCCTTCTCAAAATGGCTCCGACCTCTGCCAATATGCAGCCGGTTCGCATCGTCTGGGTAAAGTCGGATAAGGCAAAGGCCAGGCTGGCAAAACTGGTTATGGAAGGCAATGACGAAAAAGTTCTCGCCGCGCCCGTCACAGCAATTGTCGGATACGATATAGACTTCCACGAGGAACTGCCTTGGCTGTTCCCGCACACCGATGCCAAAAGCTGGTTTGATGGCGATGAAAACGGCCGGAAAGAAGGCGCATTCCGCAATTCTTCGCTGCAAGGGGCCTATCTGATGCTGGCTGCGAGAGCGATTGGGCTTGATTGCGGGCCGATGTCCGGTTTCGATAATGATGCCGTCGACAAAGCATTTTTCGGCGACAATCCGCGGCACAAGAGCAATTTTCTCTGTTCTATCGGCCATGGTGATCCCGCGACGATATTCGAGCGCAGTCCGCGACCGGATTTCGACAAGTTCAACCGCATCGCCTAATAGGCAATCTGACTGAAATTCTGAGGACAGGCGCACCCTTCATATGCGGACGCTGGCGATAGATTGTGCGACAGAGGCTTGTTCCATCGCCTTGTTTGACGGTGAGGCGATGCTGGCCCGCGATCACCGCGTGCTGGGCCGCGGACATGCCGAAAGGCTGGTCCCGATGATCGCCGCACTGCCGGATAAGGGAAAAGCCAGCCGAATATTTGTTTCACGCGGGCCCGGCAGTTTCACCGGAGTACGCATCGGAATTGCCACTGCCAGAGCGTTGGGACTGGCTTGGAAGGCACAAGTTCTGGGCTATCCAACCTTGGCCCTGGTCGCCGCAGCGGCGCGGGCATCTCATCGCGGGCCAGTCTCTATTTCCATGACTGCCGGACATGGCGAATGGTTCATCCAGAATTTCGATGAAAACGGCTTACCGCAAAACGAACCAAAATCTGCTCCGCCAGATCAAGCCAAAGACCTTGCTGTGCACGATCATGTCGCGGGAACCCGGGCAGAGGAATTGATTGATCGGCGCGGCAATGGTGATGCACATATGGCCCACCCTGACGCTGGATATGCGCTGACACTCCACACCGATCTGCTCGTTCCCGAATTCACGCCAATCTATGGCCGCGCACCGGATGCGAAACTGCCGCGATGATCCAGATTAAAACGAACAATGCCCCGATGATGGATGATCTGGACCAAATTATGCGGATCATGGATTTTGCTTTTGACCCGCAATGGGGAGAGGCATGGAACAGACGGCAAGTATCCGATTCATTGATGATGCCAAATACGCATTACTGCCTCATCAGCCCAGCCGGGGCTGATTTGACGGAGAATGAAGTCGCAGCGGGATTTTTCCTTGTGCGAAGCGCACCCGACGAAGAAGAATTGCTGCTAATCGCGGTTGACCCAGCCTATCGCGGACGCGGTTTGGGCCGCAAACTGTTGGACCGTTTTGCCCATGATGCGGCAAATCGCGGCGCGGAACGTATCTGCCTTGAAATGCGCGACAACAATGATGCGCTGCATTTGTACAGATCTTTCGGGTTTCAGCAGATCGGTTTACGCAAAGACTATTACCGTTCTCAAGACAGTAGTCGAATTGACGCGATTACATTTGGAATGGATTTGAAATAATCCGATCAAGTCTAGGAAAATTGTCGAATATTAAATATCGCAACTTGCCTAATGCCTATCGGAGAGGCATGAGGGCCTATCTCGTGAAAGCGGTGATTGGCGTCGAACAAGCATGCAATCAGATGTGCTATACGACCACAAAATGAGATGTGTTGAACAAACACAAGATGAGAAGTGTTGAAAGACACAAGATGAGGACAAAATGGAAAACTTTGAAGATGATATGGCGGAAACGCTAATCACGCTTACTTCTGATATTGTTGCTGCACATGTAAGCAACAATAATGTTGACGTGGACACAGTGCCGTCTCTTATCACCAATGTTTACGGCGCATTGGCAGGGCTTGGACAGGATGAGGACCCCGTCGAAATCCGCCCCGACCCTGCCGTTACAGTGCGTGCTTCGGTCAAAAAAGATCACATCGTCTGCCTCGATTGCGGCAAGAAGATGAAAATGCTCAAGCGCCATCTCATGACCGAACATGGCTATACGTTAGAAGAGTACCGCGCCCGTTGGGAACTGCCCGGAGATTATCCGATGGTTGCCCCCAATTACGCCGCCGTCCGGCGCGATCTTGCCAAGAAGATCGGTTTGGGCCGCAAGCCCGGGCAAAAGCGTGGCCGTAAGAAAAAGGCATAACCTCAGCACAATTTTTGAGCCAAAGCTGGCTTGAGAAGAACGCTCCGTGCCACTAAGGCAACGGAGCGTTTCTTTTTGGCGCGCAAAATTCTCGGGAGCACAGATTGCAACAACGGATCGATCTGGAACAGCTATGTACTGAACGCGGCTTGCGGATTACCGAGCAGCGCCGCGTAATCGCGCGCGTGTTATCCGAAAGCGACGATCATCCCGATGTCGAATTGCTGCACGAACGCGCCTCTGCAATCGACCCGAAAATTTCAATCGCGACGGTCTATCGCACGGTACGGCTATTCGAAGAGGCGGGCATTCTGGACCGGCATGATTTTGGTGATGGCCGCGCACGTTATGAAGCCGCACCAGAGGCGCATCACGATCATCTGATTGATGTTGAAAGCGGCGATGTTGTCGAATTTGTCGATCCTGAACTGGAAGCATTGCAGAAAACCATCGCTGAAAAGCTCGGCTACAGGCTCGTCGATCACCGGATGGAATTGTACGGCGTAAAATTGGGCAGAGCGAAAGATCAGTAGAGCGTGATCAGCAAGGAACTGCGCGAAGCAGCTGAACGCGGAGAGACGACGCCCCTCCCCATCATTGGTTGGATACGCGTTATTATTCGCGTTGTCTGTTTGGCGCTTTTGCTGATCACCTTTGTGCCGCTGCATTACATTTATCGCATATTCAAATATGGCTCTCCATTCCCCATGTGGTTTCTGCGCTTCGCCGGGCGTATTTCAGGGGCGAAGGTCCGCAAGATCGGCACGCCCTTGCGCCGCGATGTGTTTTTCATCGCCAACCACATTTCGTTTCTGGACATTCTGTCGCTAGCGGGCGCCAGCGGAACCGCATTTGTTGCCAAATGGGAATTGAGCCAAGTCCCTCTGGTCGGTTGGCTTTGCCAGCTCAACCGTACGGTCTTCGTTAAGCGGGAAAACAGGCTTGGGGTCGCGCAGCAAATCAATCTGCTGCGCATTGCCTTGGAAGACAATTGGTCAGTCACGGTCTTCCCCGAGGGTACAACCACGGACGGACAATCTTTGCTGCCGTTCAAAACATCAATGCTCAGCGTGCTTGAACCGCCGCCGCCGGGCGTGTTGGTTCAGCCTGTTTTGATCGATTACGGGCCGCTGGCAGAGGAAATCGGCTGGGTTGGTGACGAAACGGGGATCAACAATTTCAAACGGGTGCTGTCGCGCAAAGGCACGTTTGAATTGAAGCTGCATTTCCTAGAGCCTTTCAGCCCCGAAGATTTTCGCGGACGAAAGGCAATCGGATCAAGGGCACGGGCAGCAATAGAGGCCGCGCTGCTGACCTCGCTGGGCAAACCGCTGCGCGAATTCAAGCATGATGTGGTTCCGGTACGCTATGCTGCGGCTAAAGATATACGCGATGAGGACAGCTCATTCGAGCGATCCGCCGATCCCGATCACTTTGAGTAACCATTGCGGCAAGCGGCCTAACGCATTAAAGCGCCCACCCTATGAAACCTACCGCATCTCTCATCAAGAACGGGCCAAAAACCTACCGGGTCAAAAGCTTCGGCTGCCAGATGAACGTCTATGATGGCGAACGGATGGGCGAAATGCTCGCCGAAAAAGGCATCAGCGAAGCGCCTGAGGGCGAGGATGCCGATCTGGTCGTGCTCAACACCTGTCACATCCGTGAAAAGGCTGCAGAGAAGGTTTATTCCGACATCGGCCGCCTGACCAAGGGCAAGACACAAAAGAAAGCGCCGATGATTGCGGTTGCGGGCTGTGTCGCGCAGGCTGAGGGCGAAGAGATTATGACACGCGCACCATCGGTTTCGATGGTGGTTGGTCCGCAGGCCTATCACCGCCTACCTGGCATGATCGACGATGCTGTTTCGGGCAAACGCTCATCCGACACGGATATGCCCGCCGATGCGAAATTCGCCGCGCTTCCGCAGAGACGCAAATCAGCGCCGAGTGCATTTCTGACCATTCAAGAAGGCTGCGACAAATTCTGCACCTATTGCGTCGTGCCCTATACGCGCGGCGCAGAAATATCGCGGCCCTATGGCGCGTTGATCGATGAAGCCAAGATGCTGGTTGAGGCTGGCGCGAAAGAGATCACGCTGCTCGGCCAGAATGTCAGCGCTTGGACCGGCGAAGACGAAAAGGCCCGCAAACTCGGTATGGCGGGCCTGATCCGCGCATTGGCCAAAGATCCTGACCTCAAGCGCATTCGTTACACCACCAGCCATCCCGCCGATATGGATGACGAGCTGATTGAAACGCATGGCGAGATCGCCAAGCTGATGCCCTATCTCCACCTTCCGGTGCAAAGCGGCAATGACCGCATCCTAGATCG
>Ga0209344_10000437_pt1 | contig 74982 bp, 63 predicted proteins | sample Cruoilmetagenom6_FD_187293 | JGI IMG/M metagenome (GOLD analysis project Ga0209344, IMG submission 187293) | Oil polluted marine microbial communities from Coal Oil Point, Santa Barbara, California, USA - Santa Barbara Oil Seep Sample 6 (SPAdes)... | ecosystem: Environmental > Aquatic > Marine... | reverse complement strand
GGAAACTTAAAATAAGGCGAAATAACGGCTAAAAAGGAATCTGACACCTTTGTTACATTCTGAAAATCTTTAGCAGAATTTATCCATTGATTGCTTTCTCTAAATTTATGAAGTCTATCGATTTCTTCATTGCTCATTCCTAAAGTATAGCCTTTATAATCTGTAATATAATTGGGATTGAAAGGATATATTTTTGGTTTACTATTCTCTATTTCAACCAAACGGAGCGCATCTAATTCTTTTTTAAAAGCGTCTAATTGTTGCTGGTTTTCGGCAACATCCTTATTTGAATTTGCAAAACTATTTGGTGCAAACCAATATATACATTGACCAATGATTATAATTACCAACAACAAAAAAATCCCATTCCGTTGTTGATTAGAAAACTGGAAATGGAATTTCATATGAGATTAGTGTTTATTTATAATATTTCATTTAGATCATCTGCCCCTTCCTCAATAGCTTCTTCTTTAACATTAATTGCTTTATAGTATTTCTTTAATTCCATTTTAATAATTGGAGATAGAATTACAACACCAATAATGTTTGGCACTACCATTGCAAAAATCATAGCATCTGAGAAGTTAATAACAGCACCTAAACTAATAGAAGCTCCTACTACAACAAAGAATAAAAACAACACTTTATAAGCTAAATCTGATACTTTACCTTTTCCGAATAAAAATACCCAACCTTGCATACCGTAGTACGACCAAGAAATCATAGTTGAAAATGCAAATAAAATTACTGCAATTGTCAATATAATTGAGAAATGTGGAATTACAGAATCAAAAGCTGTTGCTGTAATTTCTACACCTTCTTTTATCTCAACACCATATTCCATAAAACCACCATCAAAATTAGTAATTACAATTACTAACGCAGTCATTGTACAAATTACAACGGTATCTACAAAAGGTTCTAAAAGGGCAACAATTCCTTCAGATGCTGGATATTTTGTACGAACAGCTGAATGTGCAATTGCAGCAGACCCAACACCTGCTTCGTTAGAGAAAGCTCCTCTTCTAATACCTTGAATCATCACACCAACAAGTCCACCTGCTATTCCCAATCCTGAGAATGCACCTTCATATATCAATGCAAAAGCATCGTCGATTAAGCTAAAATTCGCTCCTAATATAATTAAGGAAGCCAAGACATATATACCAGCCATAAATGGTACTACTTTTTCAGTAACCTTAGCGATACGCTTAATTCCACCAATAATAACAACAGCTACAAGTATAGCCATAACAATTCCAAAATACATACCTGCATTAGACGCTGGATCTAGATCAAATACTTTAACAAATTGTGCAGCAGCTTGATTGGCTTGGAACATATTTCCACCTCCAAAAGATCCACCTATTACAAATATGGCAAATAGTACAGCTAGCACTTTTCCAAAACCACCCATACCTTTAGATTTTAATCCCTTGGTTAAGTAATACATTGGACCACCATAAACGGTACCATCCTCACCAACATCTCTATATTTTACACCAAGTGTACATTCTGCAAATTTTGATGCCATACCTAACAGACCCGCAACAATCATCCAAAATGTTGCTCCAGGACCACCAATAGACAAGGCTACAGCTACACCAGCAATATTCCCTAAACCTACAGTAGCAGATAATGCCGCTGTTAAAGCCTGAAAGTGCGACACTTCACCGTCTGCACCATCATCTCTCATGGTTTCAATTATATTTTCACCTTCATTGGCTGTATTATCTCCATATAAGGTATCTGCACCATGTTTTTCAATATCTTCATACTGCCCTCTAACAACTCTAATAGCCATCCTGAAACCTGTGATATTGATAAATTTAAAATAAATAGTAAAAAACAATGCTCCACCAATTAGCACGATAAGTACCCAAGGAATTTTATAAGTTTCTGAAAATGAAATTTCGTAAAAAATAGCATCAACAAACCAGCCTGTGTAATCCTTAAAAATAGCATCAATTTTTTCGGAAGTTGATTCTTGTGCGAAAGTCAAAAACGGTAATAAAATTGTAAAAATTGATAGAAGATATTTCTTCATGAGTTATAGTTATTAGTTAGTTTAATGGTTAGTTATTGCATTTTAAAGATGACAAGATGCAAAAAAAAAATGAGCTTGTAAAGTATAGACTCATAAAATGAATGTATTGATCATTCAATATTGTACTGAGAATTCAATTTTATAATCTGTTCTGGTCGTCCTAAAACAATGATTTTTGAGCCAGCAATTAATTTAGTTTCTGCTTCAGGATTAACAATATAGTCGCCTTTATCATCTTTAAATCCAATGACAGTACAACCTGTTTTACGACGTAAATCTAAATCTCTAATTGTTTTTACCTCATTAATATTATAAAGTTGTTCTACTTTAATTTCTTCAATATTAATATTACGCTCACCAACAACACCTAAATTATCAATAAACTCAATTAAATCAGGAATCACAACTAAAGACGCCATATGGTCACCACCAATTCTATCTGGCAAAATGACATTATTGGCACCAGCCAACTTTAATTTATTGTAAGACGTTTCTTCTGAAGCTCTACTAATTATAGTGAGTTTTGAATTAATTTGTCGTGCAGAAAGTACCACAAACAAATTATCTGCATCACTTGGTAGTGCACTAATTAGAGTACTTGCTTTTTCGATACCAGCTTCAAAAAGTACTTCATCTTCATTAGCATTTCCAAATACGAAAGGAATATTATTTTCTTGAAACTTTTCAATAATCTCTTTGTCTCTTTCAATAATTACAAAAGGTTTATCATAAGCTAATAGTTTTTTAGCAGCTTGTTTTCCATTTCGTCCATAACCACAAATAATAATATGGTTAGACATCGCATCAATTTTCTTTTGCATTTTACGTTGTTTTATGTCTTCAAAATTATTTCTACTGAGAATATAATCCGTAATGATTGAAATGGCATAACCAACAATGACTACACTAGTTAAAATTAAAAAAATAGTAAAGATCTTAGATTGTGGATCAAGAGGGATGACTTCTGCAAAACCAACAGTGGTTACAGTTATTACAGTCATATAAATAGCATCAAGCCATTGATAACCGGAGATAAATCTATACCCTAAAACTCCAATACACAATAAAAATACCAGCATCATTACAGCTGTGTAAATTTTAGATCTATAAAGTCTTAAAAGCGGATTATCCATTTAATATTATGTAATTATAAATCGAAGACTGAAGAACGTTTGGTATAAACGATATCTTTAATTCGCATCCAAAAGGCTAAGAATAAATATAATGCAAAACCAAAACCAACGGTTACGAAAGTGAGATACATAAAAGACGTTCTCACAATTTTAGCTCTAATTCCCAAACGGTCTGCAATACGTTGGCAAACGTAATAACCTCGCTTTTGAAAGTATAATAATAGATTATAGAACCATTTCATACTGCAAGTTAGTTAATATTTCACGATTAGACGATTACCTATTGCACATTGTAAGCACTTATTTTTATCACAATAATTTTGCTTCAACTGTAACAAGGCTTGTGAAGTCAATGCTGTTTTCTCTATAGGTTTTAAATCCAAGAACTTAGAGACAATACTATTTTTTTCAGCATTCATTTGTTTCATAAAATCAAACACATGGTCCTCTATTGGTTTTCCTTGCACTTTAGCATAACTAAATTGTAAAGGAATTATAGTATTAATGATTAATAAATCTATAAATGATTTAGATAATGCTTTTTTTGAAGTCTTAGACTTTTTAGAAAAGGTATAATGCGATTTCCAAAATTCAGATGTTTCAATATTAAACAGGTCATAAACGTCTTCTTTGGTTTTTGCTGTTATAATTTCTGAAAATAAGCTCGTATTTACGTAATAAAGCATTGCTAATTGCGATAGTCTAACAGTTGGGAAATTTGATGGCCTTAACCTAAAAAACTGTAATGGCAACACTCCTTGATGTGTTAGTTTGAATTTTTGTTTTAAAAACTGATACCGTTTTTGAAGATTTAAATAATACGCCTCTTGCACATCGTCATTAAGTAGTTTTGCTTGACCAAAAAATAAAGCTTCTAAATCTAAAATATCCTTTTGAAGTTTTCTTACTATTGAAAACTTAAACGAATGAGCTAAACTTAAAAACGATTCGCCATTTACTTTAAGTCCAAAATTTTTAGTTAGCATTTTAAACAAAACGGCTTCCCAATTGTTATGAGAAGAGTTTAATAAATATTGAATCTCTTCAGATTTTCGCTCTAAACGTTCTATATATAAGCGTTCTAACCAATTATAGAGTAAAAAATCATCCAGCTCAGAGAAACTTGTTTCGCAATTAATCCATGATTTAGATTGCATGAGTTTTTGATAATTATTGACTAAACTTTTATCAACGTAATGTTTTAATTCTAAGGTTGGAATTTCTGAATTATCTTTTCTAAAGATTTCGGTATCGTGTTCCCAAACGACATGAAGAATAACATTATCATAGGCCCTATCAACTTCATGATTGTGCACATACCAATCTGAAGATTTTATATGAATCTCGACATTACCTGCCCAAAGCTGGTTAGCAATACTTATTTGTGCGTTGAAGAAATCTGGACCTGCATTATGATTGTGTTGTCCTAAATTAGCAATAGCAATAGACTCACCTTTTGTTGTTTTTAACAAAGATGTATCAAAGGATTTGTGTTTCCATATATAATGAAGGAAGTCTTCTTGCATATACTAAAAATAGAAAAATAATTCTAAATTTCAATACTTAAAAAAGACCTAAAGTCTAAGAAACAAACATGTTACAATGGCCTTAAAAGCATTTTAACCGTATTTTGTATCGCTATAAATTCGGTTCTAATTATAGCATCAATAACAAAACCGCTCATTAAACATGTGTTAACACCCAAAGCTCTACTTCTTCAGTTTCTCTATACTGTAAGCTACGCTTTGTTTTTTCTGATCCTTTTTTAACGTTTTTCTTATAACACTTTTCTAATTGAAACCGTCCACCCTTAGCAATTTCTTGTTCAATAGGATTGGATTTGCTACACCTGTAATTTGTGCAAAATTAGAGAAGATAAGTACCAACTTTCCATCTGGCAATAACATTTGCTTTGCGGCTTGAAAAAAGTCTGAAAACAAAGTATCATTATAATAAATAGCTGCATCTAAATTATTTAAACCTCGTGTTTCGGCTAACCAAGGCGGATTAAAAACAATGAGTTCTGTTTTATTTTTCCATTTGCCAAAAAGCGATCCAAAGTCGAGTTCTATTTTTCGAGACAGTTTGGTATCTCCCATCATTTCTGTTAAACCAATTATAGCATTAGGATTTGTATCTGTTGCAAAAACCTTTTGAAATCCATGCTTTACCATTTGTAATGCTAAAATACCACTACCAACGCCAACACCTATTGCAGATTTTTTAGGACCACTGTAACGTTTTAACCAATTATCAAACAATTCTAAATGCTCAAAGCGTGTTGGAAAATACGTTCCATAATACGGATGAATTTTATTTCGCAATCCTGGTATTGTTTTCCCGTTTGTGTACCATTGCCAAGCACTGTTTAAACCTTGTACTTGTGGAAGGGTTAATAAAAAATCGCTCGTTTCTGGATATAATTTTTTAAACCAGCCAACAACAGGAGCCTTCTTTGCTACTAGTTTATAATTTTCAATTTCTACAATTATAAGGTTGGAAAGCTTATGATAAACTGCACGATATGCACGTTGCTCTTTAAATGATGTATTAAGTAATGTTCTGTTTAGATGTTCTTGTAAACCACTTAGCAATACAGATCCGTTATTATAAAACTCAGTAATTAAAACAGGATTACCTGCTTCTAGTACATTAATAATACTTTTTTATGTCTTCTCCTCTATTATATATAGTGACATCTTTTAGCGGTAAAAATGGTTGTGGTTTATTTATTTTAAGATCTATCATTATAGTTGGTTTCCCTTTTGGGTGAAGGTAGGTAAATGCTTCTGTCAACTATGATGAATTAAGAAGGAAATAACATTGAATTAATTACTATTAAATTGAAAATAAAGCAAATAGTGATGATTAACCCTTTAAAAGGGGGTTAAACCAAAAAAATCCTGATAATGAAATCAGGATTTTTTTTTATATAATGAGATTCCTGCCTTCGCAGGAATTTGTTAATCGATGTAACCCATCTCACGCATCCAATCGTCATTAAACATTTTACCAACATAACGACTTCCATGATCATGAAATAAAACCACAACAACATCGTCTGGTTTAAAATGCTCTTTTAATTGCAATACTCCTTTTATAGCAGAACCTGCAGAATTCCCTAAAAACATCCCTTCTTCCTTAGCTAAACGTTGTGTGTAAACACAAGCATCTTTATCGGTTACCTTAGTAAAGCCATCAATAATATCAAAATCCACATTTTTTGGTAAGATATCTTCTCCTATACCTTCGGTAACGTAAGGATAGATTTCATTTTCATCAAAAATTCCGGTTTCATGATATTTTTTAAATACCGAACCATAAGTATCTACTCCCCAAACTTTAATATTTGGGTTTTGTTCTTTTAGGTATTTTCCGACACCAGAAATAGTTCCACCAGTACCAACACCAACCACAAAATGAGTGATCTTGCCATCTGTTTGTTTCCAGATTTCTGGCCCTGTACTTTCGTAATGCGCTTTGGCATTACTTGGATTGTCATATTGGTTTACATACCATGAATTTGGTGTTTCTTCTCCTAATCGTTTTGATACAGAATAATAACTTCTTGGATCATCTGGTTCTACTGCAGTTGGACAAACAATAACTTCCGCACCAACAGCACGCATAATATCTACCTTTTCTTTAGATTGTTTATCTGCCATTACAAAAATACATTTGTAACCTTTTACTATAGCAGCTAAGGCCAATCCCATACCTGTGTTTCCAGATGTCCCTTCAATGATTGTTCCTCCAGGCTTCAATCGCCCATCTGCTTCTGCATCTTCAATCATTTGTAAAGCCATACGGTCTTTAACTGAATTTCCGGGGTTAAAAGTTTCGTATTTAGCAAGTACTAAACAAGGTAAATCTTCCACTAGTTTATTCATTTTAACTAATGGTGTATTTCCTATTGTACCTAATATATTTTCTGCGTAGTCCATAGTAATTTTTCAGATTGCAAAAATAAGTGAAAAGTTAAAAGTATAAAGTTAAAAGTTCGTTATTATAGTGATTAGTCTTTAATAAAAAAATTATAGCTGTAACCCTCTAATGCTTATAACCGAATATTAATCGAATCGTATAGCTTTAACTGGCGAAATCTTAGAAATAATGACTGAAGGAATTAATAGCATTAATAAACAGACTATAAATGTGCCAATATTAAGCAGTATAATATAATCCAAACTAATATAAACAGGTGCAGTACTTACATAGTATGTGTCTGGATTTAGAGGAAATAATTTTAAATACTTCTGAGCAAATAACACTCCTAAACCAATAATATTTCCCCAAAGTAAACCTAAACCAATTAAGTAAGACGCGTTATAAAGAAACACCTTTCTAATTGTCCAATTTGAACTTCCTAAAGCTTTTAAAATCCCTATCATGGCTGTACGTTCTAAGATTAGAACTAATAAGGCTGTAATCATATTTATACCAGCAACAACAATCATAATAACTATGATACCGTAGGTATTGTTATCAAAAATTTTAATCCATTCAAAAACGGTATAATATTTTCGTGTAATAGATGTTGCATTCAATACTGAAGGAACCGATTTAAATACCTCAACTGCTTTTTCTTCAACTTGAGAAAAATCATCAATAAAAACTTCAAAACTTCCTATTTCATCAGCTTCCCATTTATTAATACGCTGTATGTGTCTTAAATCTGCAATACAAAATTTGGCATCTAATTCTTGAAATCCAGAATTATATATGCCCACAATTTCATAATTAATAATACGTGGTCTATCATTTAATGGGTTTCCAAATAAGGTTTGAAATTTATCTCCAACTTTAAATTCTAAACGATTTGCTAAGTATTTAGAGATTAAAATTTCCTCATTTTGCTTTTGTGTAAAATCAGGTAATCGTCCTTCAACTAAAAATTCTTTAAAATAGTCCCAATTATAGTCGGCTCCTACTCCTTTTACAACAACACCTTCAAAATTGGTTTCAGTTCTAATTACAGCAAATTTTGTAGCAACTCCTTGTATATGTTTTACGCCTTCTACATCATCAAAATTAGGATAAAACTCTTGGTTAATTGAAATTGGTACTTGAGATTCGTCCGAAGCATTTGTATCATAATTAGTAATTTCTATATGGCCGTTAAAAGCCACAACTTTATCTCTAATTTTTTGCTGTAACCCCAAACCTGTTGCAATGGCAATAAGCATTACAATAATACCAATAGCAATTGCTGCGATACCAATTTTAATTATTGGTGCCGAAACACTACTTTTATACGTTTTATTACCAATTATACGTTTAGCTATAAATAACTCAAAATTCAAACCTACTCTATGCTTTTAAAGGATGTCAAAAATACAGTTTTATTCTCGATAATTATTGGGATATGCTTCCTTACATTTTCTTGTGGAAATAGAATTAAGTCTGAAGCAGGCGACTCTAAAGGTAAAATATCAGTAAACACTGATACTTCAACTGCCTTTACTCAAGCTCAGCATGACACATTCAATACAACAATGCAGGAAGAAAACATTATTGTAGCAGCAAATAGAACTGAGTTATACCTACCTTTATTAAAAGAAAAACGTGTAGCTGTAGTAGCAAATCAGACAAGTGTTATTTTTAAAAATATTGAAACTCCCCATGATCTTTCTTATACTCATATTGTAGATTCTTTACTACATTTAAATATTAATATCAAAAACGTCTTTGCCCCAGAGCATGGTTTTAGAGGCACAGCAGACGCTGGTGAATTAGTAAAAGATGGTATGGACACCAAAACAGGGCTACCTGTTTATTCGTTACATGGCAAACATAAAAAACCAACGGCGTCGCATCTTAAAGATGTAGATATTTTGGTTTTTGACATACAAGATGTTGGAGTACGTTTTTACACTTATATTTCTACATTACACAATATAATGGAAGCTTGTGCCGAGCAAAATATTCCATTATTAATTTTAGATCGGCCTAATCCAAATGGCAATTATATAGATGGTCCTGTTTTAGAAAAAAAGCACAGTAGCTTTTTAGGAATGCACCCTATTCCTTTAATTCATGGTATGACCATTGGGGAATACGCAAAAATGATTAATGGTGAAGCTTGGCTTACAAACGGTAAAACTTGTGACATTACAATTATTGAAATGAAAAATTACAAGCATGATAGCACATATAGCTTACCTATAAGACCTTCACCAAATTTACCTAACGACCAATCAATAGTATTATATCCTAGTTTAGGTTTGTTTGAAGGTACAAATATTAATGCAGGAAGAGGTACAGAATTTCAGTTTCAACGTTTTGGTGCACCATTTTTAGACAAAAATCATTTTAAATTTAGCTATACACCTGTTGCAAATTTTGGCTCTAAGTACCCAAAGCACCAGAATGAAACTTGTTATGGTGTTGATTTATCTGGAGTAAAAGTAGAGCGCAGTTTTACTTTAAAGTATGTTATAGATGCTTTTAACCATGCTTTAGATAAGTCAAAAGTTTTTAATACCTCAAACTTCACTACGCATGCAGGAACCGAGAAATTACAACAACAAATTGAATCTGGCTTAACAGAAGATGAAATTAAAGCCACTTGGAAAGACGACATAGATGCTTACAAAAAAATGCGACGTAATTATTTGATATATAATTAAACGAACTATTAATTAGTTGCAAATACAATCTTTTTGGGCTTTAAGTTAACAATACCTTTTCGCTCTTTTTTAGGAATATCCTTTAGTATTTTAACAACAAATACTATTCGCTTTGGAGATTGTATTGCTACAAAAACATGCTTCCCTTTAGATAATTTATTTAGTGGTAATCTATACTCCGTTGTATCAATTTCAAAATCGAGTTCACGTGTGTAATTTTGATTTATAGTATAAAGTGAATTTATGATTTTATCACTTCTTAAAATCAGAGTATCTTTAGTTGTATTTAATTGATGAATGAAATCTTTAGCTTGAATATTTCTATTTTTTTCAAGCTTGACATAAGATTCTTGCGCTTGCAGTGTAAAACCTAATAAAAATAAAAGAATGAGGACGAGGCAAATGCGGATAAAATTTTTCAAAATAGAACTTACTTTAAGTTATAAAAAAGCATGTGTTAACTCAATAGTAATTAATTAATCCGCTTTAAACATAGGTGGTTTTAGGATTAAATGCCATATAACTTACATTATCTGCTCTAAATAATCGACGAACTGCATTGTAAAGACATTTGCAGCTTTAAAAGTTTAATTAAACGATCTGGATAATCTGTAATAATGCCATCTACATTAAAGGACAACATTTGTTCCATAGCTTGTTCTTCGTTAATTGTCCAAGGAATAACATAAAAACCTTTATTTTGATACCTTCTAACAGATTCTGCCGTTACTAATTTAAAGTACGGACTTATAATCTCTGGTTTATAAGACAACGCTTCTAATTTGTCTTCAATTGTTTCATTCTCATCAATAAGTAAAGCCACTTCCATATTTGGTAATTGCTTTTTAACCTCTTCAAGAATTGTTAGATCAAACGATTGAAGATTAACACGATTAAGCATGTGGTTGTCTTTAATTTCATCTAAAACCAATTTCACATAAGGTTTTGGTTCTGGTGTAAAAATCCCATAATACTGAGGTTCCGATTTAATTTCGATATTAAATTTAACATTTGATTGTTTAGCTTTTACTAAATCAAATACTTCAGACAATAAAGGCTTATATGTTTTTATCTTTGTTTGATTTGGAAAGCTTGGATGAAATTTTGATCCACAGTCAAACTGTATAATTTCATTATAATTCATCTTAAACAAATTAAATTTTGTTTTTAATGCATCTGGAATGTCCATTCCTTCAGTATTATAACAAATATTCGGATTCATATAGGCTTCATGAGAAACAACCACCTTTTTATCTTGAGAGATAACAATATCTAACTCTAAAGTGGTTACACCTAAATCGATAGCCTTTTCAAAAGCAAGCAAGGAATTTTCTGGAAATAAACCTCTACATCCTCTATGACCTTGTATGTCTAATTGTTTTTGTATTGGATTGCAACTCACGCTACATAAAATTAAAAATACAACTATACTAGTTTTCGAGATCTGCTGAAAGCGTAGGTTTTTCATAAACTTCAAATGGTTGTTTAAGTAAATCTTTGATATTACTATTTTTAACTTCATCTGGAAAAACATCTACTCCATAAACTAACTTTTCACGCTCCATATATAAGAAGGTTCCAAACATACGATCCCAAATACTAAAGATATTTCCGTAATTAGAATCTGTATATGGTAATCTATAATGATGGTGAATTTTATGCATATCTGGCGAGACAATTACATAACTCAATGCTTTATCTAAGCCTTTTGGCATTTTAATATTGGCATGTGTAAACTGTGTAAAAATTAAAGACATCGCTTGATAAATCATCACCAAAGCAATAGGTGTACCAACCACAAATACACCTACAAGCGTAAACACAAATCGAATTAAACTTTCAATAGGATGATGTCTATTAGCCGTTGTTGTGTCTACTTTGTGATCTGAATGATGTACTAAATGTACCATCCATAGCGGTTTTACCTTGTGCTCAACAAAATGTGCTAAATAGGCCCCAAAAAAATCGAGTAACAATACTCCAAGAAAAGCATACAATCCCAATGGCATGTCTGGCAACCAATTAATGATACCAAAATCGTTGACTTTTACCCAGTCTGCAGCACCTAAAAGTAAAAAGGCTAAAGCAAAATTAATAACAACTGTTGTTAACGTAAAAAAAAGATTTGGAATGGCATGTTGCCATTTATTATATTTAAACTTAAATAATGGCAAACCACTTTCTAGCAGCCAAAAAAAAGTGAGACCTCCAACTAAAATAAGACTTCTATGTAAAGATGGAATGGTTTCAAAATAACTAATGAGGGTTTCCAATACCTTTAAGAATTAAGATTAATAATGATTTGTGCTTTCTTCAAATTTACAGAAGATATTTGAGATTCCCATAATGCGGCATTAGTTTCGTCATTTAAAACCTTATAAGCTGTGTAATACAAAAAAGCTACAAATGCTTTGTTATTAGTTTCAATATCTTCTGCATCTATCCTTTTTAATTTTCTTAGCACTTTTTTAGGAGACTTTGTAATTAGAAGTTGTTGCATCTTTAAAAGCTCTATTCGCTGTGATAATGTGAGCTGCTCTTCAACAGGATTTGTACTTATAAATTCAGAAGCTTCATCTAAATAAATATTACCAAGTTTAAGCAGCTCTTCTCTAATATCTGCTTTCATATACATTGAAAAATCAACATATTTTGAAGCTAAATAATAAGCGGAATAAAAATCCTTTTTATTTTTATAGCCTTTTAATTCAGGCGCTATAAATTCGGTATTTAAGGCGTAATTTTCAATTAACTGCGAAATGTTCTCATAATTATTAGGATCGCCAGAAAGGTTTAAGATATTACCATTCACATCCATAATTTTAATAGAGTCTTCATTGAACTTATCTATATATGCTTGGGTGCGCTTTCCATTAATTTGCATGTATAAATCTGCATACTTATTTTCATTAACAATTACAGGTACAAAATATTCCCAAATTAAAGGGCTTACAGTTTCGTCTTCAAACAAGTTTTCAATAAAAATAGTCTTACCATCATCTGTATTAACTAAAACAGGATAAGGATATTTTGTTGTTTCTTCCCATACCATCAGTAACATTTTATTTTGTACTGTAGCTAAACTTTTAGCGATATCCAAATTAGTCATCCACGGCTGAGCGTTAGATAGATTCACAGTAAAAAAAAACAATAACGCTACTATAATTAACTTTTTCATATTATAATTTTAAACAATTGGATATCAAAAACTATTCCGAAGCACAATACGATTACAACTGAATTCGTTTTTTCATTTCTTCAACAATATTATAAGCTGCAGGACAAATGGCGACATTCTTCATTGTTAGATTAGAGATTTGCTGAAACTTTTTTCGATCTGTATGTGGAAATTCTCGACACGCTTTAGGTCGTACCTCATAAATAGAACAATAATTATCTGCATCTAAAAATGTACACGGAACCGACTGCAACACATAATCGTTTTCTTCATCTAATCGCAAATAAGTATCAATAAATTGTTGCGCTTTCATTTTAAAAGATTTCGAAATTCTTTGAATATCTTTATCTGTAAATAGAGGGCCTGTGGTTTTACAGCAATTGGCACACGTTAAACAGTCCGTTCGTTCAAACTCTGTTTCGTGCAACTCTTGCATCAAATAGTCCAATTGCTTTGGTGGTTTCTTTTTTAGCTTTGTAAAAAAGGTTTTATTTTCCTTATGCTTATCTTTGGCGAGCTTTGGAAGATTATTAATTTGGTCTTGCATAAAACAAATTTAACTAAAGTTATCTTTACATTTTCTATAAAAATAAAAATCACTCGAACCCACAAAAAATATGACTAAAGATCTCTTCGGAAAAGCATTATTAGATTACCAGAACGGAAATTATTCTGAAGACATTATCACTTCTACTCATATTTCGGATGCAGACCCTTTACCACTTCCCTATTTATTTAGAGATTATTCTGAAATGCCAACATTGGAACAAAAAGCACTTCAACTTAGTAAAGGTAACATTTTAGATGTTGGTTGTGGTTCTGGCAGTCATTCGTTGTGGTTACAAGAAAAAGGCTTACATGTAAAAGCCATTGACAGTTCTGAAGGTGCCATTAAAGTAGCAAAAAAACGCGGTGTTTTAAATGCTGAATTAAAACCTCTTTTAGAAGAAACTCAAACTTTCGACACCATCTTGTTATTAATGAATGGTACAGGAATTTTCCAAGAGCTAACTCAAGTTTCTAGGTATTTAAAACATTTAAAGTCGCTTTTAAATCCCAATGGACAAATTCTAATTGATTCTTCTGACATTTCATACATGTACAAAGATGAAGATGGAGGTCTTTGGTTAGATCTTAACCAAGGCTATCTTGGAGAATTGGATTATTTTCTGTCTTACAAAGGCGAAAAAGAAACACCAATAAAATGGCTATATCTCGATTTTAAAACCTTAAAAACAGCCTGTATAACGGTTGGTCTAAAATGTGAGAAGGTAAAGGATGGCGAGCATTTTGATTATTTGGCTCGTATATTTTAAGTTACTTATCACACATAGATACTGACAAAATTTATTAAAAAACAATTAGAGTCATACTTTTTTTTAGCGTTAAAGCTTTTGCGTGGTAGACCATTAATTTACTGCACTTCTCCGCCAACCACAGTTTTTAAGACTTTAATATTAGGAATTTCATTAGCATCTACCGTCATAATATCGTTGTCTAGAATAATAAAATCAGCAAATTTGCCAACTTCAATACTTCCTTTTTCATGATCTTCAAAATTAGAATAAGCAGCCCAAATAGTCATTCCTTTTAATGCCTCTTCTCTACTTAAAGCATTTTCCATTTGAAAACCACCTTCAGGGTATTGTTTTAAATCTTGTCTGGCAACGGCAGCATAAAATGTTAAAAACGGACTGACACGCTCTACAGGGAAATCGGTTCCTAATGCAACTTTTCCATACGCGTTTAATAATTGTTTGTATGCATAAGCTCCTTTTATACGTTCTGATCCTATTCTATCTTCTGCCCAATACATATCACTTGTTGCATGTGTTGGTTGAATAGACGGCATAATATTTTTATAAAAATCGAAATCTTCTGGAGACACAATTTGTGCATGTTCTACTCTCCAACGTCTATCGTTCTTTCCTTTAAGAACTTTATTGTACGTTTCTAAAACAGCTCTATTAGCAGAATCACCAATGGCATGAGTATTCATTTGAAACTCTGAGTTTGCTATACGTTCTGCAGCTGTTTTTAAGGTTTCTAAATCTGTTACCATTAAACCAGAATGCTTAGGTTTATCTGAATATGGTGCTTTTAACATTGCTCCTCTAGATCCTAAAGCTCCATCGGCATAAAACTTAAACGAACGTACATTAAGTCGGTCTGTTTTTGTAATACCTTTATTTAAGAAGTAATCTAAATTTTCTTCAGAATGAGAAACCATAGCATAAATACGCATTTTTAACTCTCCTGAATTTTGAAGGCTTTCTATTAATTCTATTTCATCTTTATTTAATCCTGCATCATCAACCGTTGTTAGACCTAAATCAAAGCATACTTTTTGAGCGTCCAACAATGCTTTTGTTTTTTCCATTTTGGTTGGACTTGGCCAATGGCTCATTACTAAATCTATAGCATTATCGATTAAGATTCCTGTAAGCTCTCCGTTTTCAATAACAACTTCTCCTCCTTCAATCTTGCTATTCTTTGTCACATTCCCTAAATCTAAAGCGGCTTGATTGGCTAATATGGCATGTCCATCAATACGTGATAGAGCAATTGGTGTATTAGGATATAATTTATCTAAAAGTTTTTTGTTTGGAAATTGTTGATCTTCCCAGTCATTCTGGTCCCAACCTCTACCTAAAATGAATTTCTTATTATTTTCATTTTGAAAATCCAACACACGTTTCATTAGCTCTTCAAAACTCATTGTACCAACTAAATCTACCGTTTGTTTATTAAAACCCAAGCCTAAAAAGTGACAATGAGCATCAATAAAACCAGGAACAATAGTTTTTCCATTTGCATTAATAGTGTCAACAGCTTTGTATTTATCATCAATTTCTGAAGTTGAACCAACAGCAATAATTTTTCCGTCTTTTACAGCAAACGATTCTGCTTTATTGAAGTTTTCATCTACGGTATAAATATTCGCATTTGTAACGATTAAGTCTGCTTGTTGTTTGTCTTTTTGACAAGCAAAGATTGTAAGCAACGTTAGAATAGGTAATAATTTCTTCATATTAATTGGTTTATAAGCATTGTAAAAATAAGAAAAGCGTTCCAAATTGGAACGCTTTATTATATAACGTCATAAAACTCGTACTTACGTAAGAATTTTAAAAGTCGAATTGATATGTTGCGCCAGCCAAAAACTGAATGCCTTGGACTGGAAAGTTTAACCAGCGTTCGTAATTTTGATTTGCAATATTGTTTGCTTTAGCAAAAACAGATAATTGTTCGTTTATTTTGTAACCAACATGGGCATTTAAATCAAAATAACTATCTAAAGTTACTGTCTTTATTGTGGTAGCTATAGGATCTGAAATTTCATCTGTAAAAATATCTTGATCTTTACGTTCGCCTACAAAATAAGCACTTGCACCTGCAAACCACTGTTCTGAAATCTGATAGTCCATAAATACTGACGCTTCTATATCTGGTAAGTTCCATGCGTGTGCTTGGTCGTCTGTATTGTAAGCAAAATATTCTCCTTTAACTCCTAAAGTAAAATTTCTATTAAAATCTACATTTAATTCACCTGCAATAGAAAACGTTGTCACGTCATCGTAAACCATACCAAACGAGTTTCCGTATTGGTAATCTTCTGGCAGAAATGTTAATGCTTCGTTAGCTTTAAACAGGGCCTTTTCTTGTTCTGACGTATAGTTTCCGCTCACATTATAACTAATATTATTAGTTAACTTCCCTTTGACACCTACAAAAGCTCTAAACTGTTGATCTGTTGGTGCAATAAAAAGTGTTGGCGACACAAAAGGGTTTACATTAGCAAAATCGTAATATGAGTTCTGAACTAATCCACCTGTTAAACCTCCATAAGCGATTAAAAGCTCATCTACTAAACGGTAAGACGCTTCTATATTTGGGTGGATAAAGAATTCACTATCGCTTAACTCGGTGTCATTATAATACGTTAACCTTAGACCTAAGTTTATTGTTAAGTCATCTCTATTTAATTGGTAAGACGGTAAAACACCAAACATAAAATTGCCGTAATTAATTTCACCAGATCTGGTATAATCAGTATCAAAACTTCCTCCTAAATAATCTACAAACACCTCAGTATCTATATAAGCATCTCGTACAGGTACATCAAAACTGGTTTCTGCCATAAAACGATTTTCTCCTGAATCTTGATCATCACCAAAGCGTCTAAAGCGAACACTTGCATTTTTAACAATGGCATCATCAAAATTAATTTTACCGCCAACATTAAAGCTATGAAAACTATGCTTTGGATTTATAGTATCTGCTGTCGTTTGTCCATAATATTGTTGTGGCAAACCATACCAATTATACGTTTGTAAATCGATACCTCCATCTACTTTCCAAGTAAAGTCCCTTAAATTTTTAGAATAATGTGCATTCAATTTAGTCTTTGAAAAATTATCATCTAATAACAATTTATCAATACCTCCTTGTGAGGAATGATGACTAAAATAACCACCAACATTTTCGTCTTTACTCAGCTCATGATTCAAATACACTTCTCCCAAAATGGTTGTGTATGTTCCTACGCCTAGTGATGCGTAATTATCGTATAATTTTACTGCTTTTGCTCTATCAACTGTTGCTGCCTTTCCTTTTGCAGGTGTAAACGTTGAAGCTACAGGAATAGAAAAAATGTTGTATTTTATTTCTTTTTTCTTAACTGTATTTGAGTCTCCTAATTTTGGATTATCTTTAATTTTAAAGGCATCTGATATTGTAGGAGTATATGGTTTTATAACGTTAACCGTTTGGTCTCCAATAGTATCTTTTGTGCGTTCTTGAGCAACAACAAATGTCCAACTGCTTGCTATGGTTATTATAAAAATTAAAAACTTGTTTTTCATTTTATGTGTTTTGATTTGATGTATCTAATTATATCTCTTTTAATTACCTGTAAGAGCAGGGTCAAATTGACTACCAATAGTGCAATCACTAAAATTTTGCTCATCTAAAGCTGAAAAATCTCCGAACAAGCAAAATGTCCCAGATTTACGAAAAACGTCCTCATTCTCTATTACAATTTTATATTTATAAGTCCCATCTGAATAATTCTCACTACCAAATTGACCTTGTTCTCCATCTGGGAATAAGTTTCCAAATCCTACATAATTAGAACTCTCAAATACAATATTATCATCAATGTCATAAATAGTTACTGTATGGTTATCATAATTCTCAATATTTACAATAGCAAATGCGTCGTTTATAGCATCATTATTAGGCGTGAATAAATTATAAACAATTATTTCTCCATTTGATTCATCCAAGTTATTTACGTTAGCACCATAAACAGGTTCTTCTGAGCAACAACCAGCAAATATATCTACCTCTTCTTGAGTTTCGTCATCATCTTCACATGAAGTGAAGACAATCGTCAACAATAAAAGTGGAATATATTTTCTGAGCCTTTTTAATTTTATCATTGCTTTGATTTAAGTTTTCGAATTTCAGTTAAGCGATTCTTGCCTTCGCAGGAAATTTAGTTGTCATCAGTTTCAACGGATGAATTCGTCTTCGCTTCCTCTGCTTTTATTTTATTCAATTCTGCTTGTGCTTCAGTAACTACATCTGTAAAATCCGGAAAATTACTAATTACACTTTCTAAAATATAAGTGGACTGAAATGCATCTCCTAAAGCGTAAAAGTTCTTTGCCATAACCACCAAGCCTTTGGCGCTATACAATTTATAACTACCGTAATCCTTTGCCAATCGCTGAATAACAGTGTTTGAGGCTTCGTACTGACCTTCTTTATTTTTAAAATACCCATTATAGAATAAGGCTTCTGCAGCGACGCTTCCGGTTGCTAATTTTTCAACTTCGGCATAAGCTGTTTTTGCTTTAGCTTCGTTTCCTGTTTTAATGGCTGAACGTGCAATAATTAATTTGGCATCACTCTTAACTTTGTTGTCTAGTTTTAAATTGCTTAAAACTTTTTCAGCATAGCTTTCTGCTTTAACGTAATCTTCAGTTTGATAATAGGCATTCATTAAGTTAGATTGCGCGTAAACCACATTCTGAGGATAGTCTGCTTCTAGCTCTAAATCTTTTAACACAAGAATAGCTTGTTCCCAATTAGATTTGCTCAAATAAATCTCACAAAGCTTAACCGTTGCTTGTTCTGTGTATTCCGATTTTGAGGCGTCTACAACAGCTTTATAATGTGGTTGTGCATTATCAAACAACTCTTTTTTATAATACAATTGCGCTAAATAGAAATGTGCTTTTTGATTGTGAAGTCCCTTTGGAAACTCGTTCAAATATTTATTAAACTGACGAATAGCTTTATCGGTTTCGTTATCTAGATATGGTTTCTCTGCTGCTAAATAAGTAGCGTTATCTAAATCCACATCAGTAACCTGAACATAATCTAAAGTTCTTACCCAATTTGCGTACTCATCTACACGACCTAAATCGATATAAATTAATCGTACTGTAGAAACCGCTTGAACCGCTTCTCCTGAGCCAGGAAAATCTGTTGCTACTTTTTTAAATTTCGTTAATGCACGATTATTATCATTTCCGTTATAATACACCAAACCTTGACGTAATAAGGCTTTTGATGTAAACGCACTTGTTTTGTATTCTGAATTTAAACGGTCATACATTTGCATCGCTTTATCTGACTCGTTGGATTTTACATAAGAATTTGCCAACTCATACATGGCATCGTCACGTAAAGCTGATTTTGGATAATCGTCTATAAACGATTTTAACTCTGAAATTTTAGCTGAACCTTTACCTAAATAGCCTTGACTCATTGCTTTTTGAAAGGCTGCATAATCCGTTTCAATCTCATTTATTTGAATCGCTTTATTGTAAGCATCAATAGCATCTTTGTAGTTACTAGAAACAAAATAGCCATCTGCTAACCTTAAATAGGCATCGTTTTGACGTAAGTTGTCATTTTTTGGTTGAGCTATAAATTTCTCAAAATAGTTAGATGCATTATTATAATCTTTAAGCTTAAAATACGTGTATGCTAAATTGTAATTAAGATTTTCGTTTTCTGGTAAATTTGAAGACTCGCTAAACCCATTAAATTGTTTGAAGTCAATTAAAGCATCGTTATAATTGGTTAGATTATATTCTGTTTCTGCTTTCCAAAATGTTGCTTTTGCCACAAAAACCGGATCTCTTGGTTCTTTTAAAGAACTCTTAAATAAGTTTAAAGCGTCGTTGTATTTGTTTTCGTTATACAATTCTACGGCTCTAAAAAAAGCTACTTTTTGGTAAGCGGCTTTATGCTCAAAACTATTTTTACCCTTTAACAATTCTAGAGCTTCCTTGTAGTTTTTAGAGGTGATATATGAATCAATTAATAACGTTTCAACTTCATTTTTAAAACCTGAATTAGGATATTGCTTTAAATACCCTGTTAATACTTGTGGTACGGATTGGTATGGGTTTCCTATTTCGTAACTAATTTTTGCATAATTTAACCAAGCATCTTCCTGAATTTTTAAATCAAAATCCATTTGTGACGCATTTCTAAAAGCGTTTAAAGCCTCTTGTTTTTTATCTAAATTAATATAACTTTCTCCTAAATGGTAATACGCATTTTGTGCTACAGAATTATCTCCTCCAATAATTTTATTGAATTCTGAAATGGCACTGTTGTAATCGTTTTGTTTGTAATACGCATAACCTAATTGGTAATAATCTGTATTGTTCCACTTTCTGTTTTTGCCTTTGTACGCTTTTAAGTATGGTATGGCTTCAGCATATTTTTCAAGATTAAAATAACTCTCTCCAATGATTTTTGATAATTCAGATTTTTCTGCTGCATTACTCTTTGGTAATTGTTCTTGGGCAAGTTCTATTGCCTTTTCGAACTTTCCTAGTTTAAAATTTAAATCGGCTTGATAATAGGATAACTTTTCTTTGTACTTTTCATTATCACTAACTTGGTCAAAATACTCATTTGCCGTATCGTAATCATCTCCTTGATACGCCAAGAAACCAATGTAATATTTAGCTTGTGAACCGTATTCTTCAGAATTTACAACTCTATTTAAATATTTGGTTGCTTGCTTTTCATCTTTAGTAGAATACAAAGAATAGCCGTAATTAAAATTGTAACGTTCTTTTTCTGATCGCGCAATACTTCTTTCATCTACTTTCTCATACCATTTACGAGAATAAGCATATTTCCCATTATCAAAATAATAGTCGGCAACATCTAAAAAAGCCGTATTTCTTTTGGTACTTGTTGGATACTCTTCAACAAACGCTGTAATTAAATCGTCTGCATTTTTCTGATTTAAACGCACAGCACAATTAGCGATATAATACGCACAATCGGATTGTATGGTAACGTCGTTTGTTTCGTCTTTAATATCGTCAAACAAAGACTGAGCAGCCTTATATTGCTTATTATTATATAAAGCCAAAGCCTTTTGATAGTCTTGTAAATCGCTGGTATAAATGGCTGATTTTTGTGCCATTACTACTGAAGAAAAAACTAGAAAAACGATGATTAACTGTTTTTTGAATAACATCATTTAGTTATGTGTTTAATTGATGATTTAATTTCGGTTCAAATATAATTCAATACCAAATCTATAACGATAGAATTTGTTTATAATTATAAACGGAGTTATTAAAAAATAGATTTTAGTTCTTAAAACAACCATCCGAATAAACGTTTAAATAAACTTTCTTTTTTTGGTTGCTCAAATTCAATTCTAAAGACTCCAAAATTATTAGCAGATTTTGTAGCTATATTGTTGTGTAATGGTTTTTCAAAACTTGCTAATGCCAATGGGAATTCTATTTTTAAATCTTTTGAGATTTCACCAGATGTAATAACAACAGTTCTGTTTTCTATATCATAAATTTTGAAAGTTGAGCCTTCTTCAATTTCAAATTCATTAAAATTGACTTGAACAGCCGTTCCATTTTTATTTAAAATAGCAACATTAAATTCTGTCCCATTATTATTAAGTTTATACACTTTTATAACAGGAGTTGTTTTAAAATCTTTGAGTTGTTTTAATTCACTTTTAGATTCAATTTTAAATTCATTTTGCCAAGCTTTAATATTATAATCTTGCTGCTTCAAAATTCTAAACCCTTTGAGTGATCTTGTATAGTATGAATTATTATCCATTTGTAACCCATTATTATTTAAAGCTAATAATACTGAAGAATTAAAATGAATATAACCAGTGTAAATAATGTTGTTTTTAAAAACTAGAGACTTTGTATGCAATATATTTAAAGCATTATTTTTTCCGATAATAATATTATTTTGAACCGAAACATCTTCAACGGGTGCATTAGCATTAAAACCTAAAGCTAAAGATGTACCATAACCATAATTTTTGCTATCGTTAAAGTCTACATTATGATAAAGGACATTATTTAATACGTTAATGTGCTTGGCTACGTTAATCCCTTCTGCATCTTTGGATGCTATAATAACATTATCTACATGCTTTCCTGCAGGAGAACCATTATTAAAAATGATGTTGTTAGTGAGATTAACATACTTCACAAACTCTAATTTAGAGCCTGAAGTCGCTGACCAAACCTCAATACCTTTATAGTAATTATTAAAAATAATATTATTATTTATCTGTCTGATGTTATCACTTTGATTTTGAATATAGATACCAACTCCATGACCTCTTTTACCTTGATAACCGTTGTTGTAAATCATACAATTTTCAATTACTGTACCTCCTGTCGCTTTCCACGACCCAATTCCTGAACCTGGTATATTGTGTATCATTAAGTTTTGAAACATACAGTCTTCACCTTTTTGATGATTAATCCCAACTGCAGCTTTAAAATCTGTATCAGAGTCTAAACGCGAAAAATCTCCTAAATATGTGACTTCAAAATTTTTGTAAATCACATGACTACCATTAACCTGTAAAACATAATTTACTTTGCCTTCTGTATTTCCATTGAGAATGACCTTATCATTCTTAAAAGCAGAAACTGTAATCTTTTTATTAGTTTTTGTAGATTCTAATGCACTTCTATAACGACCTGTATATATACCTTCGTGAATCCATATAACATCACCGCCATTAACATTTTTTGAAGATTGAGACAAAGCTGTTTGTAAATCCCACGGACGCTCAATACTACCATTACCATTTGGTGCCCCGACAGTTGTACTGCCATTTACAGGAAAAACATGAAACTCTTTTTGAGCGAATGAAATTGCTGAAATAAATATTAATAATAAGCTTATAGAATACTTCATAAAAGTAAAAATTCAATTATTGTGCCAATGTTATTTTTAGTTTAAAAAACTAAAATCAATTACAAATATCGAACATTCAAGTGCTGTAAAAGAAAAAAATAAGCTAATTACATAATAGTAAACTTTCGTTTTTAAGTTATATTTTTACAGTAAAATTTCCAAAATACAATTAAGACAACATATCTATTTTGAACAGAATAAACGAAAAACTAAAAGAAGACAAGAAACTATTGTCAATCTATTTTACAGCAGGTTATCCTAACACTAATGACACGGTTACTATTATTGAAAATCTCGAAAAAAGTGGTGTAGATATGTTGGAAATAGGATTACCATTTAGTGATCCATTAGCAGATGGCCCAACCATACAAGCCAGTTCTACGGAAGCTTTAAAAAATGGAATGACTAGCGCATTGTTATTTGAACAACTTAAAGACATTAGAAAAACGGTTTCTATTCCATTAATTATAATGGGTTACTTTAATCCGATGTTGCAGTATGGTGTTGAAGCCTTTTGCAAAAAATGCCAAGAGGTTGGAATTGACGGACTCATAATTCCTGATTTACCTGTCGATGTCTATCATTCAGAATACAAATCAACTTTTGAAAAGTATGGTCTAATAAACGTGTTTTTAATTACACCACAAACATCAGATGAACGCATTCGTTATATCGATTCTGTATCTAACGGTTTTATTTATATGGTAAGTTCTGCAAGTGTAACAGGAAGTAATTCTGGCTTCGGTGAGGAGCAAACCAATTATTTTAAACGTATTGCAGACATGAAATTAAAAAACCCTCAAATTGTAGGTTTTGGCATTTCAAATAATGAAACCTTTAAACAAGCTACAGCATATGGAAAAGGTGCTATTATTGGTAGTGCTTTTATCAAACATTTAACTAAAAACGGAATAAACGCTATTGATGATTTTGTAAGCTCAATCTTATAATATGAAATTGCTCAACGACTGGAAAATAATACTCTTACTTTGTTTAACCTTAGGCTTAGCACCATTTTTCCCCGAACCACATCTTTTAGGTAAAATACGATGGATTGCAGGAGGAGCAAACGGAATGGCTTTAAAAGATTGGTTTGATTTAGTCTTCCATGGCTTTCCTTTTGTATTATTAATACGATTAATTCTTATTAAACTAACACGAAAAAATGCCGCTTAACATCGTACTCATAGAACCTGAAATACCAAATAACACTGGTAATATTGGTCGTTTAGCCTTAGCTTCAGGCTCAAAACTACATTTAGTAAAACCATTTGGATTTGAAATTGATGACAAACGTTTAAAACGTGCAGGACTCGATTATTGGCAACATTTAGAAGTTATATATTATGATAACACCGAAGACTTCTTCTTAAAAAATAAAGATGCTAAAATGGTGTTTTTATCCAGTCATGGCACAAAATCGCATTGGGATATTAATTTTACAGATGATCTATTTTTAGTTTTTGGAAAAGAATCTGTTGGATTACCAAAACCATTAGTCAAAAAATATGACACTCAATTATTTAAAATTCCGCTATACAGTAAATCCATTAGAAGTCTAAATTTAGCAAATGCCGTAAGCATTATTGTTTATGAAGGATTACGACAAATCAAATAATTTTATGGAGATTAAACTTTTTCGCTTATATTGGTCTAAATTTTAAACAATACCTAAATCGTAATACAATGATTACTAAAACATTAAAAATAGGATTTTTTATTATTACCATTGCTTCATTTTCATTGGTAAGTGCTCAAGAAAAGCTTAATGCGAAGAAAGATAGATCAGTAAAAATGTTTAATTATCTTGACACCAACACGGATGACAAGATTAACCTTGAAGAGTTCAAAGTACGTTACAAAAAAGAATCTACAGAAAAAATAACAGTTGAAAAACTTTTTGCTAGTGCAGACACTGACGCAAATGAAACATTAGACAGAGCCGAATTTAAACTCTTTTACGAACAAACTCAAAAACCTAAAAGAATAGAAAACCAGGTACATAGACCTAAAAAAAAGGTTGAAAAAAAAGGATAACCCTATTAAAAAGAAAAAAAAGATTTTAAAGCTTACAAAAAAAATCCTCTAGAATATCTAGAGGATTTTTTTGTCTAATTGATAAATAAATGATTTTGGTTTTGTAACTTTTCCTCAAATAAAAACAAAACTTGAAACACTCAAAAGCACACAATTTTTTATCAGAATATGGTCAGATTGCAATAGGTATAGGATTAGCCAGCGTTGGATTGAAAGCATTTTTACTTCCTAACGGATTTATGGACGGAGGAGTTACTGGCATTGCCCTATTGGCTAACAGACTTATTGGTGTAGATATTTCATTGTTGCTAGTTATATTTAGTTTACCATTTTTAATTCTAGGCTATTATACCGTTTCTAAACGTATTGTTATAAAGTCTATTCTTAGTATTCTCGCCTTTGCCTCATTAATTCATTTTGGAAATTATGGAACAATTACAGAAGACAAACTACTAATTTCCATCTTTGGAGGCTTATGTTTAGGAGCAGGAATTGGTATTGCGATTAGAAATGGATCTGTTTTAGATGGATCAGAAATTTTAGGAATCTATCTCAATGACCGTTTTGGATTTAGTATCGGTCAAGTTATACTGCTTTTTAATGTTGTATTATTTAGTATCACGGCCTATGTTGTCTCTGTTGAAGTTGCGCTCTATTCTATCTTAACCTATATTATTACAGCAAAAGTCACAGACATGACTATTGAAGGTTTTGAAGATTTTATTGGTGTCACTATTGTGTCTAATGAATATGCCGCAATAAAGCAAGCCATTATGATTGAATTGGGAGTAGGCTTAACCACCTATAAAGGCTCTAAAGGATTTGGAAGCAATGGACCTCAGCAGGATTTTGATATTATTCACACCATTATTAATCGTATAGACATCAAAAAAATGCATCGTATTATTGAAGAAATAGACGAAAATGCTTTTATCGTTGAGTTTGATGTAAACAATGTTAAAGGTGGTGTATTACGACATTATCTCGATAAGAAAAAAGGTAAAACATTACCTAAAATCTAAGTTTTGATGCTACCATTTTTACTTTAATATATAGAAGAATTATTTTTTATTCTTTTTTAAATAGTCTAAATACATATTTTCTACCTTGGTTCTTGCCCAAGGTGTACGTCTTAAAAACTTTAAACTCGATTTTACTGAAGGATTATCCGTAAAACAGCGAATATTAATTTGATAGCCCATATATTCCCAGCCATAATGTGCTTGCAGTTCTACTATGATCTGTTCTAATTTGACTCCGTGAAGTGGATTATTAGGTTGCGTTGACAAACTATAAACTTTTAACTAATTCTTTAATCTTAACCGCTTTTTCAAAATGATCTAATTGGTGCGTTTGAATCCACCAAGTTGCAGCTTCCATTAGTAACTCTGGATTATCATTTTTATTTTTAAAAAATGCATAAAATGAAATACCCACATTGGTCCCTTTTTGCGCAATCTTTTTATCGCAAATCGCTATGATTTTATCTTTTAATGCTGAAGTCATTACTTAACGTCTGCTATCATTATTACGGTTACGGCTTCTACTTTTATTTCGGTCTGAATTTGAATTCTTAGCCTTTCCTGAATTTCTATTATTAGAATTTTTACGACGTCCCTGATTTCTATTCTGACCTGGTTTAATTGGTTCTGTTGAAGCATTAGGATCTGGCTCGAAACCTTCAAGGATTTCAACTTCAATCTTCATAGCAATCAACTTTTCTATACCTCGTAAATACGTTGTTTCATCTGCACTTACTAAAGAAATCGCTTCTCCACTAGCTCCTGCCCTACCTGTTCTACCTATTCTATGAACGTAGTCTTCAGAAATATTAGGCAATTCAAAATTAATAACATGTGGCAACAATGGTATATCTAAACCTCTTGCTGCAATATCTGTAGCTACTAAAACTCTAACCGATCCATTTTTGAATCCTGCTAATGCTTTGGTTCTTGCTCCTTGACTTTTATTTCCATGAATCGCTGCGGCTGTAATGCCATCGCTAATCATCTTTTTACAAAGCTTATTGGCTCCGTGTTTGGTTCTTGTAAACACTAAAACTTGTTTCCAATCTCCTTCGGAAATTAATTTTATAATCAGTCCTGTTTTTTTGCCTTTGGCAACACGATAAACTTTTTGCTGTATAACCTCAACCGCTGTATTTTCTGGAGTGGCTTCAACTTGAACAGGATTATTTAAAATAGAATACGCTAGTTTCTTAATATCTTTAGAAAAGGTTGCCGAAAACATAAGGTTTTGACGTTTTGCTGGAATCAACTTCATAACACGCTCTATATCGCGTAAAAAGCCCATATCTAACATTCGATCTGCTTCATCTAAAACAAATATTTCTACTTTATTTAAAGATAACAGACCTTGGTTTTCTAAATCGATTAAACGGCCTGGTGTTGCCACCAAAACATCGACTCCTTGACTCAATTTATTAACTTGTGGTTTCTGATTGACTCCACCAAAAATAACCGTACTTCTAATATTTAAAAACTCACTGTATTCTTTAACATTGGCATAAACTTGCGCTGCTAGCTCACGTGTTGGAGTTAATATTAAAGCTCTAATTGGTCTGTGCCTTTGCTGAGAACCATTAGATAATAGATGAAGCAACGGCAATGTAAAACCTGCTGTTTTTCCTGTTCCGGTTTGTGCTGATGCTAAAACGTCCTTTCCTTCTAATACAGGAGGAATGGCTTTTGCTTGAATTGGTGAAGGTGTTTCGTATCCTTTTTTCTGGATAGCTTGAAGTAAAGGCTCAGATAGGCCCAATGATTTAAATGACATAAATAGTGTTTATGAAGCAAACTCTATTTATTTAGGTCACTCCTTTAATTTGGCGCGAAGTTACAGCTATTTTATGCCTGACTCTAAAAAAATGCCTATAATCTTCTAAATACTATGAATTATTTCCTTCTTTAATCTTTACTAGCGGACTGGTATCGCGGTTTTTAAAACCATGTATCGAACTGCTTATTATTAATATAGCCGCACTTATAAAGGCAATATACATTAGTGTTTCGTTGTTTAATTTATTAGCATTTCCTATGCCAATTAAGGCCCAAGCTCCTACAAGTGCAAATTCTCTCATATTACGTTTCCAGGTAATCATGACATTTATAAACACGGCAATGGTAATGAGTATAATAGTCCAAGTTACATCAGACCATCCAAAACCATCCCAATCAATTTTCACTAAATACGTTGAAACATTAGCAATACTAGCCACGGTTACCCAACCCGAATAAATCACAAAAGGCCACCAAACAAAAACAATAATGGGTAAGGGCTCATCGTCTAATTCCATTCTGTTGTTAACTACAATTTTTAATAATGAAAACAGTAATAAGAAAATAAAAACACAAGACACTCCTGTATATTCATAGATCCAAGCAAATACCCAAAGCGAATTAAATAAACATGAGAGTATAAACCACCAACCCGTTTTTAGGACAACATCGTCATTTTTAACGTCTTTAAACAAACTGCGCGCTTGATAAACAACAAAACCTATTAGCAGTAAATAAATAACTCCCCAAATGGCAAACGTATAACCTGCAGGTGTAAACAAAGACCTATAACTATTGGAAACTTCACCAATAGTGGTATTATTTAAGGTCCCTGTATTAGAGAGGTAATTGATAAATATCGTTATAAGTAAAGCTATTATATTTCCTATTTGAAGCGTCTTTTTCATGGTTTAATTTTTCTCTAATTTAAGACTTATGACGCATAAGATTAACTTATTCTCTCCATTCTTTAACCTAAATGAAAATATATAAAGCTTGTTAAGCGCTCTTTTTCAAGTTTAAGATCTACTATACTATGAGGTGCTCTATCAATCCGTCATGGTTTTAGAAAATTATTTAACTTCAAGAATTCATGTATATTAGCTGTTAGAGAAACACACATTAACAAAATTCAACTATGAAAGCACTACTCTTTTTTTTACTTGTATTACCACTACACCTTTTTGCACAAGAACAAACGAGTTCAGAGAAGTTTTGGGAGCAACTCAAAGCACATTGTGGTAATGCTTACGAAGGCGAAATTATTGAAGGTGGAAAAGCAGGCGATGGCTTTACAGGTGAAAAATTAGTCATGCATGTGCGTTCTTGCGATATTAATGATATTAGAATTCCATTCTTTGTAGGTGAGAACAAATCGCGTACTTGGGTGTTACATATGAATGACGAAAAAATAATACGATTAAAGCACGACCATAGACATGAAGACGGATCGGAAGAAGATTTAACCCAATATGGCGGCACAAGTGCTAATCAAGGTTTAGCCAATTTACAAATGTTTCCTGCCGATGCTCATACGGCAAAAATATTACCTGCGGCCTCTACCAACATTTGGTGGTTTACCATAGACGAAACAAGTCTAACCTATAACTTACGTCGTTTAGGTACTGATCGCTTATTTACGGTGCGTTTTGATTTAACTAAAACTATTGAAACACCAGATGCTCCATGGGGAACTGAAGATTTAATAAAACGACCTTAGTGAGTATTATAAATCGTTGGTTTGGATTTTAAAGTAAAACCTTATAATGCAGACAACATACGTTCAACCTCAGCAATGGTTGCGCCGTAAAGTTTTCTGTTGGGTTTTGTTAAGCGTTTTGATTCTGTTGCGATTTCTTCTAATAGCACCTTCCCTTCTGACGTTCTATTGTTTTCTAAATAAAATTTAGCCAGCGCTAAACGTTCTGCATAATTTGAGTATGGCCTGTCTATTTGTATTAATTGGGCTTCGGCTTCATCCGTTCTTCCTAGTGCATTTAAAGCTAAACCATAACAGAATTGTTGTTTTGAACCTTTAAATTCTGATTTTTCTTTTATCAGTTCCGCCTGCTCAATTACACCTGCATAATCCTTAAGTTGAAAATAACACAATATTAAATTCTGCCTTGCATATAAATCATCTTGAACTGTATCTTCTAGCGTTTTCTTATAATTGATAATCGCATTAGGAATATCTTTATTTATAAAATAAGCACCAGCTAATTCAATTCTGTTAGTGTAAGTATCAACAAATTCAAGCTTCTTTTCTAAATCTTTTATTTTTTTAGTCGGATTAAGAACCGTTGTGATTTCCTCTTGAATTTTTTCTGCATCACTTTTGTTAAACATCTGAGTCACGATATAAATTAAAGATCCAATGGCAGGAACAAAAAAGATGAGAAAATACCAATAAAAAGGTTTGTTGTTTTTATAGACGTGATATAAACAATACACCTGAACAACTATAAGTAAGTAATACATATATTCAATTTAAGGCACTACGGATTTATTTATCTTGTAAACACCAATTCATTCTCTGAAGATAATGCTTCGCTAAAACCATAGTTTTCATAATTAAAACCTTTAATATCGTCAATGGTTTTTGCATCCGTATCAATAATATATCTCGTCATTAATCCTCTAGCTAATTTTGCAAAGATGGCTATGATTTTATATTTATCGTTTTTAAACTCTTTGAAGGCTACATTTACAACAGGCACTTTTAAAGCTTTGATATCTATCGCTTTAAAATACTCGTTACTTGCCAAGTTAAGAAAGAGTTCATCATCCTCTAGCTCTTCGTTTAAAGCTTTCGTCACTTTCTTCTGCCAAAATTCATAAAGGTTTTTGTTTTTACCAACTGGCATTTTTGTTCCCATTTCCAATCGGTAAGGTTGTATTAAATCGAAGGGTTTTAAAACACCATATAATCCTGATAAAATCCGAACGGTGTCTTCAACCTTATCTAATTTACTAGAGTCTATAGAATAAGCATCTAATCCTCGATATACATCACCACTAAATGCATAAATGGCTTGTCTTGCGTTATCTTTAGTAAAGGGTAATTCCCATTCTTGATTACGCTCGTAATTCAGTTGCCCCAAATTATCTGAGATATGCATCAGTTGAGATAAGCTCTTAGCCGATTTCTTTTTTAATACCTTATTTAAACGCTCTGCGTCATCTAAGAAAAGACCTTGAGTTGATTTTGTTGTTGGCAATTTGGTTTCGTAATCTAAAGATTTTGCTGGTGATAGTACTAGTTTCATAATAATGCCCACAAAGGTGGCTCTCATTAAAAGTTAAACAATTTTTCTTTCTCATTGTAAAAATACAATGTAAATGCTCGTGTTTCAAATATTAGTGAGAACTAATCTTGATAGTGATATAACGAAAGTCTATTTAAAATTTTGGTTAAGATATTAATCCATGTGCTTAGCGTAATGCCTCCATTTTTCTACACATTGCGCAATATCTTCAGGAATTTCAGATTCAAACCTCATAAACTCACCTGTTGTTGGGTGAACAAAACCTAACGTTTTGGCATGCAAGGCTTGTCGTGGTAAGATCTTAAAACAATTATCTACAAACTGCTTGTATTTTGTAAATGTTGTACCTTTTAAGATGCGTTCTCCACCATAACGTTCGTCATTAAAAAGCGTATGGCCAATATGCTTCATGTGTACACGGATTTGGTGTGTACGACCTGTTTCAAGCTTACAACTCACTAAAGTAACATAACCTAAACGCTCTATCACTTTATAATGTGTTACAGCTGGTTTACCTTGTTCTTCTTCATCATCTAAAAATACCGTGTTTTGTAATCTATTTTTTGGGTGACGACCAATGTTACCTTCAATAGTGCCTTCATCTTCTTCCATGTTTCCCCAAACAAGTGCAACATACTCGCGCTCACTTGTTTTTTTAGCAAACTGATTTGAAAGGTGTGCCATAGCATGTTCGGTCTTTGCCACCACTAATAAACCACTGGTATCTTTATCTATTCTATGAACCAAACCTGGTCTCTCACTTGAGTTATTTGGTAGATTTTCGAAATGAAAAATAAGTCCATTTATTAAAGTCCCTGAATAATTACCATGTCCTGGATGCACTACCATACCTGCTGGTTTATTAACAACTAGCAAGTCATCATCTTCGTACACCACATCAATAGGAAGATCTTCAGCAATTAAAAGATTCTCATGAGGTGGATGTTCAAATTTAACGGTAATATAATCATTGGGTTTTACCTTGTAATTAGATTTAACAGGAACATCATTTACAAAGATGCTGCCATCTTTTGCAGCCGCTTGAATTTTATTACGCGTGGCGTTTTCAATAAAATTCATTAAGTATTTATCGATTCGCAGTGGTTGTTGACCAGCAACAACTCTAAACGCGTGATGTTCGTATAATTCGTTTTGTTCTTCGTCTGAAATATCAGGAATATTAGCCATATCTTAATTGCGCTTACCGTTACCTAAAACCAAATCTATTGTAGATGTTAGTGGTAAAAGTGTTCCTGATTTTAGAGTTTCGCCATTATGCCTCATACCTAAAACTACATCCTTTCCGATATTGTCTATATATGTAATCTCACCTACCTTAAATTCTAAGGCTTCTAATTGAGGTTTAGCTTGTCTAAAAGTACGTTTTAAGATGTTTGGCACTTGTACTTTTCTATAACCAGAAGGGTTTAGTATTAAATAAATTTTTCGATTTTCCTTAACCTTTGATCCTGCTATTGGGTTTTGTTCAATTACAGAATACTTAGGATATTTAGGATTATAATTCGCCGAATCTTGTATTTCCATTGCTAAATCATGATCCTTAAGTTCAATCCCTACCGTTTCTAAAGATTTACCTTTTAAATCTGGTACAATTACAAATTCTCCATGATTGGTAGATATGTTTAGCCATTTTAGCACAATAAAACATAATACGACTACAGCAACAATGGCTAATGCCAATTGTTTAAAAAACACTTTACTGGTAAGAAACTTCACAAAACTCATAAGCAAATAATTGTTGGCAAAATTAAGAAATTCTAATGGTATAATAACGTTGTACTAATAAAATACGTATCATTTCTGAATATAGATTATTAAAAATAAATGATACTTTTACGCTATGGCTTTTTAAACTTAAAAGATACCCGCTTTTGTGGGCGTTAAAGATGAAGAAAAATATTGCAATTATAATGGGCGGTTATTCTAGTGAATATAAGATCTCCCTTAAAAGTGGCAACGTAGTTTACAACACGTTAGACAAAGAAAAATATAATGCTTATCGCATTCATATTTTTAAAGACAAATGGTTTTTTGTTAATGATATGGAAGAAGAATTCTTAATAGACAAAAACAATTTTTCGGTATTAGTAAATGAAACTACAATAACTTTTGATTGCGTTTTTAATGCCATTCATGGGTCTCCTGGCGAAGATGGATTTATGCAAGCCTACTTTGAACTGCTAAATCTACCCCAAACCAGTTGTAGTATGTACCAAGCTGCGCTGACTTTTAACAAACGTGATTTACTAGCCACCTTAAAACCTTATGGTATTAAAACCGCTGAGAGTTACCCTCTTAATCTTGGAGATGTAGTAGATGAAGATGCCATTATTGCCAAAGTAGGCTTACCGTGTTTTGTAAAAGCAAATAAAGCTGGAAGCAGTTTTGGAATATCTAAAGTCTATAAAAAAGAAGATTTACAAGCTGCAATAGACAATTCTTTTAAAGAAGACAATGAAATTATAATCGAACAGTTTTTAGATGGTGTCGAAGTTTCTGTTGGTGTCATCTCTTATAAAGGCGAAACGCTTGTATTACCAATTACTGAAATCGTTTCTGAAAATGACTTCTTTGATTACGAAGCTAAATACGAAGGAAAATCACAAGAAATCACTCCCGCTCGTATTTCTGAAGATTACGCAGCCAAAGTAAGGACCGAAGCCAAAAAGATATATGATATCCTTGGTATGAAAGGGTTTTCACGAAGTGAATTTATTGCTAAAAATAACGAGCCTTATTTACTAGAAGTAAACACAGTTCCTGGTTTAACTAAGGAAAGTATTTTACCTCAACAAGCCGCCGAAGCTGGAATAAGTTTACAAGATTTGTTTAGCAATGCTATTGAAGAAGCCTTGAAAAATTAATAGTTATATTTGAAATTAATACGTTTTCCTATTCTGTGGAAAAAACAAAAATTAGTCAATGAAAAGAGCACTATTTCCTGGGTCATTTGATCCCATAACAAACGGTCACTACGATATTATAATGCGTGGTATTAAACTTTTTGACGAAGTGGTTGTGGCTATTGGCATCAATGCTGAAAAAAAATATATGTTCTCTTTAGAAGAACGAAAAGCATTTATTGAAGATACATTTAAAAACGAACCCAAAGTAAAAGTTGTAACATACAAAGGCTTAACTATTGATTTCTGTAAAGATATTAATGCTCAATTTATCTTAAGAGGTTTAAGGAATCCTGCTGATTTTGAATTTGAAAAAGCCATAGCACATACCAATAGAAAATTATCAAAAATTGAAACCGTATTTTTATTAACAGCTGCTCGAACATCTTTTATTTCATCTTCTATTGTAAGAGATGTTATTAGAAATAATGGTGACTATACCGTTTTAGTACCAGATAGTGTTAGAGTTGATGATAAGTAAATTGAATTTTATCATAACCAATGTCACAAATCTATTATAAATGGAAGACGATTACTCTATATTTAGAAAATTCCCAAGTTTAGAACAAGCTACAGAACTAAAAACGTTACTAAACAATAATGGCATTGAAACCGTTCTTGGTGACAATGTGCCGCCTGTTGATGTTACCTTCTCTGGAAATACTTTACAAAACGAAATTGAAGTTAGAATTAAACAAACGGACTTTAAAAAAGCGGAACTCCTTCTCGAAAAAGATGCAGAAGATTTAATTGAAAACATTGATAAAGATTATTACTTATTTGATTTTACAGACAAAGAGCTTTATGAGATTTTATTAAAATCTGACGAATGGAATGCCTTTGATTATACACTTGCCCAAAAAATATTAATCCAAAGAGGCAAATCTATAGATAAAGATTTACTCAATTCTTTAAAAGAAGAACGATTAAAACAATTAGCAAAACCTGAAGGAAATCAAAAACCTTGGATTATTGCGGGTTACTTTTTTATGCTTTTAGGTGGTTTTTTAGGATTAATAATAGGTTATTTTTTGTGGACATCTAAAAAGACCTTACCAAACGGTCAAAAAGTTTATTCCTATGCTGAGAGTGATAGAAAACACGGAAAATATATCTTCATTATAAGCTTAATAATTGCACCTGCTTCAATACTTTTTAGAGTAGTGAGTCAAATTTTAAATTAACTAAAAAGCCTTATCGCATAAAAAAACTCAAACCTTTTAAGATTTGAGTTTTTTTATTTTTAAAATCTATCTATTCTTATTAATAGTACGACAATTCCACAAAAATAGCTTCTTCAAAATCTGTACCGGGTACATATGTAATAGTACTACTTGTTGGGTAATCTGCATTATTATAAGAATAAGAGCTGGTATATGCATCAGAAATATCAGATGATACTCCGTTAGTATTAACATACGTTAGCACATTATTTTTATAAGTATTGTGTCCCATTAATTCAAAAACTTCACTTTGATGAATATTTTTAAAAGGGTTATTCTTAGTATCATAAGTATAAACATAGTCTTGGTTTCCATTAACGTCCTCCTCTGCAATACGGTTACCTAGGGCATCGTAGGTATATATATACGTATTCACTCCAGCTTCAAGCATAGTAACAGTACCATCGGCGTTATAAGTATAGGTATTAACCTCACCAGGACCAAAATCATACATAAAAGTCTCAGTAACTAAACGATTATTACTATCGTATTCTAATTCTATTTCCGTATCTAATTCACCATCTATATATTCTTTAATAGAAGTTAAAAGATTATTAGTATAGTTAAAAACTTCACTGTCTCCTCCAGAATAAGAGATACCAACTAATTTATTATCAGCATAGGTATAATTAGTTACAAAAACACCATCTTCATAAGTTTCAGTAGTTGATTTCAACAAAACAGTATCTGGATCTCCAGTATCATCAGTAGAATCATCGCTTGAACACGAGTTAAATGTTAGGCCAAAGGCGCAAAAAATAAAAATTAGTTTTTTCATGTTTGTTTTTTAGATTACTAATGTAGTACTATTTTTCCTATCATTATTAATATTAAACAAACTCAACCTTCTCATAAAGTTTTAAACCTACTAAATAAGATTATTACGTCTCGCTTTTTGAACCGCTTCTAGCTTATTGTGCACTTGTAATTTTCTGTAGATATGCTCAATATGTTTTCTAATTGTTCCTGTAGAAAGCATAAGGTTATTCGCAATAGCATTATAACTCAACCCTTTACTTAGCTGTTCTAAAACATCTATTTCACGCTCCGTAAGCTTTATGTCTTGTAGGTCTTTCTTATCTTGTGCAACAAACGGATTGCGTAATAATTTCAATGTTTTTAGTGCAATTGATGGATTCATTGCGGCTCCTCCATTTAAGGTTTCTAGGATCCCTGAATGTAAATCACTAGCATTTATTTCTTTTAATAAATACCCATCGGCACCTGCTTTAATCGCATTAAAAATATTTTCATCATTATCAAAAACAGTGAGCATTATAATTTTAACATGTGGATATTTTTGCTTTACTTTTTCAGTAGCTTCAATACCATTCATTATAGGCATTTCTATATCCATTAATATTAAATCGAGATTATGGTTACTCTCTAATTTCTCTAAAGCATCAGCTCCATTCATAGCACTAAACTTCACTTCTAAATCTTCAAAGAAGGACAACTTCTCTTCTACCGCTTTTATTAGAAACGTATTATCATCTACTATAGCAATTTTTATTTTCATAGGTTTAATATTACTCATTAATAAAAAAAAGTAAACAGTTTATTCTTAATTAGAGAAAAAGCGTAATCGTTGTGCCTTCATCTGGCACAGATTCTATACTCAAATTTCCTCCAAGATCATGAGCACGTTTTTTCATATTTCTAAGCCCATTACCTAAGGCTGTATGAGTTATATCAAATCCTTTTCCATCATCTTTTATCAAAACTCTGATATGATTATTAACTTCATATATTTCTACATTTATATGAGATGCTTCTGCATATTTTAAGGTATTGTGTATGGCTTCTTGCGTTATTCTATAAATATTCATGCCTTCTACTGAAGTAAAAACAGTAGCATTATTAATTGTTCTATCTACATTAAATTGAAACGTTATATTTTGTGCTGCTAGATTAGCTTTTTCTATAAAATTTGAAATTCTGATTTCTAAATCTTCAAATGTAATTTCGTTTTTATTCATGGCCCAAATTGTATCCCTAAGCTCATAAATTGTACTAGACGCAAAGTCATTAATGGTATCTAGCTTTGCCGTTAGTTTTTCGTCTTTAATTTTAAATGCATATTTCAAATTATCTATAGACGAAATTATAAAAGTAAGCTGGGCACCAATATTATCGTGTAAATCTCTACTAATTCTTAAACGTTGTTCTTGTAGCTTATTCTGTGTTTCAATTTTTATTAGAGCACTTTTTAATTCGTTTTCTTTTTGAAGTTGTTTGTTCTTTAATTCTTGCTGATTATAAATAAAATATCCTAAAACACTTAATACAATGGCCAAACCTATAAGTCCAAATATTTGGTAGTTTCGTCTTTGAATGACAAGGTCACTTTCCGCAATTTTTGCACGATGCAATAGTAACTCTGTTTCTTTTTTCTCCGTTTCGTATTTAATTTCTAAATCCGCAATTTTTTCGGCATTAGTTTCCGAAAAGATAGAATCTTTTAAGCGGATAAATTTAGTTTTATGTGCTCTTGCAGTTTCAAAATCATTGAGCATATAATGACTTTCTGCACTTGTTAAATAAAGGTCAGCTGCAATTAGTTCAATTTCCGGATACTTATCTACTAAGGCCAACCCTTTATTGAGATATTTCAGGGCCTGTTTTGGCGCATCAGTTTCGTTATATAGAGTTGCTATATTATTATAAATTGACACTAACCTTTTCTCATTTGCATTATAGTTCTCTGGTCTTTCTAAAGCAGCCAAATACGTTTTTAAAGCCAGTTTAATATTTCCTTTTGTATTGTAGGCATTTGCCAAATTCTCTAAAATCCTATAATAATCAAGTAAATTGTTTTTATGCTTAGCTAAATCTAAACCTTTCTTATACATAGTAATAGCTTCATCTACTCGCCCCAAGTCTTTTAGATTGATACCAATATTATTTAATGAGGCTATTTGGTCGTTCTCTAAGTTATATTTTTCACGAACCACTAATGCTTTTTTATGATACTCCAATGCCTTTTCACTAAGGTTCATTTCTTGGTATATAAGACCAATATTATTTAATGGTGTTGCAGACGAGCGCTCATTTTTTAGATCATCTGCTTTTTTTAAGGACTGGAAAAAGTAGTCTAAGGCATCATCATAATTACCTCTGTTCCAATTAAACATGCCAAGGTTATTGAGGCACATGTTTTCAATAGTTTTAAAACTATGTTGATGACTTAATTTTAGCGCTTTTTCAAAATAATATTTAGCAGAATCGGTTTTTCCCATAACATCCATATAAATGCCATGCGTATTGGTAAGTTCCGTTAATCCGAATTGGAAATTTGAAGCCTCCGCAAGCCGCTTACCTTCTTTAATAACTTGGATGGCTTTTGGGGAATCGTTAAAAATATAACCAAAGCCTATTTTATTATACATTCTAATTTTTACAGAATCATTAGATGTATTTTTTGCCACTACTAATAAGCTGTCTAAATTTTGAGCGCATAAAATACTTGAAAAGAAGCCGAAAATAAAAAGTCCTATAATTTTATTCATATAGTAGAGTCTATCCAAAATATTGTCGCTATTTAAAATATCATTGTAGTATCTCAATTAATACTGTGTTAGTTAAAGATAATATTTATTATCATGAAACTAATTTTCTTTTCGATAAATCAAATTGATAAAAAGATTAAGCGTAATTTTTCATTACGCTTAATCTGCTATGCATATATCTGTTTTTGATTATTTTAAATTATATGTATGAATAGATTTATCAGAAGCTTTATAAAACAAATAGCCACCATAATCATCCACCTTATATTCTGGCTTTTTATTATTTAGCACGATTTCCGTTTCCACTTCTCCTGAATCCTTGTTCACTTTTACCAAACCGACGTTTTTGTCTATTTTGGTTAAAATAAACTGTGCATTTTCGGTAGCGGAAGAAGCTTTAAAACGTTGAGACATCATTTTAAAAGACGCATCACTAATAGCACCAAACATTTCTGAGGCACGTTTAGCTTCTTTACCATAATCATTATAATTACGTAAATTATTGGCACCAATGCCATTATTATTAGCACCTGCAGCTAAGGCAGTAGAAGCTGTAGCGACTAAAGATGCTGCAGCCACAACACCACCTACAACTTTCATAAAACCACTTTTTCCTGGTGATTTATAATAACTGTGATACATTTCATTGCCTTCTTTGTCTAAAAGCATCATGTTCTGAGAGGCTGCTAAAAAGATATTTTCGCCACGTATACCAAGTGTAGTTGCTGTCTCTTTTTCTTCAAATTTTACTTGTGCCAATTCTGATACATCTCCAGAATTAGCATCAATAGCGTAAATTTCATTAGCTGCCGCTATTAAATATCGGTTGTTCCCTGCATCAAAAGTAGAAGCAACCGAAACAGAGTTTTTATATTTTAATGGTTTTTTCCATACCGATTCACCAGTATCTAAATTTACGATATTAGCATCCTCACTAGTAATATATATTAGGCCTTGAGGAGAATGCGCCATGGTTAAGATATTTTCTCCTGTTTTTAACGGTTTTTTAAATAGTGGTTTACCATCAAACGAAATTTTATTAATACCACCAGATTGAATTCCGAACAAAATACCATCTTCCATAACATAAAAATGCTGTACATAGCCTTTGGTCTTAGGGGCCTTTTCCCACAGATCTTCACCCGAATCTGCACTTAAAAAAGCAATTACAGATTCATCTTTGGTTGCAAATACACTTGTATCTCCGCCACTGCTCTTATTGCTCACTACAGCTAACCCTTGAGGTAGAATTTCAAATTTAGATATCTTACCTTTTATTTTTCTATCGTCTTGCCATAAGGCTTTACCATTTTTATCAATTTTATGAATTCGAGTGTTTTTTCCCGAATTAACGGCCTCAAAACCATAAATTTCGTTTTCAGAAGCATCAGCTATCATCTTACTCACATTTTTTATTTTAGTGGTCCATAATTCCTTTCCATCATTTGATTTGGCAATTAAACCTTGTGCGGTAGGAATAATTAAAAACTCTTTTAACAGAAGTGGTGTTCCGGTTACACTAAAATCTTTTGCGACTCCTACGCGCCCTGGTTTATCTAAAAAGAAACTATAATCTAAACTAGAACTTGATAAATCGTAAACGGCTACTTTGGGAGTCATCTTTTCAAATTTATCTCCCACTTTTTGAATACCACTAATTATTAGTTTGTTCTGCGGTAAAATAACATTGCAGGTATAGACTTGATTCCATTTATCGTCTTCCGAATTGAAAATAACACGGCCTCTAACATAATCTATAACTGCACGTTTTGTTTTAGCAATACCAGCCAATTTAGATCCAGTACCTTGAGATACTATGACGTAAGGTGAGCCTGGAATAAATTCCGTTTCTTCTGGTTTTAATCTCCCAAAATTATTAAACGTAAAAACAGGCTTATCTTCGGTAGGTTTTATACCTATAAGACCATCATTGGTCGCCACTACTAAAACACCTCCAATTGTCAGTGTCATTTCATTGATTTTGGCCCCTAACTCATAGCGCTGTTCTGGTTCTACATTTTGCTGTCCATATATTGGCTGCAATAAAAAGACTAAAGCAACCCAAACTAAATGATTTATATGGTTACATCGTTTTTTCATATTAGAAATCTTAATTGGTTTGTTTATTTAGGTTAAACGAACCATCCGTAATATTTTTTATAGATTGATCGCCTCCTATGTTTTTACAATCAAACTCAAAAGTTCCGATTATTTTAGTATCCGTTTCTTCAGAAATACTAATAGAACCAACAGATAGATTCTCGTATGGTGCTTGCCATATTTCTGTAACTGAATTTACTGGATCATTTAAATTTACATCGGTTTCTGTGTAAGAAGCCACATTAACACCCGTGTTAATAGAACCATCAAAACTATAGGTTCCTACGCCATCGTAGCCAAAAATTGTAAATGAAAAGGCGTTACCATCGCTATTAGAGGCTATGATAATAAGACTTTGACCAGAAGGATTATTTGCTATAGTAGCTGAAGAAGAGATTTCCATTGACTCATAATTTGTACCATCTACTTTGGCAACTAAAGTTCCAGAAGGCGCATTTCCGCCACTTCCTCCATCGTCATCTTTAGAACATGATGTGAATGTTACTAATGAAACTGTCATTATAAGTAACATGATTTGGTTTAATTTTCTCATTGTGAATTAATTTATTGGTTAATAATGAGACAAATTTGCACAATAAGACAAAGCCAAACCATACGACGAATTGCGTATATTTAAGAAAACTGTCGTTTTAAGCTAATAATATATTAAAATGAAATATGAGGAAATTGCTTGTGCAAATACTCAATTTCTAAGTGAATTTTTGAAAGAAAAGCTTGATGTGCCTCAGAATTTGGATTAAAGGGACGATGTGCTTTTTTAGCTTGAATAGCGGCAACAGTTTCTAAAACTTTTAATGCTTCATCAGTTAACCAAACTGTTTTAAATTTTTCCCAAATATAATTTATCGCCACCTCATTTGGATGAAGCATATCTGAATTATAGAAACGATAATCTCGTAATTCATCCATCATAATTTCATAAGAAGGAAAATAATAACGCTGCGCTCTAGGTTCTATAACATGATGGATTGCAGCTAACAAATGTGATTTACTACGCGTATTTTCAATAAAACCATCTTTAATATGCCTAACGGGAGACACGGTAAAAAGAAATGTAATATTAGGATTAACACTTTTTACCAAGCTAATAATAGCCTCTAGAGATTCCGTTATTTGAGCTACAGAAAGTAGTTCTTTTAAAAATTGTTTTTGGGGAATTTTATGGCAATTGGCTACGATTTTATCAGAAGCAATATGTCTATACACCCAACTTGTTCCTAAAGTAATTATAATATGACTTGCGTTAAATAAATCATTGTACGCCTTTTCAATTTGTCTATTTAAAACCTCTAATAACGCAGCACTTGAAGTTGTACTTAACTTTGAATGTGCCTCTAAGCAACACCACTGCTCATTGTGAAACTCTAAATCTTCTTTAGAATAATAATCCTTATTAATTGCTTTAGTTATGAGATTTTCAATTGCTAAAGGATGAAATAATATTCCGAAAGGGTTAACTGTAGTTTGAAACTTATAATACTTAAACGTCTCTCCTATATTCTCTGAAAAGCATGAGCCAAACAGCATAATCTTAGAGTTGTAATCTAATTGATGATGCTGTTGTGGTTTTAATGGTATTATAGTTTGTAAATTCATTGACTAAAAATCCTGAATCTAGTTCAGAATAAAAATCTTATAAATAATTTTTAGCAGCCTCTAAAGCAGCTTCAATGCCCGCAGGATTTTTACCTCCAGCAGTTGCAAAGAACGGCTGACCTCCACCTCCACCTTGAATGTGTTTTCCGAGTTCTCTTACTATTGTTCCTGCGTTTAAGTTTTTACTAGCAACTAATTCCTTAGAAATGTAGCAAGACAAAATTGCCTTACCATCATTTTCAGCACCAAATAACAAGAATAAATTGTCAAATTGACTTCCCAATTCAAAACAGACATCTTTAATTCCTGAAGCATCTAAATCTAATTTCTTAGCTAAAAATTGAATACCATTGATTTCGGTTAATTCGTTTTTTAATTCACCTTTAATATTTTTGGCTTTATCTTTTAATAGTACTTCAATTTGCTTTTTTAAATCATTATTTTCATGTTGAAGATTTTCTAATGCTTTTACAGGTTCTTTAGCATTATTTAGCAAGCCTTTCATTTCAAGGTATGCTGTATTATTCTCAGAAAAATAATCTCTAACGGCTTTATTTGTAATGGCTTCAATGCGTCGTATTCCTGCCGCAACTGCTCCTTCAGACACAATTTTAAAATGCCAAATATCAGACGTGTTTTTCACATGAATTCCGCCACATAATTCCATTGACTTTCCAAAACGAATCGTTCTCACCGTATCTCCATATTTTTCACCAAATAATGCCATAGCTCCTTCTTCAAGAGCCTTTTCCATTGGGATATTACGCTGTTCTTCCAAAGGTAATTTACCTTCAATTCTGGCATTTACAAAATCTTCTATTTCTTGTAGTTGCTCTGGTGTTACTTTTGAAAAATGAGAAAAGTCAAAACGTAATGATTTTGGTTTTACCAAAGATCCTTTTTGCTCTACATGCTCTCCTAAAATAGCTCTTAAAGCCTGATGTAATAAATGTGTTGCTGTATGATTGCTAGACGACAATGCTCTGTGCTCACTACTTACAACAGCTTTAAAGTTTTCGTTTATATGCTTTGGTAAGTTTTTACACAAATGAATAATAACATTATTCTCTTTTTTAGTATCTACTATATAAACCACATCTCCATGCACATCTTGTAACACGCCTTTGTCTCCAACTTGCCCACCTCCTTCAGGATAAAATGGTGTTAAATTGAAAACTAACTGATACATTTCTCCATCTTTTTTTGAGGTTACTTTTCGGTATCTAGCAATTTTTACATTGGCTTCTAAAGCATCATAACCTATAAATTCTTGTACGTCGTCTTCAAATAAAATAGTCCAATCTTCAGTAGATGTTTCACTAGCAGATCGTGATCTGTCTTTTTGCTTTTGCAGTTCTTCATTAAACCCTTTTTCGTCTAATTTCAAATCCTTTTCGGATAGAATTAAAGCTGTTAAATCAATAGGAAAACCGTAAGTATCATACAATTCAAAAGCTTTTTCACCAGAAACGGTATCACCTTTTGTTTCTTCAACTATACGATTAAGCAATACTAAACCTTGATCTAATGTTCTTAAAAAAGAGGCTTCTTCTTCTTTAATTACATTTTCAATTAATACTTTTTGTGCTCGCAATTCTGGAAATGCATCTCCCATTTTTTTGCTCAGCACATCTACCAAACGATATATAAAAGGTTCCTTTTTATCTAAGAACGTAAATCCATAGCGCACGGCTCTTCGTAAAATTCTACGAATAACATAGCCAGCACCTGTATTGCTTGGTAATTGTCCATCTGCTATAGAAAAGGCAACAGCTCTTACATGGTCTGAAATAACACGAATAGCAACGTCAACCTCTTCATTCTTATTATAGTCTTTATTTGTAATAGCCTCAACCTCTCTAATAATTGGTGTAAAAACATCAGTATCATAATTAGATTGCACACCTTGCAATACCATACATAAACGTTCAAACCCCATTCCTGTATCTATATGCTTATTTGGCAACACCTCTAACTCACCATTTGCTTTTCGGTTGTATTCCATAAAAACCAAATTCCATACTTCAACCACATGTGGATGATCCATGTTTATTAAAGTCTTTCCATCAACCTTTGCTTTTTCTTCAGCAGATCTAATGTCTACGTGAATTTCACTACAAGGTCCACAAGGTCCTTGATCTCCCATTTCCCAGAAATTATCTTTCTTGTTACCCTTTAAAATTCGGTCTTCAGAAATATATTGCTTCCAAATATCGTAAGCTTCTGTATCCATCTCAAGGTTGTCATGGTCATCACTACCCTCAAAAACAGTAACATAAAGTATATCTTTATCAATACCATAAACTTCAGTTAGCAACTCCCAAGCCCAAGCAATGGCTTCTTTTTTAAAGTAATCACCAAAACTCCAATTACCCAACATTTCAAACAATGTATGATGATAGGTATCGTAACCAACTTCTTCCAAATCATTATGTTTACCAGAAACACGCAAACATTTTTGAGAATCTGTAATCCTATTTTTCTTCGGTTCAGTATTCCCTAAAAAGTATTCTTTAAAAGGTACCATACCAGCATTCACAAACATTAATGTTGGATCATCCTTTAATACCATTGGTGCAGAAGGAACGACAAGGTGTTGTTTTCCTTCAAAGAAATTTAAAAATTTAGATCGTATATCTTGAGACTTCATATATAAAAATTAGAGCTTGCTTTATTAAATTAGTACAAATGCAAAACATTTTTTTATCTTTACTCACCAATCTTTCAATTTAGATTTTGGTGATCGTGAACCTACAAAGTAAAAGCATTAAAATATAATTTAATATTATTTTTGTAGGTTTGAACGTTACGCTAATATAAGATGCTTGCTTTATGTGCTTATTAGCTGCAAAAATAGCATAAATTCAAACATGGCTAAAGTAAAATATTATTATGATTCTGAAACGCTTTCTTACCGTAAAATAAAGCGGAAAAAAGCTACCACTATAAAATACGCTTCAGTGTTTTTAACTGCTGCTGCTCTTTTTGGGTTTCTAGCATTTTTTATTGCTAGTCAATATATTGAATCTCCTAAAGAACGACAGTTAGCAAGAGAGTTACAAAACATGGAACTGCAATACGAGTTAATTAACAAACGTATGGACGATGCTATAGCTGCTTTAGAAAATGTAGAAGAGCGCGATAATGCCATTTACAGGCTCTATTTTGAAGCCAACCCCATACCTACAGAACAACGTAGAGCAGGATTTGGAGGTATTAACCGTTATAAAAAATATGAAGGTTATAACAATTCGCAATTAATTGCAGAAAGCAATAAGCGAATGGATATTTTAGAAAAGGCAATCGTTGTACAATCCAAGTCCTTAGATGAAATTGCAAAACTGGCAGAAGACAAAGAAAAATTTTTAGAGGCTATACCTGCAATTCAGCCTATAAGTAATGAAAATATGACACGTATGGCTTCTGGATATGGCTATAGAACCGATCCATTTACCAAGGTTAGAAAATTCCATTTTGGCATGGATTTTACAGCACCACGTGGCACTCCTATTTATGCCTCTGGTGACGGAGTTGTAAAACGTGCTGATAATGCCTCTACAGGTTATGGTAACCACATACGAATAGATCATGGCTATGGCTATGTTTCCTTGTATGCGCACTTATACAAGTACAATGTTAAAGTAAATCAACGTGTAAAACGTGGCGATTTAATTGGCTATGTTGGAAGTACAGGACGTTCTGAAGCACCACATTTACACTATGAAATTTTTAAAGATGGGGAACGTATAAATCCTATCAACTTTTATTATGGTAACTTATCTGCCGAAGAATACGATATACTGCTGAAAAAAGCTTCATTAGAAAACCAATCTCTCGATTAAGATGCATATAGACTTACCAGAAAAACGTTATTACGGTATTGGCGAAGTTGCCAAGGCCTTTAAAGTAAATGCTTCTCTAATTCGCTTTTGGGAAAAAGAATTTGATGTTTTAAAACCAAAAAAAAACGCGAAAGGCAACCGTAAATTTACTCCTGAAGATATTAAAAACCTCAAGTTTATTTACCATTTAGTAAAAGAAAGAGGCTTTACACTTGAAGGTGCAAAAACACATCTCAAAGAAGAAAAGAAACAAGCTTTAGAGAAATTTGAAATTATCGAAAAACTTGAAAGCATAAAAGCACAACTTAACAAAATTAAAACACAACTTTAAAACTAAACTATTATGAAAAAATGGCTAATTCCAGTTATTATTATTGCACTATTAGCGTTTGCAATTTATCAATGGGCTGTAGGATTTAACAATACTGCTGTAGAATATGAAGCTAATGCTAAAACAGCCTGGTCTAATGTTGAAAGTTCTTACCAAAGACGAAATGACCTTATAGGTAACTTAGTTAAAACAGTACAAGGAGCGGCTGATTTTGAAAAATCAACTTTAACAGCTGTAATTGAAGCTAGAGCAAAAGCAACGTCAACAACAATTGATGCAAGCAATTTAACTGCTGATAACATGGCACAATTTCAACAAGCGCAAAGTGGATTAAGCGGAGCATTATCAAAATTATTAGTGTCTGTAGAGCGTTATCCTGAATTAAAAGCGAATCAAAATTTCTTAGAGCTTCAAAGTCAATTAGAAGGCACTGAAAACCGAATTAATATCGCTAGAGATCGCTACAACGAAAAAGTAAATATTTATGACATACATACTTCAAAATTCCCAGGATCAGTATTAGCTGGTTGGTTTGGATTTGAAGAAATGCCTAGATATAAAGCAGATGCTGGAAGTGAAAATGCACCAGATGTTGATTTCGACTTTAAATAAAATTTAATTATGCCAAATATTGAACAGTTCCTTACTTCTAACGAAGAAGCGGAAATTGTTGAAGCGATTAGAATTGCTGAATGTGATACTTCTGGTGAAATCCGAGTGCATATAGAACAGAAATGTGACAGTGATGTCTACGAGCATGCTTTAGAGGTTTTTCATTTTTTAAAAATGGATAATACTGCCCAACGAAATGGTGTACTCATCTATGTTGCCGTAGATAATAAATCATTTGTCATTTGCGGAGACCAAGGCATAAACAATATTGTAGGTGCAGATTTTTGGAATTCTACACGTGATAAAATTGCGACTCAATTTAAATCAGGAAACTTTAAGCAAGGTATAATTGATGGAGTTAGAGAAGCAGGTAAAGCATTGTCGCAACATTTCCCTTGGGATCATAACGATAAAAACGAGCTAGACAATACAATCTCAAAAGGATAATGCAAAACATCAAACACATAGCATTTAAGGTTTTAGTACTACTACTTTTAACTAGTCCACTAATAGGACTAGCACAATATAATATTCCTGAAAAACCTAAATTTCAAACTAGTGTTTATGATGATGATATTAATTTATTATCGGCATCAGAAAAAAGCAGTTTAGAACAAAAACTAATACGCTATTCTGACTCTACCTCAACGCAAATTGTTATTGCTATTATTGGTTCAACTAATGGTGAATATATCAATTATTTAGGCGCACAATGGGGTGAAAAATGGGGAATTGGACAAGCAGACAAAGACAATGGTATTTTTATTCTTTTAGCAAGAAACGATCGAAAAATAAATATCAGTACAGGTAAAGGTGTTGAGCATTTACTTACAGATGCTTTAAGTAAGCGCATTATAAATAATGATATTATTCCTTACTTTAAAAAAAATGATTACTACGGCGGATTAAACCGTGCTACTGACGTCATTTTTGAAGTGATGACTGGCGAATATAAAGGCACAAGACAAACAGAAAATGAATTCCCTTTTGAAGTCCTCTTTTTTCTATTCATCATTTTTGTAATATTTATTATAGCAATTTCCAAAAGTCGTGGTGGCGGAAGTGGCGGCAATGGCGGAAACCACTCAGATAGTAGAAGCTTATTAGAAGCCATTATTTTAAGCAATATGGGACGTGGCAGCTATTCTAAAGGTTCATCGTCTGGTGGATTTGGAGGCTTTGGTGGCAGCTCTGGAGGTGGAAGCTTTGGCGGAGGTGGTTTTGGTGGCGGCTTTGGAGGCGGAAGCTTTGGAGGCGGAGGTGCTTCTGGTGGCTGGTAAATTTAGCCACGGTTTTTAGTTGCAGTAATCAGTATTTTTTTTCAATTCAAAAATTTATTTATGCGATTCAAATTTGCCTTTCAAATTACACTTGTCTTCTTTTTGTTTTTAAATTGTAAAGAAAAGCAGGCTGATGTTGAAACGATACCATCGTATATCCCATTAAACGCATCTCAAAAACGAGTTGTAGATTTAGCCAATTTATTTTCAAACGCAGAAAATGACTCTTTAACTTATAAAATCATTGGGTACGAAAAACGCACCACAAATCAAATTGCTATTCTTACCATAGACTCCTTACCTAATACTACAAACATTCAGAAATTTGGAACTGAAGTTGGTCAAAAATGGGGAATTGGCACAAAAGAAAAGAACAATGGTTTACTCATAACAATTTCTAATTACGATAGAAAAGTTGCCATTTCAACAGGATCTGGTACAGAACAAACCATTTCTGATTACGACTGTAAAGTTATAATTGACAATATTATGATTCCGGAATTTAAAACACGTAATTATTATGATGGAGTCACTAAAGCTCTAGACTCTTTAATTATGCTTTGGGATTAATCAAAATAAATCATATCGCTACCTCTTGTTTCTCCTTTGCTTCCTAAACTATTAAACTTGTAACTTAAGCTTAGCATAAAATACTGCCTTAAAACAGTACTCTGTCTATCTTCAATATAATCTTGAGTAGCTATACGTCTTGCATTAGTGTTTTGATTTAACAAATCGTACACCTTTAATGTTATAATGGCTTTATCTTTAAACATACTATAGGCTAATGTTGAATTCCAAAACCAAGCACTTTTCTGAAAACCATCTGCCACATTAGGATTATAATTAAAGTTCACATCATTTCTCCACTCAAAGTTTTTAGGTAAAAAAGTAGCTGTTCTTACTCCTGCATTATGACTTGTAAATTGTCTATCGTCAAACGCCTCAATATCATAGGCCGTATTAGTATAACTGATCTGGTAATATGGCTTAAACTCTAAAACTTTATCCCATATAAAATCTATACCAAGTCTAGGTGATATCCTATCAGACGTACTTGCGTATTTTACATCATTATTAAAGTTAAGCGTTTTTGAAGAATTATAACTCGCCCTAAACTTTAATTTAATAGTTCTTAAGGTATCAATCTTAAAATCTTTATTATAATTTGCCCAAGCACCAATATTATAATTACCGTCAACGTTTACATACGTCGTTGTTCGCTTAAGCGTTTCCTGATCTACAATCGTTTTAGATACTACTTGATTATCTGAAACACTCGCATTAATACCCACATAAAACCCTGTACGCTTTTGCCAATCAAATCCATTGTAACCAGCATAAAAACTATGTCTATTTGAAGGTTCTAAATTAGGATTACCAATTACTGTTTGTAGCGGATTTGATACATCTTCAAATGCTTGAAGTTGTCTTAATCCTGGAGGTTCATTTTCTAGCCAATAATTTATATAAATAGAAGATTTTGGACTAAACGTATAGCTGATATAAGAATTAGCTTCTATATTTTCAAAATCGCGCTCGACATTAAATTGCGGTCTTAATAAATCTTCATTTTTCAAGGTTCTCATGTTGTAACCTAAATTAAAACTTGTAGACAATTTTTCACCTCTATACGATAATCCAACTGATGGAATACTTCTATAATCTGTGTATTGAAAATCCGTACTTAAATCTGTATTAAAATCCGTAAAACCTTGTGTTCCATCATCAAAATAGAAGGTACTTTCTCTATTTTTATCTTTATCTCTAGCATATTTATATTCTAAATTCAAGAAAAACTTTTTAGTTATTATTGGCAATCTATAGGATAATTCTGTAGAAATACCATAACTATTTTTTTCACCATCCGTAAATTGGTTTCTGTCTATGTTTTCTGGATTACTACCAAAAACTTCTGTATTTGAATCTAAATAATCATCACTATCTTGTTGATTGATACTCGTTTCTAATTCGGCTTTAATAAAAGCACCTTTCTTACCCAAACGCTTAGTCACAGAAATTTGATTCGAAAACCGTCTTACTGCACTCTCTACATTGGAATTCACATTAGATTGATTGGTTAGTAATAAATCTTCATCTAAGGTTTCTTCATAACTACGATATCTCGTTCGCGATGTTGAATACCCAAACGAAGGTTCTATATTAATCTGAAAAGTAGAATCTGTTTCAATTTCAAATTCCAAATTAAAAGAATGATTATCTGTATCGTTATCAGATTTAGAATTTGAATTGGTAAAAAACCGTGAATCCGATAAAATAGTTTCGCGCTCAGATGACGTTTCATTTTCAGAATTACTTGAAGAGAAAAAATAATCGGCAGACACATCTGTTTTTTCACCAATAATATCGGCATAATTAACCCCTGCATTTTGCGATGTAGTAATCCCTTCTCCTCCGCCAAAAGATCGACCACCTAAAGTAAAAGAACCATTACTACTAAACGAAACTCCTCCTCCACGACCAAACATTTTAGAAATCTCGCCAAAGCTAAAACCTGGTGTATTAGTATTATTACCTCCTGCAAGCACACTTATACGCCTATCATTATCAAACAAGTTTATCATTCCGGCAAACTCATAACGCTCATCGGTTCCTGCTCCTGCAGAGACACGTCCAAAAACTCCCTTATTGTTTTCTTCTTTAATGGTAAGATTTATGGTTTTATTTTCTTTATCGCCTTCCTCTCCCGTAAAGGCTTCCGATTTTGTTTTTGTATCTACAACCTGAATTTTTTCAATTATATCCTTCGTTAAATTCTTGGTGGTAATAGTTGGGTCATCACCAAAAAAGGGCTTGCCATTCACCAAAATTTTATTGACACTTTTACCATTAACTGTAATGTTACCTTCTTCATCAACTTCTACTCCTGGTAATTGCTTTAATAAATCTTCAACGTTGGCGTCTTTTTTTGTTTTAAACGATTTTACATTAAACTCTAAGGTGTCTTTTTTAATCGTTATCGGAGCCGTAGATTTCACTAAAACTTCACCTAATTGATTATCTAAAGGCATTACTATGGTACCTAAATCTATCTTGTCTTTATCTATTACGATTTCCTTAAAATACGTTTTGTAACCTACATAAGACACGTAGAAATTTAAACTTTTATCGTAGGTTGAATTTTCAATTTTAAATTTCCCATTTTTATCTGTTATTGTATAAGTCACTACCGAACTGTCTTTTACACGTTCTAAATAAACTGTTGCAGATTCTAAAGGCAACTCTGTATCTTCTGCTTTTAGTGTTCCTGTAATTTCGAATGATTTTTCTTGAGAAAATGATTGTAGTGCAAGTAAAATTGCAAAAACTAAACTTAGTTTTTTCATGTGATTGATTGGTTGATTGATGGTTAGCCGATTTAAAAACGCAAGAAAGTTAGAAATCGTATGAAATTTCTTAAAATTTTGATAAAATTACCGTTTCAGCGTCAAATGACCTTTAATAATTCTGCCATCTGTAAACTCTGCCACAAACCAATAATCATCCGTAGGTAATAATTTTCCATTATAAGTCCCCTCCCATTTTGGTTGATTTCTATTTAATGTCCCAACTCGTTTCCCATACCGATTGAAAATATCTACGCGAGCCATAATTTCAAATTCTGAAGAGAATCCTTTAATCTGCCATGTATCATTTACAGTATCTCCATTTGGTGTAAAGAATTTTGGAAATCCTAAAACAGAAATATCTGTTGATACAATTCCGCAATTGGCTTTAAGATCTTTAACATATACAGTATGAATTCCTGAGGCCACATTTTCAAAACTATTAGAATCTTGATATGGGCCATTTTCACTATCTAAAGCATACATATAATCCCCATCTCCTGAAACACTAACAGAAACAATATTGTTCTCTGACAAATCGGTAACATCAATAGTTTCAAAAGTTGCAGTATTTGAAGGCAAAACCGTAATGGTTCTAGTATTTGAACAGCCAAAAGGCTTAGTAACTTCTACAGTGTAATTTCCAGGCTCATTAATCGCAATGTTAATCGTTGTTTCTCCTGTAGACCAATTGTAATAGTAGTTATTAGGAATATCACCAACAACACCAGCAGTCAGTGAAATAGTATCCGGAAATATATTTGTACAATAAAACACCGTCTCATCTTCAAGAAGACTTGGTAAACGCTCTACACTTAAGTTGACTTCCGCAATACTATAACAACTACCACTTTGTTCTAATCTTGCAAAAATCGTTTGGTCATATGCTTGTGTATTGGTATAGTTCGTTGTTAGTTGATTCGCTTGAAGCAAGGCATCGTTATGAGTTGCGTAGTAACCTAAAATTGTAATATCAGCACTCTCTGTATTCAAAATTTGACTTTCGGCCAATGATAAATCAAAGCTCACCAAACCTGTCTCGTTTAGATTATCGCAAACTGATATTGCAGCACTATTTACGGCATTTGTATTTACAGACAAAAGCAGCTCTGCAATAGCTACACAACCTGTTAAAGTATTAGTAACTTGAGCATACACTGTCTGATTATTATATAGATTGGTATAATCGTCAGTATTTATTGGAATGGACAAGGCCATGGTTTCAAAAAAATGAACTTCAAGATTATCTAAACTACCATTAACTATGACATCACGATATTCATTAAGATTAAAATTAGAAATCCCATCCATTATAGCATCTTCACATTGGCTAATAGTCATATTATTAACACTTGGTGTCTCACTAATAGTTACCGTTAAAGGATATCTTTCTACATTGGTTAGACAAGCATTTACAACAGGCAACAACCAATAAGTTGTTGTCGTTGTTATATTAACATCATAACTTAATCCTGTATGAATTGGAGTTGTGGAAGTTGGGCTTTCAAACCACAACACATCAATGGTTGATGCCTCAGCCATTAAAGTAAAAGTATTGGCAGCACAAACTATAATATCATTATCTAAAACTCTAGGCATTATAAGCGTTGTGCTTGCAGATAAATTAATTTCTGGTTCATTGGGCATCCCTCCGTATTCAACTATATAACCTTGAGGATGGTAAGGCCCATTACTATTTAGGTCTCCTGTATTTGCTAAATCATTCCAAGCTCCTAGAACACCTATAGACGGATCTGTGATATGGGCATAATCTTCATCACCTGTATTATTAGGTTCATTAGTGTTCCAAAATGAAAAAGCTTCATTAGGCGCACTTCCATTAGCATTTCCTTGCCAAAATACCGTACCTGCCTCTGGTCCTGTTACCCATTTCCAGATACCTTCAGTTTCGGCATCAGATCCTCCAATCCACCCCGTTCCTGCACTTTGCTCACCAGCCAATTGCGACTCTTCCTGAGATGTTAATGTGGCCAAATACCCTTGTAATCCAAAATAAGTTTGTTGTGCAGCTGCATCTCTTGCTTCAATCCAAGTAATACCTGGATCTGCAACATAAAAATAATAGTGCCCAGTACTAGGCAAATAATTCGCATCTCCTAAGTTGATGGAAAACTGTCGGTCTTGAGTAAATACAACTTGAGTGGTTTGAAAAACCACATTTTCAATAGCATTATTAAACTCATCAAAAGTAGCTGGTCCGGTTAATGTTAAAAGTCCTTCTGTAGCATTCCAACTTGATGTAATACTAGGATTGCTTCCCATAAGTTCTAAAGTATCTTGACCGTTTTGATACCCTTCTGCTATCTGTATAAAAATTTCAGATAACGTCGTATCTTCTGGATCAGGATCGGTAATGGAAGCAGAAGTCACTATTGGGACTTGTGACTGAGGACAATATACTTGTCCGCCCGAAACAATTATTTCAGGCGGAAGGTTTTGTGAAAATCCATAAAAATGACAAATCCAAAAGCATAAGAGCAAAATGAAGCTTTTAATTTTTTTCATAAAAAAATTAAAGCTATTATTTTTTTCTCATATAAACACTTACTGGAACACCATTAAAATCGAACTGTTCTCTTAATTTATTTTCTAAAAATCGTCTATACGGATCCTTAACGTATTGCGGTAAATTACAGAAAAATGCAAATTGAGGTTGCGGAGTTGGCAACTGCATAATGTACTTTATTTTAACAAACTTACCTTTGTATGCTGGAGGTGGCTGATGCTCTATTATTGGCAACAACGCTTCGTTAAGTACACTTGTTTTAATACGTTTAGTTCTATTTTTATAAACCTCAACCGCAGTTTCTATAGCCTTAAAAATACGTTGCTTGTTTAATACCGAAATAAAAACGATTGGTACATCTGTAAACGGGGCTATTTCTTTTCTAATGTGCTGCTCAAACTCTTTTGCTGTTTTAGTATTTTTCTCTACTAAATCCCATTTATTAACGAGAATAACAATACCTTTTCTATTGCGTTCTGCTAACCAAAAAATATTTTGAACTTGACCATCAAATCCACGCGTAGCATCTAAAACAACTAAACAAACATCACAATGCTCTATTGCTCTTACGCTTCGCATAACAGAATAAAACTCTAAATCTTCTTTTACTTTAGATTTACGACGTATACCTGCCGTATCAACCAAATTAAATTCAAATCCAAAACGATTGTATTTTGTATCTATCGAATCTCGTGTCGTCCCTGCAATATCAGTAACAATATAACGCTCCTCACCAATTAATGCATTAATGAATGACGATTTACCAGCATTTGGCCTTCCTACCACAGCAAAGCGCGGCAATTCATCTTCTTCTACCTCTTCTTTTTCTGGTAACGCTTCAACTACAGCATCTAATAAATCTCCTGTTCCACTGCCATTAATACTTGCAATAGCAAAATATTCACCTAAACCAAGTGAATAAAATTCAACAGCATCTTCTAAACGCTTATTATTATCAACCTTATTAACAACTAAAAAAACAGGTTTCTTAACTTTTCTTAATAATTGAGCTACATCTTCATCCATGCCAGTAACACCAGATTCGACATCAACCATAAAAATAATGGCATCTGCTTCCTCTATAGCTAATTCTACTTGCTTATCTATTTCGGCTTCAAAAACGTCATCACTTCCAACGACATATCCACCTGTATCAATCAAAGAAAATTCTTTACCATTCCAATCTGTTTTACCGTAATGACGATCTCTTGTTACACCACTTACAGCATCTACAATTGCTTCACGTCTTTTTATTAAACGATTAAAAAACGTCGACTTACCTACATTTGGACGACCTACTACAGCGACTATATTGCTCATTGTTTTTTATTTAAGGCTACAAAGATACTATATACTTACTAGTTATGACTTACGATTATAGACTTTTCGTTCATTAATATTAAAACTATTTGATCTTAAAATAACCTAAAAAATTAAACAAAAAAATATTGTTAACATCCTGTTGATAACAAGTATTTATTTAAGACATAAAACGTAATTTTTTAGTAATTTTATTGCGCGTGTTGAGAAGTAATTTTCACACAAAAAATAACGAACAAATTTTTTCAAGAAACAGCCCTTTTCTTGCACACCTATTGTTGGTTTAACACAAAATATAATGTATTTGAAAACCTGTATCAATTACGACATATTCTAATTAAATTTCTAAAAAGAATGGGGAGATATTTTACGCTAATCTTAGTTTTATTTTTAAGCTTTGAATTTGCAATGGCTCAAGAAAAACACATTGAACATGCTATTCAAAAGGGTGAAAGTGTTTATATGATTTCTAGAAAATATGGAGTTAGTATCAATGCTATTTTTGAACTTAATCCTGGTTCTAAAGATGTTATTTATGCAGGCAATACTTTAAAAATCCCTAATTCTAACGATACAACTGTTTCTTCTGCAAGTAACACAATCATTAACGACACACAAATTAGCAATTACGAAGTAAAACGCGGAGAAACAAAATCTGGTCTTTCGAGACGTTTTGGTGTTAGCATTGCGATGTTAGAACAACAAAACCCTCATATTGTAAGAATGCTTCAAGCTGGTCATATCATTAATTTAGATAAATCTATTAAAGAAGAAGAACGTGTTGCTGCAGAAGGAGAACATATAGTAGTTAAAGGTGAAACATTATGGGGAATTGCTAGAGAAAACGGAATAAGTGTGGCTCAATTAGAAGCTGCAAACTCTGGTCGTTTATCTGAATTTTTACAGATAGGACAAACGTTGATCATTCCTGATAAGAATTCTGAAATCATCATCGATGGCGAATATTTAGTAAAACCAGGAGATACAAAATTTCAATTAGCAAAGCGTTTTAATATGACTATTGCAGAACTTGAAAATAAAAATCCGCATATTATAGATATGTTAATGGCTGGCCATAGACTGAATATTGACAATACTGTTTCTAACACCCAAGAAGAAATAGCTAACAATACCGAAGGCACTGCTACAGAAGTAGAAGCTACAATTTCAGAAGACGGCTATAAAGACTACATTATACAACCTAAAGAAACCCTTTACGGCTTAGCAAAAAAAGCAGGCATGACAATTGATGCTTTTACAACTTTAAACCCTAAATTACTTACTTCTGTAAATACTGGTGATATCATAAAAATGCCTGTAAATGTTGTGCAAAACGCAACAAATACAACTCCTCAAAATACAACAGTTACAGCTCCTCAAAATTCAGCAGAAGCAGTAGCGATTAATAAAAACGAAGCTTTATTAGACAACTTAGTTACAGAAACTGCAAGTGGTATTTATTTTTACACTCCTTTTTCTAGTGAAGAATTGAGTTCACCAGAACTAAGAGATAAATTGATTAACCTAAATGCTGATCTTCAAAAATATATAGATTTTTTCCAAGGTGCACAGATCGCTATAGATTCTGCAAAAACTTTAAATCTAAATTTTGATGTCACATTAATTAAAAAGAACATTGCAAAATCTCAATTAACAATTGAAAGTCCACATAAAAAAAATGCAATGTTAGTGCCATTTTTAGACAATTCTTCAAATTATCCTAGTATTAATTCTAATGAAAATATGTCTATTATTGACATAGAATCTAACATCAGCCCTAAAGACAGTGTTAAAGTCTATCAGTCAATTCCTTCTGAAGATTTACAAAAAACAAAAACATTAAACTACCTCGCAAAACAGAATGCTCATGTCGTTGTTGTTAGTGATCTTGATGAGGCTAGAAATAAAGATGTAATCTTAACTACGATTCCTGATGCTAAATTCTTAAAAGTTGACAAAGCAGGTTTTTTTGAATCTAATGCATTAGAAAACACACTAAGCAAAACTAAACTCAATTATATAGTCCTAGATAGTGAAAAAACTATTGTTTTCATTAACTCTACAACAGCATTAATGAGCAAACTATCTGACTACAATATTCAAATTGTAATGCTTAAATCTTCATTATTGCCTAATCAAAATGAAGTTTCCGATATGAGATATCGCGTTTTAAAACTCATATTTCCAACAGTTACAGATCCTAGAAACAAAAAAGGTGTCAATGAGTTCAGGAGCAATTACGAGGATGTCTTTGGATCACAACCATCAAGAGAATCAGAACTAGGCTTTGATGTTACTCTAGATATATTACTAAGACTTTCTCAAAGTGCTTCTTTTGAAGATACTGTAAGTACTATCGTTTCTGAACACCCACACTTTAAATTCGATTATCAAAAAACAACAGATAATAGCTATTCTAATTCTGGTGGTATTCGCATAATGCAATACCTCTCTGATGAAGGCATAACTGAACTTGAATAATGTATTTGATTAAATAAATAAAAAAACTATAAAACTGTTATATTTTAATTTTGTTAAGTAGGTGCTATTTACATATATTTGTTTCCCCCTTAATCTTACAAATTAGCAAGACAACGATTATATTTTGAACTTGCTGTTCTTAATCCATGGCATCGATTTCAACAAAAGTAATTATTCTAAATTTTTTTAATGAAAGCCAAGCAGCAAAGTCTTAAGTGTTATTATATATATGTAACATTTCTATTAATATCAATTACCTCTGGATTAACTTATGTTAATGCACAATGTCCAACAGTAACAAATAGTTCACAAGTTTTATGTGACGTTCAATCTCTATTGGTCGGAGATTTACAAGCCATAGACAATGGTGGTGGTGTTGTTTGGTACGAAACCGCTGACTCAACCATTCCACTATCAAATACTGAAAGTCTAATAAATGGTGAGGATTATTATGCAGATGATAGTACAGGCTCATGTGGATCAAGAGCTCGTGTAGATATCACTATATACGGTCCACCTGTAGGTAATAATTTCCAAGGAGTTTGTATAGATGATCCTACAATGGCTACTGTTAGTAGCTTAATCGCCACTGGTAATGATGTTCAATGGTATTTAACACCTTCTGGTGGTTTACCTTTAGATGGCTCAACCATACTAATTGATGATACATTGTATTATGCAGATCAAGCAAGCCCTGACGGAAGCTGTAGAACATCTAGGCTAACAGTTTTGGTTAAGGTTGGCTCTACTTCCATGCCTGCAGGAGATATGATTCAAGAATTTTGTGTTTCTCCAACCTCTACTCCAACTGTAGGGGATTTAGTCGCGAGTGGCAACAATAATTGGTACATATCAATATTTTCAGCTTTACCATTACCTTTAAATACTCCATTATTAAATGGACAAACATATTATGGAACAACAATAGATCCTCCATGTGAAAGTGCAGGTAGGTTAGCTGTTACTACAATTTTAGTTACAGGTCCTGATCCTGGCGAGGATGGTATTTTAGAAATTTGTGATAATGATTTAAATTCTACATTCGACTTATTTTCATCATTACAAGGCTCTCCTGATATTGGAGGTACTTGGACACCAACTTTAAATAGCGGGTCAGGTATTTTCGATCCTAACGTTGATCCTGTTGGTGAGTATACATATACTGTTAACTCCAATAATAGCTGCCCTAATGAATCTGCTACAGTTACAGTTTCTATAACTCCTGAACCAAATGCAGGTACAAATGGAACAATAGATTTATGTAGTAATGATGCTCCTATTGATTTATTTTCTATAATAGGTGGCACACCTGAAGTTGGAGGTATTTGGTCGCCTGCACTGACAAGTGGAACAGGTGTTTTTGATCCAGCGACAGACTCAGATGGCTTATACACCTATACCGTAAGTGGAACAGGTCCATGTGCTGATGCAACAGCAACAGTGAATGTTTCAGTAACACCCTATAAAAATGCCGGTGAAAATGGAACTATTGACATTTGTGATAATATTGGTACTATAGATTTATTTGATAGCCTTGGTGGCACTCCTGACCTCGGCGGAGTTTGGACTCCTGCATTAAATAGCGGAACAAGCATTTTTGATCCATTAATTGATACTGCAGGTATTTATACCTATTCTTTTACAGGAAACGATCCTTGTCCAAACGAATCAGCAACAATTACTGTATCTGTAGTTCCATTACCAATTGCAGGTAGCAATGCTACACTCACAATTTGCAGTAATGATTTAGCAACAGTAGATTTATTTGATAGTCTTGGAGGTACTCCTCAAGTTGGAGGAACTTGGTCGCCTGCACTTGCTAGTAACACTGGTGTTTTTGATCCTTCAGTAGATACTCCAGGTGTTTATACCTATACCTTGGCCGGTACACCGCCTTGTACAGATGTTACTGCGGAAGTTAATGTTATAATTATTCAAGAGCCAGATGCCGGTGAAAATGCTACAATAAATCTTTGTAGTAACAATGGAATAATTGACTTGTTCGATACTCTTGAAGGTACTCCTGAAATTGGCGGTACATGGACACCTTCACTTTCTAGCGGAACAGGCCTTTTTGACCCTTTAGTTGATCCTATTGGCACATACACATATACAGTTACAGGAACAGACCCTTGTGCTGATGCAACTGCAACAGTAACAATTTCAATAACTCCATTTCAAAATGCAGGCTTAGATGGCTCCATAAACCTTTGTAGTAATGGAGGTACAGTTGACCTTTTCGATAGTTTAGGCGGTAGCCCTGAAGTTGGAGGAGTTTGGACTCCAACACTTAATAGCGGAACTGGGGTTTTTGACCCAACAATAGATGTCGCTGGTACCTATACATATACAACTTCTAGCACAGGACCTTGCTCAGATGACACTGCTACAGTTGAAGTTTCTATAGAAACAGCACCAGATGCTGGTATAGACACTACAATAAATATTTGTAGCAATGATGGAACTATTAATTTATTTGACAACTTAGGAGGAACACCAGATGTAGGTGGAACTTGGTCTCCTGCCCTAGCTAGTGGAACAAATATCTTTGATCCTTTGGTTGATGCAGTAGGTGATTATATGTACACAGTCCCTGGAACAGGCCCTTGCGCAGATGTTACTGCTACAGTTTTAATAACTGTTGTGCCTTTTCAAAATGCAGGTATAGACGGTTCTGTTACGGCTTGTACCAATGATGGCACTATTGATCTTTTTGATAGTCTAGGAGGTTCTCCAGATACTGGAGGAGTTTGGACTCCATCACTTAATAGTGGAACAGGAATTTTTGACCCTTTAATTGACTCTGCAGGTATATACACCTATACAACGCCTAGTTCAGGGCCTTGTTCTGGCGATGATGCTATTGTTGAAGTATCAATTGAAATATCTCCAGACGCTGGAGAGGATAATTCCTTAAACATATGTAGCCTAGCAAATTCAGTAGATTTATTTAATAATCTTTCTGGCACACCACAATCAGGTGGTACATGGTCTCCAACACTAACAAGTGGAACTGGTGTTTTTGACCCTAATACTGATCCTGAAGGTATATACACCTACACTATAAGTTCACCTGCATGCGGCAACAGTTCTGCTTCTATTACCGTTTCGGTTACAGATGCTAATAATGCAGGAAATGACAGCATTGTAGAACTTTGTTTTAATAATAGTCCTGTAAATTTATTTGACAGTTTAGGTGGTACGCCTGATATTGGTGGTACTTGGTCCCCTGCACTTGCTAGTGGAACAGGAATGTTTGACCCAATGGTTGATGCTGCTGACACCTATACCTATACTGTTTCTAGCGGAACAATTACTTGTCCTGATGCTACGGCAACAGTTACTGTTTCTATTTTACAAACACCTAATGCAGGAAATGACGGAACACTTAATTTATGTGATTCAACAAATACGGTTAATTTATTTGATAGTCTTTCTGGCACACCTGAAACTGGTGGTACTTGGTCTCCTGCACTAACTAGCGGAACTGGAATATTTGACCCTAACACAGATCCTGAAGGTGTTTATACATATACTTTAAACAATTCATGTGGAACTAATTCTGCAACTGTCACTGTTTCTTTATCTGATGTAAATGATGCTGGAACTGATGGCACTTTAGAACTTTGTAATACAGATACTGCCGTAGACTTATTTGACAGTTTAGGTGGTACGCCTGATATTGGTGGTACTTGGTCCCCTGCACTTGCTAGTGGAACAGGAATGTTTGACCCAATGGTTGATGCTGCTGACACCTATACCTATACTGTTTCTAGCGGAACAATTACTTGTCCTGATGCTACGGCAACAGTTACTGTTTCTATTTTACAAACACCTAATGCAGGAAATGACGGAACACTTAATTTATGTGATTCAACAAATACGGTTAATTTATTTGATAGTCTTTCTGGCACACCTGAAACTGGTGGTACTTGGTCTCCTGCACTAACTAGCGGAACTGGAATATTTGACCCTAACACAGATCCTGAAGGTGTTTATACATATACTTTAAACAATTCATGTGGAACTAATTCTGCAACTGTCACTGTTTCTTTATCTGATGTAAATGATGCTGGAACTGATGGCACTTTAGAACTTTGTAATACAGATACTGCCGTAGACTTATTTGACAGTTTAGGTGGTACGCCTGATATTGGTGGTACTTGGTCCCCTGCACTTGCTAGTGGAACAGGAATGTTTGATCCAATGGTTGATACTGCTGACACCTATACCTATACTGTTTCTAGCGGAACAGTTACTTGTCCTGATGCTACGGCAACAGTTACTGTTTCTATTTTACAAACACCTAATGCAGGAAATGACGGAACACTTAATTTATGTGATTCAACAAATACGGTTAATTTATTTGATAGTCTTTCTAGCACACCTGAAACTGGTGGTACTTGGTCTCCTGCACTAACTAGCGGAACTGGAATATTTGATCCTAACACAGATCCTGAAGGTGTTTATACATATACTTTAAACAACTCATGTGGAAATAGTTCAGCTACAGTAACAGTTTCTTTATCTAATACAAATGATGCTGGAACCGATGGCACATTAGAGCTTTGTAATACTGATACTGCAGTGGATTTATTTGATAGCTTAGGAGGAACTCCACAAACAGGTGGTACTTGGTCTCCTGCACTTGCTAGTGGAACAGGAATGTTTGACCCAATGGTTGATGCTGCTGATACCTATACCTATACTGTTTCTAGTACAGGTTCAAGCTGTCCTGATGCTACAGCTAATGTTGTTGTAACGTTTACTCAAGCACCAAATGCTGGAACTAATGGTACACTAGATTTGTGTTCTAGCGATTCTAGTTCAGTTGATTTAATTGATTACTTAGAAGGAATTCCAGATACAGGGGGAGTTTGGTCTCCTGCTCTTGCTAGTGGAACAGGAATGTTTGACCCAACTATAGATGCCGCTGATATTTATACTTATACTATAAATAATTCATGTGGAACTAGTTCTGCGACAGTAACAGTCTCTATTTCAACTGCAAATGACGCTGGAACAGATGGTACTATTGAGTTTTGTAGTAATGCTTCACCTGTAGATTTATTTGATAGTTTAGGAGGAACTCCACAAACAGGTGGTACTTGGTCTCCTGCATTAACAAGTGGCACTGGAGTATTTGACCCAACGGTAGACACTGCTGATACCTATACGTATACTGTTTCTAGTACAGATTCAACTTGTCCTGATGCAACTGCTAATGTTGTTGTAACACTTACTCAAGTACCAGATGCTGGATTAGATGACACACTTAATTTATGTATCGATGATACAAACTCTCTAGATCTATTTGATAGTTTAGGTGGTTCCCCACAAACTGGAGGGATATGGACACCTGCACTTGCTAGTGGAACTGGAGTGTTTGACCCTACAGTTGATACTGCTGATGTATACACCTATACCGTAACATCAACAGAATGTAACTTAACAGCTTCTGCTAATGTATCTGTTACAATACTAGACCTTCCAGACGTTACAGGACTAGAGCTTTCTATGGATAACAATTTTATTTGTTTAGGTCTTCAAGATGCCGAAATTATTATTAGTGGAGCTAATCAATTACCAGATGGTGATTATTCTATAGTATATCAACTTAGTGAAGCTAACGCTTCTGTAAATACTGCTGCAATTTCTGTAGTAAATGGAAACTCAACATTTATAATTCCACAAACACTATTACCAAACCCTGGAATTACTATGGTTACTCTGACTCAATTATATGTACTTGGGCAAACCTGTAGTGCAATTACTAATACTGTTGAACCATATAAGATAATAGTACAAGATCCACCAACACCAGAATTAATTGACAACGGCACAGAGTTTTGTATAGAAGATAATCCAACCATTGCTGATTTATCCAACAACATTTCTAACAATATAAATGTAGGCGACTCAATTGTATGGTACGATCAAGCTATTGGCGGTATACCTTATGCTGATACAGATGCTTTGCAAGAAGGGATCATATACTATGGAGCATTTATAACAGAAAATAATTGTGAAACAAGTATAAGATTAGAAGTGACTATTAGTTTTATTGAATGTGTAAAAAGCATTGTAATACCAGATGGTTTTTCTCCAAATGGCGACCATATTAACCCTGTTTTTGATATTCTTTACTTAGACGAACTTTATCCTAACTTTAAACTTAGCGTTTATAATAGATATGGAAATATACTTTACGAAGGAGATAAAGACTCTCCTAAGTGGGACGGAACATGGAAAAACAATAATACTGTTTTACCTGTTGGAGTATATTTTTATATCTTAGAATTTAATGATGGAAAAACGGAGCCAATACAAGGTAGAGTGTATCTAAGTAGATAATTTACGACATATTAAAATGATAAGTAAAATAACAACATATTGCATTGCCATAACAACTCTTTTTTTAGGGTTGAAATTGCAAGCACAACAAGATCCTCAATACAGCCAATATATGTATAATATGAGTGTCATAAATCCTGGTTATGCTACAGATGACAACTCTATGATGAATCTTGGCCTACTTTATCGTACGCAGTGGGCTCGATCTATTGGTGGACCAACAACCGGAACATATTTTGTTCACTCTACAATTACAGATAACGTAGAAGGAGGCTTATCTGTTGTACATGATGAAATTGGTGACGTTGTAAAACAAACAAGTGCTTTTGCAGATATAGCTGTTGTGGTTCCTGTAAGTGCAAACACAAAATTATCCTTTGGGATAAAGGCTGGCGCTACTTTTTACAGTACCAATTTTGATGGGTTTGTATATTCTGACCCTTTACCAGATCCGGCCTTTGCAGAAAATATAAGCCGAGTTATTCCTAATGTTGGAGCTGGATTATTCTTTTTCTCAGATCATTATTATTTAGGCTTATCTGCACCAAATCTATTAGAAACAAAATACCTTGAAGAGGATAGCGGAATTATATCTCAAGGTAAAAAAAACATACATGTATTTTTCACTGGTGGTTATGTCATAGATTTAAATGATACTTTTAAGTTTAAGCATTCTTTTATGGCAAAGCATGTCAATGGCGCACGCTTATCTATAGATTTAAATGCAAATGTCTTAATTGATAATTTGGTAGAAGTTGGTGCTGGCTATCGCTTTGATGATTCTTACGTTGGTATGGTTAATTTTTCAATGACTGACGCCATACGTATTGGTTATGCCTACGACCATACAATATCTAATTTAGGTAGATTTAATTCGGGATCGCACGAAATAATGCTATTATTTAACATTGGTAAACTCGGAAAAGGCTACGACAAATCGCCAAGATTTTTCTAATTAAAGACAAATGAAAACGTTTAAACTATATATCTTATTTGCTGTTTTAACTACAGGAAATCTATGCTTTTCACAATCATCTAGTAAAGCTGATGCGCTTTACGAAAATAGAGCATATGTTGAAGCTGCTGAGATTTATTCGGAACTTCCAAAAACAGCAGTTAATTTAGAAAAGCTAGGAGACTGTTATTATTATAACTCTGAATTTGATCGTGCTTATAAAGCTTACAAACAAGTTTATGATTTAAAAAATGATACAGAACTCACTGAAGCATTTTATTTCAAGTATTTTGATGTATTAAAAGGAACCAGAAAATACGAAGAATCAGATGAAATTTCATCTCTTTATTTAAACAACCCTATTAATACCAAGAGTTTTAAATCGTTGTTAAAACGTATTATTCCTTATGAATATGAATTAAAGAATATTACAGAAGATATTGGAGGTTCAAATTTTGGAGTTGGTATTTACGGAGATAAAATCGTTTTTTCTTCAACAAAAAATTTAAAAAATCCAAATTACAAATGGAATAGCAAACCGTATTTAGATTTATATGAAGGTAAAGTAACTGTCGGAAATTCTATAACATTAGATAGCATTCAACCTTTTAATAAAAATATAAATACTTCAAAACAGCATGAAAGTAATGCCGTATTTACCAAAGATGGTAAAACCATGTATTTTTCTAGAAATCACAAAAATCGAATTGATTTAGATTCTACAAAAATTGCTGTTGTTAGTATCTTTAAAGCAGAACTTGTTGATGATAAATGGACAAATGTAGAACCTGTACCCTTTTCTAGTAACACCTACTCTACTATGCATCCTGCTTTAAATAGTGATGAAACAAAATTATACTTCGCTAGTGATATGCCAAATACTATGGGCTCTTTTGATATCTTCTACGTAGATATCTTAGGAGACAATTCTTTTGGTGAACCTGTTAACTTAGGTGCAAACATTAATACTGTTCGTAGAGAACAGTTTCCTTTTATTGCTCAAGATAGCACTCTTTATTTTGCTTCTAATGGAAAAAATGGTTTTGGTGGTCTAGATGTATTTTCGAGTAGCATAAATAATGATAAATACCTCGATGCACTTAATTTAGGTGAATCTATTAATACAGAAAAAGATGACTTCGCATTTGTCGTAATCGATTCTTTAAACACTGGATACATATCTTCTAATAGATCTGGTGAAGATAATATATATACTTTTAAACGCATTGAAACCGAAAGAACTTATACCATTGAAGGTTTAGTTACAGACAAGGTAACAGGTGAAATTTTACCTAATACAACCGTAACTTTATTTGATGAAGATGGAAATGTAATAAGTGAAGTTATAGTGGGTGAAGACGGAAAATATCAGTTGACAACTAAGCCAAATCAAAATTATTCTGTTGAAGGTTTTCAACCTAAATATATTCCTCAAATTGAATTTTTTGACACTAATGATAAAGGCAACATCGAATTTAATATTGAGCTTGAAATAGAATCTTATAAAGATGCTGAAGAAATTGTAACTGATGATGAATTTGGTAACACTTTTATTGAGTTAGAAAATATTTATTTCGACTTTGCGAAATGGGACATTAAACCACAAGCTGCAAGAACCTTGGATGTATTGGTAGATTTACTTAAAAAGTACCCAAGAATGGAAATACAGCTTGGAGCACATACAGATTCTAGAGCAGGCTTTGAATTTAACTTAGACTTATCTGAAAAACGTGCAAGAGCAACTTTAGAATATTTAGTACAAAACGGAATCTCAAGAGCGCGTTTAACGTCTAAAGGTTATGGAGAGTCACAACCATTAGTACCTTGTGGCGAAAATTGTACAGAAACAGAATTTTCAATTAACAGACGTTGTGAATTCCTTATTTTAAAATAAAGGAAACACTCTGTTTCACAATAATTATGGCACTTTCCAATGAAATCGTATTAAGGCCTCGTTTTAAATTTGAAGTAACAACTCATAACGAAAAATTACTAAAAGGTTTTGACGAAACAAAAACTAACCAAACAGAATTTATTGTTTCTAGGATTGACGATCACGTTTTTATAAAATTCCCAAAAAAAGACCAACATTTTTGGTCGCCTCAATTGCATTTAGAAATTAATGAAGAAGGAAAAGATAAAACAATAGTTCATGGTCTTTTTGGACCCAACCCAACTGTTTGGACTATGTTTATGTTTTTTCACTTTATAGTCGCTGCTCTTTTTCTAGGTTTTGGAATTTGGGCATATACAAACATAAGCTTAGGAAACACTTATGCGATACAGCTGTTTCTAATGCTTTTTATGATTCTAATATGGATTGTATTATATTTTGCTGGTAGAATTGGACGTTCAAAAGGAAAACCAGAAATGTATAAATTACATGATTTTATGAAAAAAACTCTTAGAACTTACCGTTGATTATAGCCAAAACGCTTTAGTTGGTTCTGGTTACTTCTCCAATTTTTATTCACCTTTACATACAATTCTAAATGCACTTGTTTACCAAAGAATTTTTCTAAATCTTTACGTGCTTCTACTCCTACTCGCTTTAATGCCGAGCCTTTATGTCCAATAATAATTCCTTTTTGAGTCTCTCTTTCAACCATAATTACAGAACGCATTCTTATAATATCATCCGCTTCAAAAAACTCTTCAGTATCAACCTCTACAGCATACGGAATTTCTTTTTTATAATGTATTAAGATTTTTTCTCTAATGGCCTCGTTAACAAAAAAACGTTCTGGTTTATCTGTTAATTGATCTTTAGGGTAAAACGCAGGAGACTCTGGTAATAATTCAATGATTCTATCAAATACATTCTGAACATTAAACCCTTCGGTTGCAGAAATAGGAAAAAACTCAGCATTTGGAACTTTACTTTGCCATAATTCCGATTGTGCTTCAAGCTGTTCTTGATTAGAGGTATCAATCTTATTCAACAATAATAAAACAGGAATCTTTGAATTGGTGATTTTATTAAAGAAAGCTTCATCTTTCAACTCCTTCTCACCTATTTCAACCATATAAATTAATACATCTGCATCATCAAAAGCCGATTTTACAAAATCCATCATAGACTCTTGTAGCTCATATGCTGGTTTAATGATACCTGGTGTATCACTTAAAATCACCTGAAAATCTTCGCCATTTACAATACCTAAAATTCGATGTCTTGTTGTTTGTGCTTTTGATGTTATAATAGATAATTTTTCACCTATAAAAGCATTCATCAACGTAGATTTACCAACGTTAGGATTACCAATAATATTTACAAAACCTGCTTTGTGCATTCAATATGTTTTAGACTGCAAAGATAGTTTAAAAAACTTGATCACATTTTATTTGTTTAGCGATCTGTTAGTATAGCGATTAATTTCTATGTTTTAAACCTTATAAAACTAGGTAGACACAAATAGAATTGTGGTTTTACAATATAATTACCTAAAGACAGGAAGTAATAATCCTTCAACAATTATAATAGCTTTTAAAGCATTTTGAAGTCAACAAAACTGACACTCAAAAATTTTAGACCGATGAGAAATACTCTGTTTAGCAAATACGTGTAATTAGGCTAGTAATAAACGTGTATTACCTAATTTATGGAAAACGGAAGACCTAGTAGCACAATAATTATCTAAAACTTTTATGGTAGGCCTAAAATCAAATTACCATAAAAGGGCGTTCTACAAAAGCAAAATCACATTGCTAGCGTAAAAAATAAAACAATTTATCCTTAGTTTTAAGCCACATTGCTTATGTTTTGAACAAGTCAAGCTAACAGACTTTAAAACATCCTTAAACTTAATATAGTGCTACTGATAAATAATTTTACATAATCGCAACACTTTATAATTTTACAAGACTAAAAACATTGAAAATAAAAAAAGTCTTTCCAAAAAAGGAAAGACTTTTTAATATCTTAGTAGAATCTAAAATTATATGGTAGCAACATGTTTAGTTAACTGCGATTTTAAGTTACCAGCTTTATTAGAATGAATAACATTCTTTTTAGCTAACTTATCAATCATACTAATTACAGAAGGCAACATTGTTTGCGCTTCTTTAGCATCAGTAATTTCACGTAACTTTTTTATAGCATTACGAGTTGTTTTATGCTGATATTTATTAAGTACACGTCTTTTTTCGTTACTTCTAATTCTCTTTAAAGCTGACTTATGATTTGCCATTATATTCTATCTTATTAAAAATTGTAGCCCGTAGGGGAATCGAACCCCTCTTACATGGATGAAAACCATGCGTCCTAGCCGATAGACGAACGGGCCATTTTGGTTATTTTATTATTTAAATGAACCGACAACGTTTCCATTGCGGTTGCAAAAATACAACTATTTTTAAATTCTGCAACACCTAAGTAATTTTTTTTTAAAAAAATTAATATGCCTTGGCAAAAAGCACACGTTGAATCGATGGTTTCCCGCTGTATACGCACGTTCCTTCCTCTTTTTTATTTTTCATAGGTATACATCTAATAGTTGCTTTTGTTAACTCTTTTATCTTTTGTTCAGTCTCTGCTGTACCATCCCAATGGGCTGAAATAAATCCTGTTTTTGTATTTAAAACCTCTTTAAAAGTTTCAAAATCATTTACTTCAGTAATATGCTCGTCTCTATAATTTAAAGCTTTGTGAAATAATTCATTTTGAATTACCTCAAGAAGCTCTTTTATTTTTGAAGCCAAACCATCCATCTGAACAATTTCTTTAGTTAAGGTATCCCTTCTTGCCAATTCGATGGTATTATTTTCTAAATCTTTTGGACCTATGGCAATTCTTAAAGGCACACCTTGCAATTCGTGCTGCGCAAACTTTGCTCCTGGTCTATGAGTTGTTCTTTTATCAAACTTACAGCTTACTCCTAATGCTTTTAATTCTTTAATTATGCTTTCAGCTTTTTCTGTAATGGCTTCAAATTGCTCATCAGTCTTATAAATAGGTACAATAACGACCTGAGATGGTGCTAAGTTTGGTGGTAATACCAAACCTTTATCATCACTATGCGTCATTATTAACGCTCCCATTAATCGTGTTGAAACTCCCCAAGATGTAGCCCAAACATAATCTAATTTACCTTCGTTGTTGGTAAACTTAACATCAAATGCTTTTGCGAAATTTTGACCTAAAAAATGAGATGTACCAGCTTGAAGCGCTTTTCCATCTTGCATTAATGCTTCAATACAATACGTTTCTACAGCACCTGCAAAACGCTCACTTTCTGTTTTCACTCCTTTTATAACAGGTATAGCCATAAAGTTTTCAGCAAACTCTGCATAAATATCATTCATTTGTTCTGCTTCAACTAATGCTTCTGCTTTTGTAGCATGAGCCGTATGTCCTTCTTGCCATAAAAATTCGGCCGTTCTTAAAAATAAACGTGTTCGCATTTCCCAGCGTACCACATTGGCCCATTGATTTATTAAAATTGGTAAATCTCTATAACTTTGAATCCATCCTTTATAGGTATTCCAAATAATAGCTTCACTTGTTGGTCTAACAACTAGCTCTTCCTCTAGTTTAGCTTCAGGATCTACTCGTAACTTCCCTTCGTTGTCTGGATCATTTTGCAATCTATAATGTGTAACAACAGCACATTCCTTAGCAAAACCTTCAGCATTTTTCTCCTCTGCTTCAAATAAGCTTTTTGGAACAAACAATGGAAAATATGCATTTTCATGACCTGTTTCTTTAAACATGCGATCCAATTCAGCTTGCATTTTTTCCCATATGGCATAACCGTACGGCTTTATAACCATACAGCCTCTTACAGCAGAATTTTCTGCTAAATTAGCCTTTACAACCAATTCATTGTACCATTTTGAATAATCTTCAGCTCTACTCGTAAGATTTTTGCTCATTTTAAGTGTTTTGGCACAAATATTGTGCTTATGTTAAATGTATTAAATAGTTCAGCAAAACTAACTATTTTTGCTATGTTCAACAATAAAAAAAAAGAGATATGCAATTTAAAACTATTATAATTAAAAAATTGCCATTTTTTGTTGCACTTGGTTTAGCGACTGTGTTAACTTCTTGTGGGTCGTTTCAATATTCTGGATACGACAATGACGGCATCTATTCTTCTAAAGAATATGAAAAAGAAACCGACGAACCTGTCGTGACAACTTCGACTAATGACTCTAATTATTACAAAAATTATTTTGCTGAAAATTCAGCAGAAATTGAAGCCATACAAGAGGAAAGTGAAGTATTTACAGATATAGACTCCTATGAAAGTAACTATGTTGAAACTGCTCAAGATACTTTAGAACAACGACCAGCTTATGGTGGTTGGGGACAAGACAACAACACTATAACCATTAATTACATCGACAATGGTTGGTATGGTTACAACAATCCATGGATGTGGAATGTTGGTTTTGGCTATGGTTACTATGGTTGGGAACGTCCTTGGGGATACAGGTATAATAATTGGGGTTGGAATAGCCATTGGGCTTATGGTTATGGCTACCACTCTCCTTGGTACTACAATTACGGTTATGCTTACGGCTACGGTCATAACAATTGGGGTTGGAATAATAATTACTACAGAAACACCAATAGATATGCTTACAGCAACTCTAGAAGAGGATCATTACTTTATAATAATAACTTAAGCCGTAGAAACACTTCTACACTTTCTCGCAGAAGTAATTCTGCACTATCAAGAAGAGATTATTCTACTCGTAGAGTATTAAACTCTAGTAATGCCACTAGAAGTACTAGAAGCACAAGAACATTTTCTAATTCTTCAACTAGGACAATTAGAAACTCAAGTTCAACTAGGCCTACACGTACAGTTAGATCGAGTTCAAACACGAGAGTTAGACCTTCTACAACAAGGTCAATAAGATCAAATACTAGAGCAACTACGCCTACAAGAAGCACAAGATCTTCTGGTTCTGTACGCTCTAGTTCTAGTAGCTCTAGGTCTTCATCTGGCAACGTAAGATCATCAGGAAGTTCTAGGTCTTCTAGTAGCAGCTCATCTAGCAGTAGACGTGGCAGAGGATAAACTTATATTTGATTCCTAAATTAAAAAAATTACTTATGAAAAAATTACTTATGTTATTAGGCGTAGGCTTAATAAGCACATCCTATATTGTAGCACAAGACATTACTGACGCAGTAAGATATTCTATGGATGAAATTCAAGGGACAGCTCGTTTTAAAGCCATGAGTGGTGCTTTTGGAGCCTTAGGAGGAGACATGTCTAGTGTTAATATTAATCCAGCAAGTTCTGCTATTTTTAATAACAGTCATGCCTCATTATCTGTAGGCTTATTTAATAAGAGTAATGATATCAGTTATTTTAATGAGAATAATTCATCATCAGATTTAACCATTGACTTAAATCAATTAGGTGCTGTGTTTGTTTTTAATAATGTGAATTCAAATTCACTTTGGAAAAAATTCTCGTTAAGCGTTGCTTATGATAGTTCTACAAACTTTGATAATGATTGGGTTGCTAGAGGAGTAAATCCAAATAATACAATTGGAGATTACTTCGTTGAGAATGCTAATGGACAACCTTTAGATGATATTTCTGCTTTACCAGGAGAATCTTTATCTCAAGCTTATTCTGAAATTGGCTCTATATACGGTTTTCAAAATCAACAAGCATTTTTAGGATATGAAGGTTATATCATAAATCCTGATGAAGATGACACTACAAACAATTATATTTCAGCTATTAAAGGCGGAAATTACAATCAGCATTACTCCTATGCTAGTTCAGGTTACAACGGAAAATTAGCATTTAATTTTGCAACAAGCTATAATGACAAGTTTTATTTTGGATTAAACTTGAACTCACATTTTATAAACTACGATCGCTCTACTTTTCTTGATGAGTCTAACTCAAATGCAAGTTCTACAATTACAAACGTAAATTTTGAAAATAATTTACGAACAACAGGAAGTGGGTTTTCTTTTCAATTAGGAACTATTGCTAAGATTACTGAAGCATTTAGAGTGGGATTATCATATAACTCACCAACTTGGTATAGAGTCTCTGAAGAAACTTCACAGTATTTAGCCACAACTAGAATAGAAGGAGGAGTACCTATTAACCAAATAGTAAATCCAAATATTATAAACATATACGAAGATTACAAATTACAAACACCAGGAAAACTTACAGGAAGTTTAGCATATGTTTTTGGAAAGAAGGGCTTAATAAGCTTTGATTATGCTATAAAAGATTACAGTAATATAAAGTTTAGACCAACATCTGATTCGTATTTTTCATCAATAAACAATGAAATAAATGCTACGTTAGACACAGCCACTTCTTATAAAATAGGTGGAGAATATCGCTACAAACAACTTAGCTTTAGAGGAGGTTATCGTTTTGAAGAAAGTCCTTATAAGGATAATGATTTTTATGGTGATTTAAACGGCTATTCCTTAGGTTTAGGATATAATTTTGGTGATTTTAATATTGATTTAGCATTTAGCCAATCTGAACGTGAAATCAACTATCAATTATATAATATAGGACTTACAGATGCAGCTTCAATTAAATCTAAATACACAGATTTTATATTAACGTTAGGTTTTAATATATAACAGAACTTGCAATACACAACAAAAGCCTGAGTATTTAATTGCTCAGGCTTTCTTGTATAGACATCACTACTTAACCAACCCTATTACAAGTGCCAATTTTATATAAAAAAGATTGTCTATAAGATTGCTTTACTCGGTGCAAAAAGTATTCTGCTACTTACATTAGGTTTAATTGTGTAAAACTTCATAATTCTATGAGTTAGTAATTTATTTCACAACTAAATAAATAGTATTATCTGTTGTTTAAATTTGTTATACAACCTAAGTTCATCATTTTTACATAATGAATTTCTGACTATTGTAACCGTTACAGATCGACTCTTATTAGTATAGTTATGACTTAAGATTACAAAAAAAGCCTGAGCATTTAATTGCTCAAGCTTTTTATTTTTATCACATCTACATTTTATCGTTTTAAAGTAAAATGCGCTTTATATTCTTTACGTTCATTAGTTATTGGTTCGTTGTATTCTACTGTAAACCAGTAGTCGCTTGTTGGTAATGCGTTACCATTATACGTTCCGTTCCAACCGTTTCCATCTGGACTCAATTGTTTTAATAATTTTCCGTAACGGTCAAATATATAAATTTTTGCACTACTTCCAATACCTTCGATGTTCCAAGTTTCATTTTTACCATCTCC